>Ga0209611_10000415_pt1 | contig 62001 bp, 45 predicted proteins | sample S1TSphgellanicum_3_FD_187693 | JGI IMG/M metagenome (GOLD analysis project Ga0209611, IMG submission 187693) | Host-associated microbial communities from peat moss isolated from Minnesota, USA - S1T2_Fc - Sphagnum magellanicum MG (SPAdes) (version 2) | ecosystem: Host-associated > Plants > Peat...
AAAGTGAGGTGCTATTGGGAACACCCTTGGGGAACACATTAGGAACTTGAATGGAACATGTTGGGAACAAAAGAAAAAATCCCCCCCCACAACCCAAAACTTAAAAGAAAAATAAATCACTTGGTACTTTGAATGCATGTTAAGTAAGCCTCCCCATTGGTTGCATGAAATTTCTATTTTCCAAAACTATTCGTCACCATTTTTGGCTTGGGCTAATACCCCCCAATTATAAATTGGGGATATTTATTTATTTTTATTTATTTTTCTTATTTTTCTTTTGATCCCCCCCCCCCTTTTTTCCCCTTCTTCTAGCATTTTTTTCCCTTGTTTTCTTCTTGCCATTTTTTCCCTTTCCTTATGTGGGGGATGAACAAAATTTGACACAATTTTGTAACACATCTTTTTAGTGGGGGCTAAAAGAAAGGAGCATTCAATCATAATTATTGAAATCAAAAGAGAATGAAAAATTACAAAAGCAAAAAAAAATTAATTGACTCAAACTGAATTGATTACAATATCTATCAAAAGATAAAACCCTTGTAATACACTATTAAAATGGTATTTCCAATAGTTTGTAGACAAAAAAATTATGCATAAAATCATGCCCTATTGGGTTCAAGTTGCACCCCTCATTTGATGCTTCATCCCCTAGCTATTATCCACAAAGTCATGAAATTTTATTAAATAAGGGTATGAAATATTGAAACTCATGATTAAATGCAATAGGCTCAAGAACATTTATAGCTATAATACACATAGTAGCATTGGTGATTAGTTGAAGGCGTTCACCAAAAAAAACAACAAAGCAAATTTAGTTTAGCATCAAATTTGCTACTAAATTAAATTTCATGCCCCCTTGAGGCTCAATGTATTTTTTTTCCTCTATTTTTTGAAATTTCATCTCCTATGTGACCAAAAAAGGGTTTCTGATGTTGTCTTTTCTTGACTTTATGGATAATTTTAAAGCCTCTTGTGGCAAAATCATTTGTTCCCTTTTTTTTCATGAATTCAACTAAAAATAACAAATGTCATATTGTGTCAAAATAATCATGTGTTGTAAATATGAAGCTTTGTTAGGATGTCTTCATACAACAAGTCTTTGAACAAATTTGAAAAAACTAAAACATAGACTCCTTCGAAAGCACATGGAAGATATTTGACACTAATGCCATTGTGATTTCAGGCTATGAACACATTTTCCTTTTCCATTACATTCTTTGTTCTAACATATAATGTCAATGGTATGATGTTGTACAATAAGTCCCTTAGTAACCGAAAAATATCCACATCACATTCTCCTTCTTCTTAATCTAGGAAATATATGACATTTGCTCCTTCATATTCATAAGTATGATGGCGTGGTCGTCCCATTGTGAACTTGCTTGATTATTTATCCCTCAATTTGATTGTTCAACATATTTTGTTTTTGAAAAAAAATGAAATCACAAAAATTACAAAAAATGGTGCATGGATTCCCCCCTCCCATTCTTCAAAGTTTTGTGATCAATTGTTGAACACAATTAGAGTCAAGTACATGTGGAAAAGAAAGTGAAGAAAAATGAAAAATGCAAAGCCCCTTCCTTATATAGGTAAAATTAAGGGTACCCCAAAAATTAAAGGCATCCAAAAAATTTGGTTGCCATTTGACAACATTGCCATGTAATAGCCAAACATGGTTGTCAAAAATTCAGTTGCCATTTGACAACGTTTTGATAGTTGGTGATTGAAAAAATCTAATTGTCTAATCTTAAATTTTGGTTACCAACTGGCCAATTGTACAATCAATGATTGAAGGTGACTAAAAGTTTTGTTCAACACATGCATGGCGATAACTGAACTTGTTTCCATTACTTTCAATCGTCATTTGTCATTACTGGTCTAGTGGCGACTAAACCTCTTTTGGTCGCTATTTGGTGACCCTACATCAATGATTCCTACAAGTCATCAAATGGCAATCGAAAATTTTGGTTGCCAAGGAATCTAGGCCAGTAATCTTGGTTTGGCACTTAAATTAGGCCTTCAATGGCAACCAAAGGCATCTAAATTTGGCTTGGGCCCACTCCCGGGACTTTAGGCTTATGTGGGTCCATTATAAGATGCACACCTTCTTCATTTTATGTATTTTATTCTGTGATGTGTGAGGACTCTATTTGCTTTGAACAATCGATGCCATACAATTGGAAGAAAATGGGAGTCCTTTTTGAGGGCTTTAAAGTTCATGACACCAATTATGAAAATAATTGTGTTGGATTTTAGGGCTGAACCTCTTAGAGGACCTTTATATTGATTCGTTATGTATTTTATCTTTGACTTAACCTTAATTTACCCCAAGTTTAACCATAACTAACCCTTAATTTACCCATTTATTAAGAGATGATGGGTGTGATGGTGAATGGTGTGGTCAAAGGCCATGGCACGAAAAAAAGATGGCACAAAATAGAACTCGAAACACTTTCAAAAGACCTAACCATGCTAACAAATGTTGGATGGCAAATCCTTCCCTAGAGTTGGTTGTACACCTTATGTTTGCAGTATGTGCGATGGTGCGACATTGACAAAAAGTGGCCAATTTCTAGGCATGAAACCCACCAAACAAAAATTCGCCCAATATACAAGTTGCGTGCATGAATAGATGAAGGAATGCATCTTGGAAGTGCACATGGCCATGATGGGGAACCAAATTTTTTACAAAAACCAAGTGCTTTTGATTGTGGCACAAATGATTTATGTAGAGGTGGTACTTGGGGTTCAAGTCGATTGGAAACCATTACAGGCTCATGAAGGGGCAATGTGCTTTTGTACCAACCACATATGTTTATAATGGCAAATCTGTCAACTCCTCCAAAAAATCTTCCAACTCCTACAATAATTCCCCTAGTTCATAAAGCACAAACCTAGGTTCTTCCTTGACTTGCCCCTGTCACTCCCCCTTTTTATTTTCAATTAGTACCACCAATACTAGAACTATTCCCGAATCAACAACACCGAGTATCTTTTTTACCCAAGATCCTTTTCTTGTGATGAGCAACTGAATTGTTCAATGCCCTTGGGAATAAAGTTCCCTTCAATCACCATTGAACATGGATAACCCCATGGATGGAGAACAAGTAGATACTCTGGTTCAAATGGCAACTTATATGCCATTTGACATAAGAGAAGGTCAAGGGGGGTTGGCATAGGGTGTTAGCATATTGACCTTCACAAGATCGGCCAATATTGTAGAATATGCTCTTGAAACATTGCGAGGGAAATGGGCATAATGTAAATCCAACTTTTGGAGGTGACATTGGAGCATGATGCACAATGTGAATAATTGAGTGCATGCCAAAGAAAGTGTCTTGGGTTAAAACAAGAATTTGCCTATCAACAAAAGGCATTGGAAGAGGCATTCAAAAGGGCCATTAAGGTGGAAAAAGAATCCTTAAATTCCATGGAAGACATTGAATGCTAATCAACTATTAATTGACATGAAGGAACAACTTATGGAAAAGATGTTAAGGTGTTTCTGAAGGTTACCCAATGGAATTCATGCAACATGCAAATTGCATGTATTTTGGAAACATCTCAAGCTACACAAATGAAAGCGAAGCTCGTAAGAATGCAAGTGGAATACCATGAAGATGGGAGGTTCCAATCACACAGTTTGACATCATGGCCCAAGATACCTGAAATGTTTCTTGACAGTTTACTATAGATGTAGGAAACTAGATGCATAGATTGGGCAACACATCCTGAACTTGATTTGGAATATGTCATTGTTGTGTCAGAAAAAATAAATAAACTTTTGCAACCCACACTTCAACCCTTCACACAAAATGGAAAACTATGTTTTATTTATTGCTCCCCATTTAAACCAAAAGGAGCATAGCTTTTGGGCATTTGCCAACACATTTACCATTCGTAATCCTTGATAACTTTGATGGTAGCAAAGAGGAGATGTCCATAATGTAGGGCCCCATTTCATTGGCACCTATATGAACAATTCAATTTTCAAATGACCATGCCACAACATTGGGAATACAACATGTTTGACATGCCCAATAGGCCACAAGCATGGGGCACAAACATGAAATGGATTTGGAATGTCAACATGTATGTTATTACATGGGGGAATTAACATGACAAATGACAATATGATGAATCCATGATTCAGAAGGCATGTGAATTGTTGTACCCATCAATGACTAATGCATGACGTTATTGGTTTAATTAATTATTTTAGAGATGGTATAAACTAAGAACCAACAAGTTCGAATATAGTTTAAATCCGAAGCGCACTTCGTACAACATGATGGGGGAGGAGATCGAGCAGGGGTTCACCATAAACAATCTTCAGCTTGAAGACCAAACAAACTTGACATTGGAGGAAATTGGCAAAAGGTTATGTTTGAAATTTGATGTTGCCTTTGCATTGTTAACTGCAATATATCCTCACATGGTTGCAATGCTTAATGAGTTAAATAATATTTTGGGTTTGGATGAATTAAATAATCTTATGGGTTTAGAAGCCCATTGGATTAGAAACCGTGCTAATTGACAATATGGTAGTATTATTGGGGAAAGTAATAATAGAGGAGGTAATAGATCATAGCAATAAAGTAAAGGTGGATTTTGCCACTAAATGCAACATATGTACATTATAGAATAACCTCAATATTGTACAAAATTGATATTTATGATTTATTTATAAGGCAATTTGGGCAAACAAGTTGTTTCCCTTAAGAATTTGTCACAATTAATGTAATCTAGCTAATTATAATCATATGTAAACTTTTACAAATGAAAAATGAATTAGATGATTAAATTGTTCCCAAAATTGAATATTGAACCTTTTAGATGACAATGTGATTGGAGTGATTGGAAAACATATAATTGCAACTATATGGGGGCACTTCATTTAAAGTGCCCTAAAACTTGAATGTTAGGCATTTGAATTATGGAAATGAAATTGTCTTATGTGAAATACATTAATTTCCAAATAGGGTCCCAAAGCAAATGGTTACAATTGTATTACCATAAAAGCATACAGTTGGAAGAAGATATGTTTAGGCCACCATGTGGATTTGCATATCAAGTTCAACCTATGTGTAAGTATTGCAAAATGCCTATTTTTTGGCACTTTTAAACAATCCAAGATTGTGAAACCCTTGTGATTTGTGACCTAGAAGGATGACTAATTGCAAGATTTGAATTTGGGATCAAAGTTCATGGTAATCACTATCATTTGGGTCCTCAATTGCTTCAATAAAAAAGTTGGTGTCATTGTCACCATCATCATTAAATTGTGCCCCTCCTTCACCTTTGAAGTGTCTATCCCACACAAGGTTGTGATGATATTTCACCCTGAACATTTTGTCACAATTTGTTTAGTGGGTGTTATCCCTCGATATCCAAAATGCCATCATCAATGTGTGGGCACTCATAGTTTTGTTTACCTACAAAAACAATTATTGGTTGATTAATCAACCTCTTCTTTCTAATAACTCAATGTGTGGACAAATTTTCAATAGGTGGCCAAAGACAATTCATGAAAGCTACCATAATGACTAATCTTGACTTCACATCAACTTCAGGCATCAAGGGTGTTGGACACCATAGGTACTCGTTAATTGGTGCATGGTTAGAATCTAAATCATGTTCTATCAACTTGGAGGGTCTTGTAACTTTAAGACTTGAAGGACTTAGATGTTCAACTCAAGGTGCACTTGTGTTGGTGATTTTATATGTGAACTCACATTTGGCTCCAATGTAATATCTATTATGTTATCAACTACAATATTGGTAGGATTAATGAGTGGGTCCACTTATATGTCTAAGGTGGTTATTAATGTCCATTGTGCATTTGGTTTTGGAATGATGATTCAAACTAATGGTGTGTTAAATTATTAAGGGGGAACACTTCCATGGAACCCATTGATTTCATGGGTGTGTGTTGATTTGGGACCATTGAAACATGTACAACTTGGGGTGGTGCATCGGACACTTGAACAAAATAATCAAATATAGGCATGTTCAGATTTGCATTGCCATTATCAGACCCTTGAACCTACCAAACCAATGAATTAGACAACAATCTTGAAAATAAAATGTCATCATCATTAGGGAATTCAAAGGGGTCATGTTTGACTTCATCTTCATTAAAAACATCTGACACTATGGGGTCTTTGCCCAATGATTCACTTTTGTCTTCACTTTCATCAACATTGGACATCAATATTTAGACAACATATTCTTTTCATACCATGTCATGGGGTTGGCACCAAGTCGTTCTCACAAGAACTTGATATTAATGTATATGTACACCAAGGTTTTTGCTCAATTTGATGTTAACCGGCTTTGCACTTTGCTATGGACAAATGAGTACAAACTTTAATTCCATTTACATGATGATGCAGAACACACTTGCACCAAAATGTGACAAATGGTGGGTGCAAGTGTATGTCCACTAGCTCCAATCAAATCCCACCAATCATGTGGGAACAAATTTAGGTTCTTCATTGGGGGGGTGTTAGAAAAAGGACCTTGACTTTTGACAAAATTTGCGAATTCTTTTAAAGCTAAAGCATAGTTAGTCGTAGTACCAACTATTTTTCGCAAAAAGTTATTTAAGACCTCCTTTACATCTACATCATTGTGTAGGCGAACTTAACCCAATAAGTATGGATTGAAAAAGGCCTTTGCATAATGTAGGTTGGTTGTCAACATTTTCCACCTCTAGTAAAATTGATCTTTAATCACGTTTGCAAGGTTTGACGGTAATTCAAAATGTGGATCTCATAGTAATAAAACATGTTGTTTGAATGTTTTCATGAAAAGCCATGCCCTCCCCATGTAAGGTTGTTTGTCATCAAATGCCTTCAATGACATGAAGATTAGTTCCACCATGTGCACAAAGTTGGCACAAGTATCCCAAAAATTTTCCCCCTTTACATTAACTCGGACAGCTCTCATTTTGGTGAGCAACTTCTAATAATGGCTTCCACACAATGTGTTGACAAAAGTTGTCCAATCAAGATCAATAATAATTTACTCAATGGCAGGTCTTAACTTGAACAACCTCTCAACCATTAAAAAATTGGTTCCAAATCATGTTTTAGTGGGGTTTAAAAGCATTAGGTCGGTTTCATAATGACAAAAGATTACTAGTGGTTCATGGTGTTGTCATATGAAAAAAATAATATTTTTTCCTTTTTCACAATTTGATTCACCCATGTTGATTTTCCTTAATCTTCTAATAGCAAGTTTGGACAATGAGCAGCATAACCTTGAAAGTAAAAACTTAGAAAACGACGAATTAGAAGGTCAACAACACTTTTCATGTTCAAAACATTGTCTGTACAAAATTGCATAATGTTGTCAACTCCAATGGTTTTGATGTATCCATCCAATGCATTACATATGTAATGGGCATCCATTTGTTTCCCTGAAAGTGTCATCCAAAACCTATGAATACATCGCCATTTCAACTTGAGCAAACATTACATTCAACAATGGACACCGGGCAACATTGTCTCAACCATTAGAACAACTAGTTACTCCTTATTTGTGAATTAAATTATGCATCCTTTTAGTTACTTGTTTGGACACATCAACCTTGGATTGTTTTAACAAATAATTTGTGCATGACCCATGGTATGATGGGGGTTTGTAATAGGTTCAAGACTTAAAGGTTGTTTTCATAGCTTCTATGAATGTTGGGTGTTGCATAACATTGAAAGAAATGTTTGTTTCATAAAAAAAGGTTGCCCACTTCTTGTTCAAATCTTATTTTGTGGCTAAATTCAATCCCTTGGGCAATGAAACTTGTTGAAAGGTTCAAGTGTTATTATTTTTGGATCTGTTAGGACCTTTTGTGTTATTTATGATCAGGGTGCAAATTCAAGCCCCTTCCACTTGAGACATTGAAGTAGATTTTTCTTTTACTAAAGGATTTGGCATTCCAATGGCCACATCTTGGGTAGATGTAAGCTACAATGGCTCAATTTTTGGGTCTTTATGGATTTTTTACAAAATGTACATTATTCAAATGCCACAAACGCATTGTAAAATCATCAATTTGAAATATATATTTATGGATTAAATTTGCCAACTTGAATAAAAATATTTATTAAAGGGTGAAATTCAATAAACATGCACCAATCATATAGTAATGGACTCTAAATTAAACATATGGACTATAATCTAGGTTCTACATTACTATTCAAATACATTTTTTGTTATGAATTCATCTCAATATTTTTTATAAGGACTCAATATATGATACATGATGGGAAAACAAATATGGATTGAAAAAAATTTAACCAACAAATAACTATGGAATTTTGAATGACTAGATTTGGGCTTTATTTTCAAAAGTCCCAATCTTGGTCATTTTTTGTTGGATTGATATTTTTTTCCCCCAAATGTATAATGAAGAGTTTTCTAAATGGGCAACCTTTCATATGGACATTATTAATTGATTAATCACCACACATGGCCCATTCAACATTGATTTTTAACATTTTTGTCCATTCTAATGTTAACTTTTCCATTTATATGGACTTTTGGGACTAGGACTCTTATCACTTTTGAGCCACCATAGTTTGCATTTACCCTCTTCTATTTGTCCATTACGGAAATGGGTTGGTATTTCCATATTGTTTAATGGTGGAGGGAAAAGTTTGCCATATTGGGCAATAAGGCCTTCACCCATGGCTATGCTTTTGAGCACACTAACTCCAACTTGCCCATTGCCATCATATTGATCACCCAAACGGAAAAGCATTCTATTTTTGCAATATGAAATTCCATTGTTGCAAAACCGGCATTCCATCTTACTTGACCTATCCTCTCGCATCAAATACCATGGATTCCATATGTTCCACCTTCCCTCCATTGAAAAAACAGAAAACCAATAGGTTGGATTAGTAAAATTAAGGTATTTAACAATAAGATTTTATCACACCTTTAAAGTGACAATTGAAATTCAACACTAAATATAAACACAATATGATAATTTGAAATTCAAACACTCATAAAGATTTCACCCCTCCCTCCCTCCCAAGGTATATGGTAGTGGTTGCTTGTTAAATGACATAAGGCCCACACACCTTAAAGGTTAATGTGAGTTGAGATTGCAAGGTCTACTTTTTATTATGAAGTAGCACCAAATTCTATCACGAAATCAAATTTTGTTGTCAAATCAATGGTGGAGATCCAAAATGGAAGCTTTCGATTTCCATGTGTATGGTGACCAAAATGTTTTTGATCACTACGCAATTGGCGACGAAATGTTTTCAGTCATCGCATGAATGACGACCAAAAGTTTTTCGTCACCACACAAATGACGATTGAAAAGATTCGGTTGCCACAAGATTGATGATTGAAATTCGTTTTTGGTTACCAATCGTAATGGGTCAACCTAGGTGTAAATATATTTTTTCCTACATTAGTCTTAATGGACACAACTAACATGTCAAATGGATGTTGATGTGACGTGCAACACAAAATGGCCATGTCATGTTCATTTTGACAACCTTGCTAATATAATGTATGCATTAATCATGTATATTAAAAAGATAAAATAAAAATAAAACTTATTACCAAATATTTTAAATATTAATTGTTAATAGGTCTAATTAATAGATTGATAACTAAATTGGAATTGGTCAATGAGCTAATAATAAAAAATGAAGGAACAAGAAATTAAGGATCCATTCCCACCATTAACAATTGAATCATTTGAAAAAACTTGCACAAAAGATAAATATTTTGTTTTGTCATGTCCCAATCACTTAGCTGAAAGATATGTTGTGTGCATATGATATGTCCAAAAAAATGATGTTATTACTTTTTTTCCTAAGGTGTTGATTTACATTTTCATCACTCACAAATTATTAGAAATAAAAATTTAAAATAAATATATATATATCAAAAATTTGATTAAATATTATAATAAAATTTAAAGTGGTTTAAATATGTGCATATTATAAAATTAAGTAATGAGAGGGTGTGAAAAAAAATGTTCCATCATATAATAACCCCAAACAATACCTTGTTTAATGCAACTAGTGTAAAGTTTTCACTTAATGTCCCCTTTAGTTCTCTTCTTAGGATTTTTTTACCTTTTTCCCATTCTCCCATAAAAGAATATTGTCAACAAAACAACACGTCAACAAATCTTCCTATTTTGTATTCCTTTAAATTTTTCATCACTTCCTACTAATGATCCCTTAAATTATAACAGAACACAGTCTCAATCTCTTGATCACATTCCATGTAGTGGAAACAAATAAGGTGACCTAATTATGATTTGAATAATATTCATGGCTATTGAAAGAACATCTCTTGCTCAAATTTAGTACCAAGCATTTAAGAACATTCAAAAACTCTCAATGCAAGAACAACAAAAGATCGACTTAGCTCAAAATCTTTGATTTCACCATCCTCCATCACCGCTAATTATTTGCTATGTCCTTTATTCCTCCACCATTATAACATCACAACCATAGCACCTAGTAGCAACATTCATGAGCAAAAGACCAACACCATCTTCACTAAATCTCATTGCCATTATTCATTTTATCTGCACATTCCATAACACACAGGGAACAAAACATGTCTATTCTTATGACTCATTCGAAAAGCACAACACCAACTCTTCCTTATTGATGAGGTTCATGATAAACCCCTCCATCCCTTGATGATCAACAATTAAATGCTGAAAGTTGATGTAACCCTAGGGCATGGACCTTATTCACATTGCCAAGTTCCACTTCAGTTCTTTCCACGTCACACCCTAATAGATTCTAATCAGCATCCACTATTATAAGGATGACTTGAATGTTATATTACTAAAGTTGTTGATTGATTTCAATCTATTGTTGTTGCTTTTCATTGTAAGATTTCTAATATTCCATGCATTCATCTTTGTAATGCCAAGTACACAACTAATTGTCTCCCTCCACTTGCCAATATGCCATTACTCACATTGCTTGACCTCCCATACTTTGAAATTTCAAGAGGAATCAAACAAGGAAATTGCCTTGACAAACAAAAAGGAAATATTTCATAGGTGATCAGATTTCAAATCTATAAAAGTTTAACTACTAAAATCAATTATATTAATATAAGAAAAAACATATTTCAAACGTTCATGAAAAAATTCAAATGCTCAATTGAAATGTTGGTACACTTGTGCAAGCTGAAGCTTAAATTGACCAAGACAAGTGCCCACAACAAGCACCCCTCCCCCCAGCACAAAATGCTTCTAAAGCATTTTCATATGGTCCAGGAATTTGGCATTTTGCTTATTTAACTACAACATCTCTACTTGATCATTCATACCCAATTGGCCATTGTGCATAATTTCCCATTTCCTACAATGGTTTCCTCTAACAAGTCTTGTCTTCGCCTTCAATGGTTTCCTCTCACAAGCCTTTGCCTTTTGCCTACAATGATTTTCTCTGACAAGCCCTTGCCTTCTGCCTACACTGGTTTTCTCTGACTAGCCATTGCCTTTTGGCCACAATGGTTTTCTCTGACATTGACAGATGGAATGAAAGATTTCATACAGTCTACGCAGTGAAGGGGTTCAGGATGTCCAAGAAATACTTGGAGGAATAATTTTTCAAAGACTAAATTTTTCAAAGACTAGATTGATGTGGTAGTACTACCCAATACCCAAGAAACCCAAAATGGCGTAAACTGAGATAGAAAAAAGTTCTTTAGACATTTTTCCAATGCAAATGCAGCTAAAAGACAAAAAAAAAGGTACTGTGGTGTCAAGGTTGCTGAATTGTTCGGTTTTTAACCAAGAGTTCAGAGTTGGAGGGGATGGAGGGGACATCAGTGTTCATTTCCTCTAAAGCTACCCATCTTCTCCTCCCAAGAAAAGCCAAAAAAGAATAGAATGAGACATACCCAATCTCCAAAAACCTTCATACTACAAACATTTGCTAACAATGTAACAAGCTACAATAACTTCATACTATAAGCAAAGAGCTAACAATGTACCAAGCTAAGCTGGTCAGCTGTATGGGAAAAAGAAGAAAAGAAGAAATCTTAGCTTATGTCACACTCAGGAAGTATTCTCTCTGCCTTCTCAACAGCAGCTTCAAGCTGCATTTCCGATGGGAGGAGAGCTAACAAGGGCAGTAGCACTCGTGATGCTATGTTGCAAAGCACCAAGAGAAGTGCAAAGATAAGGAAGTTGTCAGCAGTCATTTCTGGAGTGGTTTCAGAAATGGAACTTAACCTGCATGAGCCCCAAGAGTGCTCTGAATATTGTGGTCCAGAAGAACATTTTCTTAAGGGGAACATCCTTTAAACAACAATTGTACACTGCAACACCAGCAAGAGTTGCAACTACAACCACAAGTTTGACACACCCCAAAAACTCAGGTTGAAACTCTAGCTTGTTTATCCTGAAAACCCCACCCCAAAAAGAATGCCCTCTCTTCACAACATCCTGACACAAAAGATGGTAGATTGAGGTGAGCTTCTGTATGGTACAGAGCTTCTGTATCATACATACCTTCTGAACACAAACCCTAAACCCTATTACAGCTTTCTGAGAAATAAGCAAACTGTACACAGAGAAAATTGGAGCCCTGATTACTGGGAAAAGAACATGGCTTTCTCAGATGTTGGAATTGCTAGCCACAAAAAGATGAAGAGAGTGGGCACGGGCACATGAATGTTTGGCTCCTTGACTGTTTCCCACAGATAACCCAGCTGTAGTTTTTATGTTTCTAAAAAGCCACCAGGTCATCTGGTCTCATCGCTCTCTTTGGATTCAGGATCCTGGAGGCCAATCCTGCTGCTGCACACTTGCACAGGCTCCTCATGGATGAGGCCTGCCACAACTGAGGTTATGAGACATAAAAGTGCTGTGACACCAAATACAAACCTGCAGACACATTCCTTTCAGATCAGGATCTGTTGTCATCTACTGAATAACAAGCTCACTTATAAACACTAAATGCATTCTACCTGTGACTTTATGTCATGTCCACCAAACTGCCACCATCTTCATCTTCAAGTTGTTTTTCATCATCCTCAAGGAGGCACAGAGTGGGATTTGTGAGCGGAAGTTGTACCAAAAGTTTCAGCATTAGGAGCATTAACCTGCAGAAGAATCGTTCTTAGGGTTTAGAGTTCATGCAACAATGGCAATTGCTCGACAAAACTTACCAATCTCTAAAACTGGTAGAACCTGGGTTGTCTCTTGGGCAGGAATGGGGCAAGTAGAGATTCTTGTCTGGAAGATCTCCTGCTTACTGCTCAGCTGGTTTTGATCCTTGGCCTGTCATTGGTGTAGCATTCCCAATGTCGCAGCTGCAGCCAATGGGTGCACCACCTGCCATCCTTGCTGCTCCCCCCAAAATGGATATTGAAAGCTCAAGATGCAAAATTTCAATCTTATTTCAATCTCTACATGCGTCCAGTTTCTGCCTTGCTTCTCAAGCTACCCTAAACCCTAAACCCCGGGCTACAAGAAATGTGATTCCTTGACCAAAGAAATGACATGATATATATCATTACAACTATCCCTAGTGAACCTCTTTAGCTAGAAAAATTGACAGCAATTTGAAAATTCTGTACCACAAATCCTTAAAAGACTCAATGTTGTGATTCCAGAAGAAGTGAATTGCACAAACTGATATAAGTAAGGCCTTCAAAAGCTGCCCAGTTTTCTTGATTCTGTCTAATTGGATTCTAAATTTTGTTTTGAAAAACTCTGAAAATTCATATGGGGTTTTCTCCAAAAATCTGTTCAAGAGTCTCTAGCAATGCCAACTCAATGAACTCAATTTTCATTGCTCTACTTGCGGTGAAGGACTTTCCATTTTCACTATCCTGGATTGGACAATAACCCCAATGCTCAAAGGATACATGTACATTTTGCAGCTTTTGGACATTTAAAAATATAGCAGGACATGTTTGCAAAACATAAAGCATTGTATCCAAATACGTAGCAATGCGACATAACTACTTGAACTATTTGAGACTTATCATGTTTCCTTTGTAACATTAAAGTTATACATAAAGTTACCCTCTCTTTAACCACCTATCCCCTCTGCTTTCACCCATTATCCCCTCTTTCAGTGGTATCTGCAAAGTAATGAAATTTTGTTAAATCTCAGTAAAGTGATAATCATTCACTGAAAAATGTAGAAAAAATGATGATGGTCCCTAGGAAGATTTAGCCAAATCCGATTATAAACCAAAAATAAAATAAGTTTTAAAATCATCTTTCTTTATGTTTGGCTACACAATGAAAATCACATATAGCCATTTTTACTTTTTTTTTCTCACTTTTGATGACCAAAACCCTTCAGAATCATTTTTTCAAAGTTTTTACTTTTTATTTTGTATTTTGATGATAGAATATATCACCAATAAAATAAATAAAAGTTGACATATAGTTGGTAAGTTTGCGCATAAGATATTTCAATTGTTGCCTTGCATTTTAAATTGAAAATTTTCATACATGTGTTATGCATTCATGTCATTTTTATATCAATATAACTAGTGTGGCCTGTGCTGTTGGCCCAAGTGTTACCACGTCCTCAACTGATTTTTCCTTCCAAAACCCGGTTTTTTGTAATTTATTTGAATTTTCAGTGGCAGAAATCACTTACAAATCAATATCTCCCACATTCTGACTCCAAATCTTAGCAAATAAATTCCATTGAATCTTGCTCATCAAGATCTTTCCAACAACACCAAAGGCACATTCCAATTCCTCAGAAATTTTCAGCTACAATTTAATTTAATTTTCAGTGAAACAAATTCAACATTCAAAAACTTTTGCACCACAAGTCCAAATGTCATGGAACCAAGCCCATGCACCCCCCTTTGTTGAGAGCTTTCCAAAGACACCAAGAACACAATCTGAAGCATCCTGGTTCAGTGGATATCATAACTACAAAACAAAACAAACTAATCTACCTTCCTTCATAGATAGATGTCTTGAAATTTAAAAGGAATTATGTCTACCAATTCAATTCAAGATTTGCTATGATGTTTCAAATGTTCACCTGTTTTCCCAGCATTGGAATATTGTACAATAAAATTATCCATAAAGTCAGGCAATTAGGGGCCGAAAATGACCAGTTTTAGCATAATAGGCCATCAAATGCGTGGCTGAGAATGAAATTTTACAAATTGAAATAACTGGGAACCAAACTAATTTTTCCACCAATTTTGGTGGTAAACTGAGTTTCATCCCCTCTTTCCTTTTCCTTAAGTGCCTCCATTGTTGCTACATATATTTTCACTGCTCCTACTTGCACAACTATAGTAAATCCCTTTTATAATCACACCTTTGATGATCACTTTTTTTTTGACAATAACGAATTGTGATTTAAACGTGTTCAGTCACATTCCATATAAACCCGTACAAGATAGGCAAACAAACAAATCTTACAGAACAACCTTTTTATATTACAATAAAGGTGCCAATTGTTTAAATTTTTTTCATGGGTTATTTTAAGCTTTATTATGCATTATTAGACTTGAAAAGGTTGTGATTTCTACTTGTTTTAATATGACAATCTACATTGAGTTTGGGCTCTTTAACTATTATCTTGTGTATCTTGTCAACTAGATTTTATTTTTTTTCTTTTTTTTTCTTTCTTGACAAGCCCACATATTTTTTGCTTGTTTGCATTCGAAAGTTGTTTTGTTCTTCTCTTCAACTAGATCCATTGTTGTTAATTTGCACAACTTGAACACAAAGCACTTTAACATTACCAAAAAGAACTACAATTTGCAAAACCTTAATATTTGTTGTAGATTTCTCCCACTATAATCACATTTACTATTAAAAAAACCCTTTACAAAGAAAGTGTGCTCCTAACGAGTGTGATAATGATTCTAAAAAATGGTGGTTTTTATTAAAACAAATGATTACACAAAAAAATGAGTGACACACTAATTTCTTAAAAAAACATTCCTATGCACATAAAACTTTGCACTCAAAAACCAATTTCTAATATTTGTTGATGGGACAATGCAAATATGATTAGTGCTTCCTCCCTTTCCTTTTTTTTTTTGTGTCCTTAAGTATTGTCATTCTTAAAGACCCAAAAAAAAATCGGGATGAAAAAAATGACATCAATATTTTCATCACAAATATAATAATGATTGGAAATTCACATTAATCAAAGTTTTCTATAATTATATTGTATTTGATGCGGTCCACCACCATTATGTTTTTTACAATTTCTGAATGGAGCCAAGGTGGTGAACATCCCAAGCAAATTTTGATTTAACTTTGGTCAAATTATTTAAAGGAACTCAAAATTGTAATCAATAGGTACACATGTGGCAACACCCTATTCCAACCCAAAACAAAAGTTTTTTTTCTGTAATATTTTTAATTGAAAAAGGGAATTTGCAACAAAATACTTTGTTTTCAAAAAATCATGTCACCTTTTTACAATGTTTTGCCAAAAAAAAATTGTTTCCTATTCCTTTACATCCCAACTTCTATGTGTCCAAGGTCTTGTGCACATCAGTTCTTGTGATGCCCATGGTTTAAGTAGCCAAAAGGTGAACCTTAAAAAATAATAGGTCTCTTTTTGAATGGTGGAAACTTGGCACCAATATAATAAATTATCTAACAGTATGGTGTAGTGATTTTTTTTGGTAAAAAATCACCAAAATGCAATAGAAATTTAGCCCTTGTGACAAGGCCATTGTCAAAATCCAAATTTTTTTTTGGAGGAAATCATTAAATCCTCTTGGTACCAAGTGGTTGAATCACCATCCTTCAGATAGGAAAAACCCTAAAGTGCCATCTTCACTATTGGTCTTGCTTCCCATTTGCCAATAGTGTTTTCAATGTTTAAGAGTTTTTTGCCACCAAAACTCTTGTGTATAAAGCATAGTTGCCTACAACAAGTGATCTACCTACAACAAATGATCTACATCCAACACCATGTTGCCAATAGCAGGTGACTTGATGGCACCTTGAAATCACTAACTACTTTGGGTGCATCATAAATTTTTAAAAGATGTCACAATTTGCACAATGATGACAATTTTATTTGTAGGATCAAATTTTGTTTTATATTTGCTTAGCTATTAGATTGATTTTGAAAGCTTGTGGTTGATTTGGGGATATTTGGTGTAATTGTATATAAGAATAGGGTTTAGGCTATATGAGTGAGTAGTCCAATGTAGAACAATTGCACTGTGCAACTTGTAAATTGCAAGCATTTTTCGTTACAAAATAATGTGGAGAAATAAGGTTCAAAAATCCTCCAATGGGGCAATGTCGTCGAATCGTGAGATGTTTATTTCAACATTGTGCAAACATGCCGATTGCAACAGGCAAAGGTAAAAGTTTGAAGTAAGATTTTTGTTAAATTTGAGTTTAGGGTTCAAACTTCATTTGCTACTAGCAACTTTGATTCCATTCTTTATAATTTGGACATATTATAAAATTTCTAGATTTTGCAAATTGAAGTATTATGTGTGTTTGTTTTGTTGCAAAGCTTCAATGCTTTCACAAGATTTTTCCTTTCTACTAGATGAACCTTTTGCATCTTTGAAATTTCTAACCTTGAGCCTACAAGAAATGGTTGGAGCATATTTGGGTAGGAAATGATTGCCATGGCCTTTTTAACTTGCAAGTTTACAAACTTTAATTTTGAACTTTTGATCCTTGTTCACTGAGATTTTGGTATATGTATTATAATATAGGGTTTAGAAGGAAACCATTACTTAGTTCTCAACAATGGGCCCAACATATGTATTTGGGTATGGTTGCATCAACTTTCCAACTCTTCAATATTATTGATCCATTGTATAATGCAAAATCGAATTAAGATTTTAAACCTTAGGGTATGAACTTCCATTTCTATTGAGTTCAACAAGCATGAAACTTAGCATAATTAATATTCCATTGCATTTCTTTAATTTGAAGCTCCTCCACTGCCTTTTCTTTAAGCAGAGATTTTAATGATGAAATATATTCATGTAGCTCCAAGCAGATTTGATGTTTGGGCTTAAAGTTGGGTTTTTTTATCATAATGATCCTTAGCTCTTAGTTAATTACTTTCAACTACCCTACTAGTTACTAGCTAAGGCTATTAAACTGCTAGGCAAAACTTGGGACTCTAAAATCCAAATCACACTAAGACACATGTAGCCTATTTAAGGTTGTTAAGTTGATGTTTGGAACTTGCATTGGAATTTGAAACTCCTTATTGCTAAAGTATGTATAGAACTTAAAAAACTTGTGTAAATTAAAATTTCCATAAATCTTATAAACTTTAGAGTTCAAATTATAGTTCATGTTAGTAATTACATGTATGACAAGCTTTCAATAAGTTGCTATTAGATGGTGTTGTTACATTAGATCAATTCAAAATCATGAAATTTATAAGTCCTTATCAACTGATTAAGCAGCACAATAACAATGAACAATCTTGATATTCAATGTTGGCAATTGGATTCTATACAAGTATTAAAAAAAAGTACGTCCTCAAGAGGATTCAATGGGTTTGGCCACAAAAGTGAAAGGGATTGCAATCTGCGAAACAAAAAGACAAGTATGTCCCATGGATTCCTTATACATTAATTGTTATTATAGAATTATGCCACTTGTTCATTAAAAGAAATACATGAAGTATTGTCCACTTGGAACATAGAGCCCAAAAACCCTAGGAGATTGTAGAATGCACTAAGTTTAGTTTTGGGGTGGGTGTGACTGCGAAGCATGGGCTTCAATTTAGGGTCTTTTGCCATGATGATTAGTTGTCAAGCACAAGTAGCTTAATATCTACCCCAAGTAGAACCTAAAAACCCATGAAACCCAACTATATTACATTGCATTGCAATATTCATAATTGCAAAAAACATGCATTCTATTCATGTTGTTCAAAATCTATCCATAAAAGGGTTTGCTGAAAGGTCCAATTGTAATGTGACTTTGGAGTTTAAACATTGTTGTTAGATAGTTGGGAAGGGTCATCCGATTCTTGCAATTGCATTGTGTGTTTTCAACATTTCTATTCATCATGTTCAAAATTTATCCAAAAAAGGTATTGTAATTGGCATATTGGTCATTGCAGCATATGTGTGATTTTGGACATCAATGTGAAATAAAAAGGGGTGAAATTCTTGAAATTCCACAATTTGCATCATCAACATTTCTCATGTTCACATTCATTGTTCAAAATATGTCCATAGTAGGTATTAAAAGGAAAGTGGAAATAAGTGATTCTAAATATCATTGTTAGATGGTTGGGATGGGAATATTGCAATTACACAACATTCTTGGGATTTTTATTCATGTTCAATGTTCATTGGTGGAGGAGCCTACACCCTAGAGCCTAGAGGTTTCATTTAAAATACAAATGACCTATGTTCTTATTATTGTTCTAGACTTGCGTGACTATAGTTCTAAAGTTTTTCCAAAAGTGTTGTGAAGTAAGAATTTTTGTCCAAAAAAATGCAAGTGCAATTTGCAACTTGCAAGGTGGAAAGAGGGGCAAGCAATTGAAAAGGTTAGTTACAAATTCATCCCTATGGTACTTGTATAATAGAATTGTGTTGTTTTGTTGTAAACTGTTGTAAATGATTCATTGTATATTTCAAAATTATAAAATCCAATGTTGTTTGAACATGTTGTGTGGGATTTTCATCTTAAGGTTTATAGTCTCAATTTTTCCGTGAATTATGGTTGATTGATCCTATATTATTTGTTTAATGGTCAAATCTGAATTCTAGACTTAGGCTTTACTAATCCTAGTGATTTGTTGCTTACAAGGTTTAAAAATAACATGGCTCCTCTTTAAATTCCCAAAAACTTTAAGTTCAAACCTTTGTTCCCTATTTATGAATCTAATCAATATGAAGGAAGCCCATCATCTTCTAGCCACCTTATTGTTATATTATTTGAGGACATATCACCTTTTATGCCTTTGTCTTTATTCAACTCAATGTGAAAATATGTCCATTCAAATTTCATAGAAGAAACAAAAAAATTATGAGGGTTCTTGAAAGTTCTAAGATGTTTGGACAACCCACCTCCCATGGGCAAAATTTGTTATGGATGGGAACGGGCTAGTGCAGTAGGTTAAATGCAAGATATGCACATCTGTTGAAAGGAAAACAAAGCTTTTAGCTCGAAAGTTAAATAGTTTGTTGAAACATGTTGGGCGATGGAAAGCAAAAGTTTCCATGCCAAAGGTGGATGCAAGTTCACATTACTTCAATAAAAAATCGGTGCATGCCCAAAATGAACATTAGTTCTTTATTGCTACACATCTTTCCATCTTGGACCAACTCCAAATTGATGTCCCCTAGGAACAAAAACAAAAATTTGTCCAATTTGTTTCCATCTATCACCTATTGACCCATGGTCATCTCATGATTAGTTATGAGCACTTATTTGCAAACTTCCTTGAAATGATGAAGGTCGAATCTATCTCTAAAAAACATTGGTCTGACACCTTAAGTTGGGGCATGGCTAAAGTGATGCACAAGATATTATTAAAGGCCACTTAGGCCACATTTGCTTCTACCCACTTCATTACAATTAGTGCATATGAAGTCATGACGATTTACAACATTTAGTGGTTGTCAATCCACTTATATGTGGTGCAAGCTTAAAAGAGGATTTCGATCCTCTTGTGTGTTGAAACTATTGGGGTTTCTGCCACATCTTATAATATATTTGGATTGTTGTTGAAAACATTAGCTAGGTTTGGTGTGTTAAAGATGGAAGAGTTGGTCGAGAAGGTAGTCAACATGGGATGTGATGATAGTAGCATTTTCCAAGGGCATCAGATAAATGTATTACAATTCAAAGAAGGTGTGGCCCCATTCCTAAATGGGGTTCATTGTTTTACCCATAAAACAAATTTAGTAGTGGGGTGTAGTCACCTTAACACATACTGCACAAATGTAACCAATGTTTAGTTTTTCATGTTTAATTTGGTGTTGAAAATATAAGATTTTTTTATGTAATAAGGTTCATAACATACCATTGAAACATGTGAATTAATTTGTAAAACATCTTATGAATGAAAAGCTCTCAAAAACACTCATTAAACACTATAATACATGTTTTTTAACACTAAAAAAACTTATAAATAGACTTCAAAACTTTTGAAAAATTGCATATATTTTGAAATTTTTTACATAAACCTTGACATGATAACATTAAAAAAAAACTTAACATTATTGAAAAAAAATTTGAAGACTTTTTTAAAATATTCTAAGGAATATTCCTCAAAAAGCAATCCCTAAGTAGGCACGTGTGGCTCATGTTACCTCGTTTGCACCCAATGTGCACTTTATTTGATTTGGACATTATGCGTTAGTTGGAAGGCATATAACAAAGCTTGTATGTTTTTTTTACTCACAATTTGAAAAAGTTCATGGAAGGGTGAAAACACACTACACAATCCTTTTTTAGGTTCACACTTGCAATTTTTCCTTCACCTCTTTGAAATTTAAATATAAAATGTTATATTTTCATTGAAATTAAAAAAGGGTTTCACACATGTAATGCTAAAAGAGTTTGCATTTAAAAAATGCAAAAAAAACATCAAAATCCTTATTATTTAATGAGTAATGGACTTTTGAATCTTGATGACAAATTGTATCACGCCCCGCAAAACTCATGGATATGGACTTGTATCTTACAATGTGTCAATCTTATGTGTTTGAAACTTTGGGATATTGAATGAATTATGTATAACAAACTAAAGATGCATTGAATAAATGGAATGTGATTTTAATTTATCATGTTATGAACTTTTCAAAACCCTAGAAATTACAATTATTTAAAAAGTATTTTTGAGCATTTTAAAAAAATTATTTAAAAAAAATTCTTTTATGATTTAAAAAATATCTTTTATAGCATCATGACTTGAAATTAAAAATGGAAAAAATGTTACTTTCAATATAATTTAAATATTCATATTTTAAGCCAATTTTCAATTACACTAGAAAAGGATTTTGAAAAGGGACTATAATTTGCCAAAATTTAGCCACCTTAATGTGCTTTCACCTGGAATTCCAAAAGTTGGCAAACTTGTTCAACAATAAAAACAACAAATTGCTGAAGAATGTCAAAACATATTGGATCTCTATGTTTTCTCTAGCTAAGCAAATTTATGCAAAATTTTGTCCTTTGATTGTGAAAATGAATGTTGAGAGTGTGAAGAATGATCAAACTTTAAAGAATTTGAATGCAATGTGTGATGTTGAATTGATCTTTGGGCTACTTTGTATTTTGCCATCATTAGAATGATTGTAAACACTCATCAAAATTGCACAAGGCCGAAATGTATTTGTGTGTGATTTGTTGAAAATGTGAAGTTGGCACAAGCTGAGCTTTATAGGTTATATTGTGTTCTTTACACCAGATTTGATGACCTTGCATTTGATGAATTCAACATAATTGAAACCTTGACCAATGAAAACCTCCCTTGAGTTGGTTTTCTGACTTCAATGGAGGTGAGGATGCAATGTACTTGGCTTTTTTTTGGTTGGACACAAATATTTAGTTTACCAACACGAATTATCTAGTGTTAAAGAGCTACAACCTGTGATTGAAAATGTTTTCAAGGCTGTTGTGGCCAATGTGAAGCAACAATGTGAAGGGGCAATGGCTAGTTTGACTAAAAAACTTGAAAGATTTTTTCCAAAACACCAAGTTATGATGATGTTGGGTGTGGTTTACCCCACATTATAGTTTAGAAATCCCAAATAGGTCGAGGAGGAATTCCAACGGTAGTTAATGGCGTTGAAAGCCACCTTTTGTATCTTTCACAATGTCAGTGATGCCGACAAAATGGTGCCTAATTTGCTTTCCAACCACACCTTAGATTTGCAAGTCTTTTTTTTCAAGATGATCATGTGTCATAATTTCAAACATGTCCTATATGAAGAAAATGATTTCAATCCTCTTACTAAGTTTTGGCATAGGGTTTTTGGATTTCTAATTTTCAACCACAAGCTTTTGGGATTCATCAAATTGGCCGAGATTGTTATTATCCAGGTCCTTGGATCTATTGAAGATGAATGAACATTCAACACTGTGAGCTTCATGAAGACTTGGCTTTAGAATTGACTGAACACACAATTGGATTTGTGCACTTGATTCCATAGCCAACATTTCTTTTCTTTGCAAACCATTCCATATGAACAAGCAATTGCCAAATGGCAAGCTACAAATTGGTATTATGTAAATGTTTAGTTGAAAGCTCTTAGTGACCTTGGGCACTTAAGTCCTAGATGACCAATAGTCGATAATTGTTGCAATGGTTTTTGTATTGTTGGTAGGCACATTTTGAATTTGTGGAATGTCTACAACAAGGTAATGTATGTCATTTTGTTGTTCCTAAACTCTAGTAGATGTTTGGAATGATGGAATGGTGGTCAATTATTGAGTTAAAAATTTATCCTAAGTTTGTAGCAAACTAGAGCAATATTTTGTGGATTTTTGAATCATATGTGGTATGCCTGCAACAAGAATTTAGGCAATGGCAGTCTTTTTTTACTTTTGGAACTTGTTATCTAATTGGAAAATGGAAGTGGTAGTCACTTTTCCATTTCTTAATTTGTCTTGAATCTATAACCTTCAGATCGCATTGTGGTTTATCTAGTTGGAGTTCTTGAATCTTTCAAAATTTTGGGAAAATTGAATGGTGGTTAGTTGTTAATATGGAATCTATCTTAAGTTTATAGCAAATAAAAACATTAACTTGTGGAATTTTGAATGTGTGACATGTATGCGACAACCCAAAATGGGCCATGGCAGTCATTTTTTGTTTGAAAAACCTATCATTTAGTTTGAAAATGGGAATGGCAATCACTTGCCAAATTTTTAACTTGTCATGAATCTACAGTAATGGAATGGCTCTATGATATGTCATTTTGGTTTTGGAAACTTTCAAAAGGTTAAGAAGAGTGGGAATGGACCTTGCCATTAATGTGTCCTAAATCTGCAACTATGGAATGGCTTTGTGATCTATCCTTTTGGTTTTGGAATTTGTTCTAGTTAGTAGAATGGGAATGGACCTTGCTACTAACTTGTTAGTGATGTTTGAATCTATCAAAACATTGCAATAAAGGAATGGACCTCACAAGTTGGTGATTTTTGAACTATTCAAAACATTATAATGTAGAAAGTGATTTTGGAATTTGTCTTCTAGTCACAAACATGGTATTTTAAGATGCTAATCATTCAAGGCATTAAAATTTTGGGCATGTCATGTGGCTACATCAAGGTATGGAGCAAGGTTCATTTTTCATTTTTTGAATATGTGATCTTGTGATTTTGTAGGTGGGTGGGGAGTTGAAATTCAGGCATTTTGGGAATTGTAATTTTGCAAGCCTTGGTTGCACAATTTGTAGAAAAGCTGTTAATTTTCATGGAAAACAATGAGATTCAAGCATTTTGGGAATTTTAATTTTGAAAACCTTGGCTGCATAATTTGTAGAGAAACTGATAGTCTTCATAGAAAACAATGAGAAGGCCTTTGATGCAGCTGCTGGAGGTGGGGGTTTAAAAATTAGAGGGCATGTTTTGTGTGTTTTGTTGGAATTTAAAAACTATTTTTTGTTTGTATAATAAGAATGGCCATCAATTTGTGGTTTTTCTTGATATTGTTGGTTACCTTTGTAAAATAGGGAAAATATTCATTTTGTTAGGCTTTTGAGCAACACTACCATAAAATTTGACGTCTATATGTTGCCAAATTATTGATTATGATTATTTATGTGTCACCAAATTTTTTATTGTTTTCGAGTTTTTTTGGTTTTGTGTAGCCATATATATTCCATGACACCAAAATGCATCTTAGTTCATTCTAGGTTTCACTAAATTTTGAATGAATTTGGAGATTTTTACCATGATGAAACTAGTCAAGCCCCAAGTGAATAGGGTCCAATTGTTATGGACAATGAATCGGTCCATTAATACCTAATGAAATACAAAATTACTAAGTCATTTCACTTGCTAGTTAATTAATTAAGTAGCATGGAAATCAATTAAATTTAAATTATTTAATATTTAATGTAATGTTTAATATTATCGATAATTTCATGATTTTCAACCTATGAATTATTGACACGTGTCACTATATATGCTAAATTAAAAATCTAACTTAAATACATAGGCCATGTAATCAACTTAAATAAACACATATTCTGAGGAACTACATAAGAGAATATTTGATCAACTTATCATTGTTAACCACAAACACACCATTTGTGAAGTTTGATCCTTTGACCTTTAAGGATGGAGGCAAACACCCCTACCATCAAGCCACCACATTTGTTGAGAAAATGTGTTACATTGCATTCTATATATCAAATACTTCATTTTAAACATTACAAAAACATAAATTTTGAAAATTCATATTTTATTAAGATTTTGTCCAAATGAAATAATTAAAGTTTAATATAATTTTTTTTCAATAATGTACATAATTACATTTATTTCCTTTTTGAAAATGTAAAGTCATTTACACAAATTGTTTTTTGAATATCATTATTCAATAATATTTCAATGATCATTCTTCTGAAAAAAAAAAAGTTTAATAAATGGATAAATTTATTGCTAATAATAATACCTATGTTAGGTTACTTTTAACTATTTTAGGGCCATTTTTCATTGTTTTAAGTTATTTCACCCTACATTATTTATGACTATTTATGGCTATTCTCAATTATTTTTGGTTATTTTTAGTTATTTCACCTTAAGTTACTTTTGGTTATTCTAAATTATTTTTGGTTATTTTATGTTACTTTTGATTATTTTAAGCTATTTCACCTTAGGTTATTTTTTACTATTGTAAGTTATTTTTAGTTATTTTATGTTATTTTTGGCTATTGTAAGCTATTTCATTTTAGGTTATTTGTGGTGATTATAATTTATTTTTAGCTATTTTAAGTTATTTCATCTTAGGTTATTTTCTAATTACGTGAGGTTATTATTAATTACTTTTAACTATCAAAGGTTATTTCACCTTATGTTATTATTAGTTATTTTAGGTTATATTACCATAGGCTATTTGTGGCTATTCTATTGGTAGTTATTGGTTGTTTTTTTTATTGATGGTTATTAATGGTTATTTTATTAATGGCTATTGGTAGTTATTCTAATGGTGGCTGTTAATGACTATTCTATTAATGGTTATTAGTAGTTATTCTAGTGGTGGCTATTAATAACTATTAATAATCATTATATTGGTGATTATTTATGGTTGTTAATGTCTATTGGTGGTTATTTTAAATTATTTTTCAAAGGCAATTATTGATTATTTTAGGTTATTTTACCTTGAGTCATTATATTTTATTTTAGATTATTTTATATTTTTATACTTAGAATAAATAATTTATGATAACACAAAATATAATGACCTTGAATAACCTAAAGTATAACTTGAAATAACATATATTAATTTAAAATAAACTAACCTAAAGTATAACCTAAAGTTAGTTGAATTATTTTAATTTAAAATAACTTAAAGGAAAAAACCTATAATAAGTTAACTAAGATACTTAAAAATAGAATAATATACAATAGTTAGGGTATAATAATTTAAGGTATAAATTAAAATAACTAAGATACTCTAAAATAATATAGGATATATCATAAAATAACATAAGGTATTTAAAACAACAACATAAAATAAACCTATTTATCACAATAAATTATAATAGTGAATTATGTTAATTAATAGTGAAACACGATGTTTACATAATGATATTTTAGTGAAATAATTTTAATTAAGATGAAATCACTAAAGTGGAATGAACTTATTTCACTTTCAAAATCCCATAGTGATTTAAGCTAGTGAACTACACCCCACTTTGTTTTGGACCTGACCATTTTGACTTGGTCTTTTTGGTTGGTTTTTATTACGAAATTTTTACTAATCAACAATATTATGACAACAATTATATATTATTTAATTTTAAAATAATAATAATATATATTATATATCAATTATAATCATAGTCATTTATCTATTAATTAATAATTTCCCTACCTACTTACGTTATTTAACCTAAACCTTTTAAACTAGGTAGCATAAACTAAGTGGCCAACTTTAGACCTACTTGCTCAGGTGATGTAGGTTAGTTATCTAAGCCACGTAAAGCCAAGGTAGCTTAGGTAACCAATATTGTATGTGTGAGGACTTGAATTCTTCAACCTCCATTTTTAGGAATCAAGTCCTTACCATTGGACTGCCATTTCAAAAGTTGAAAACTTTTGTCATCATATTTTAATAAACTTGATTGGATTTTTTTGTTTTGATGTACATATTGTAACATTCATTAATGAACTTCAATATTTTTGTATTACTTATTTAAATATGAAGTTATGCCATGTACCAACTATCTACCTGGATAACATGTAGGTACCTATGCCTAGGGTTTAAGGTTTAAACTACTACATGCTATTAACTCAATTAATAAATAATTAATAAAAATATTTAGCAATGATTGATTAATTACTATCAATTATAAATAAATAAATAATACCAATGAGTGATAATTGTTAATTACTAAATATCAACTAATTAATGTACTAAGTTTAAATATTTACATGTACCTAAAAACAACATATAGGTAACCAATTAAATTTTATAAGTACCTATTATGCATAATATGCTTAACCTAAGGCCTATTAACTATGAATTTAGGTTTGGTATGTACCCTAGGCAAAATAAATTTGAAGGTTAAATAGCCAAATTAGTATGGTTGATTTGATTAAAATGTTAAATCAAAATGGCCAATTTGACTAATTGTAAATCACAATGGCCATTGAATATGGTCAATTTGAATAAACCTTGGTCATCTTGATGGACCTCTATCCTTTTTAACAAGATGTTTGGTTTGTTGCATTGTCAAAAAAGTCACTTTAATCAAATGTTTTACTCAAAAAAATACTCGTGTTTTTCATGCCCCAAACCTTCAATCAAAATGACCATCCCCTTGATCAATGTGAACATTTTAATCAAGTTACACCTTTTGAAAAGTCACATTTCTTATAGTGAAAACTCACCATGAGAATTATTGTCCAATGAAAAAAGAAATCAAATTAATTCCCTTGCACACAAAATTTTAGCCAACTCAACTATTTAGTAGTTGAACTATGTAGCCATATTGGCCATTGCACATAACTCAAAAAAAAAACACTAGTATGGCATCAATTTAGCTTGGGAGGTACAATATTATATCAGTAAGTATTGATTATTGTCAATGCTGGATCATAAAAATAAATTTGGTTTTTAGACTTGTCATAATTTAATTGTTGTGATTATGGACATGTTCAATTTAATTTTTTTAAACATGTCTTATTTTTTTTATTAATCATTTTGGTCAATGAGATGTCGGACATAAATTTGTTTTTGTAAAAACAACGTAAGCCATCATCATAAGGAAAATGTAGGGAAAAATGGTGATCATCCCTGGAAGATGTAGCCAAATCTGGTTATAAATCAAATATAAATGTTTAATCAACCTTCTATATTTATGGCTATACATTCAAAGCCATATATAGAAATTTAACAACAATCACTAATTTTTTCCCTCACTTTTGTTGATTGAAAGTTGAAATCCTCCAAAATCATTTCATTTTCAATTTTTTCTTGTTTCTTTTTGGCAAAATTTAACCTATAAGTAAAAAGGTTACTAGTACCATGCCAAGTTCAACATTTCAATGTCCAATAATTATTTTATTTTGAAATATTCCACATAGAGAAAGAAAATCCATATTCCAAAATGTTTGAGATTATCTCTATTTTACTTCACAATTTATTTTTCTTTTGATAAAAACATTTTTTGAGAATTTAAATGTCTTCTAATAATAGAATCAGTGCCAAAACTACCAAGGTATTGTGGAGTAATTGACTAATAAAAAAGAAAGATGTATAAATTACTTTCTCAGAATTGTAAAAGAACATGTATCAATTTTTCTAATATTTGCATAATTTATTATCACAGGTACTGTGTGTGAATCAGTGTGGATACATTCCTGTGGAACCCAAGTTTACTGAATAATAAGATAGTGAAAAACACATAATTGCACATTCAGAGCAGGTTTTTTTAAAAATAAATAATGTGATATTGAGAATTTGGCAAAATTTTCCAAAAAAATAACAAAACTAGTTGAATCTACACTAGGAATTTCTTTTACCAAACTTTCCCAATTCTTTTGTTGAAAAAGCAACAAAGGTTGATGAACAAAATCACTGAATTTTCAGGGTTGCATAACTATAGATGACTTACAAATCATGACTGGAGGGCTGACTATGACAACTCATTAGCCATCATTATCATTCATGGTATCATGATGTAGCATCCAATGAAACATTATCCAAAATGTTTGTTCTTAATACCTGTTTTCCTACAGTAGTAGAATGAATGATAGTTTGGCCATCCCATGGCCACCTAGAACCAAAGGTAGTCTCATTATCATGCATCGGTTGCTAAGTAACATTGGTAACATTGATAAGTATAACTTAGCAACCGATGCATGGTAATCCGATGAGTTATACTTGCTAAGCAACATTGATCACCTAGTCAATATCATTTTGCGAGGATGGGAATTAGGATCTCACACTGGGGTACTGGATAGAATGAGAATCTCTATTTATGGCTTTGACAATGCACTGCAGTGGGGCAACACATACTCCAACCTTAGAGGAAAGTGAACCAAATGTTCACACTTCATGCAAGAATGTGGGAAAGTCCACAACACATTGTGAGGAGAAAAGGTGATAAGATTGTCAAACATTTGCACATTGGAGTTGGGGACAAAGAACCAAAAGTCCAAGAAAAATCTTCAGCTGGCTAAGACAGGCAACAGCAGTGAGAATGCACCAAGCCATGTCTCTAATGTCTGCAGTGTTATCTGCTCACCACAAGGATTGCATCCCATCCCTCAGCTGGCACGGCTAACCTGGATGTACACATTTATTTGTGGTCTGCTGACAAGGAAGCCATGCTTACTCCCACAATTTCAGAACAAAAATTGACCAAAAAAACAAGCAAAACAAGATGGCCATCAATCAGTACTCGTCATCATCGTCTTTACCATCACTTGATTCTGCACCCACCTCTTCGTAATCCTTCTCCAAAGCTGCCAAATCCTCACGAGCCTCTGAAAACTCGCCTTCCTCCATTCCCTCCCCAACATACCAATGCACAAATGCACGTTTGGCATACATGAGGTCAAACTTGTGGTCAATACGTGAAAAGACCTCTGCCACTGCAGTGTTATTGCTGATCATGCACACTGCACGTTGCACCTTAGCCAAGTCCCCACCTGGCACCACTGTTGGGGGCTGATAGTTGATCCCACATTTGAATCCTGTTGGGCACCTGTCAGAAGCATCCATCACACCACTATAATGTTTTTGCTGAACTGACTGACTCTTCTTGACTCTTCTTCCCCATTCCTTTGCTTCTGTTTCTGAAATGCTATTCTTGAGGTTCACACACTGAGTTCCAAAAACCTTCCAAATAAGCATTGTTCTCTAGAGTCCTACTGCCAGAAACAGGAAACAAACTGACAAGACACAAAGCTTTTGAAGGAAAAGATAGTGCACCAGTCAACAAACTGCACTGTGCGTTTGGTTTTGATGGTTGCAACTGCAGCATTCACATCCTTGGGCACTACGTCCCCACGGTACATGAGGCAGCAAGCCATGTACTTGCCATGGCGTGGGTCACACTTAGCCATCATGCTGGAAGGCTCAAATACAGCATTTGTGATTTCAGGAACTGATAGCTGCTCATGGTATGCCTTCTCTGCAGAGATGACAGGTGCATAGCTTGAAAGCATGAAATGGATACGAGGGTATGGCACTAGATTGGTTTGGAACTCAGTGATGTCAACATTGAGTGCACCATCAAAACGCAAGCTGGTGGTGAGGCTGGATATGATTTGAGAAATTAGCCTGTTCAGGTTTGTGTAAGTTGGCCGTTCAATATCCAGTGAACGCCTGCAAATATCATATATAGCCTCATTATCCAGTAGCACTGACACATCTGTATGCTCCAGCAAACTGTGCGTTGAAAGCACACTGTTGTATGGTTCCACCACTGCTGTTGATACCTGAGCAACACATTCCAAAAAACAGTTCTTCAGTCCGCTGTTTCCAATCATAGCAAGACTGCATCCTCAACTGAAAGTCTACACAATATAGAGAATGTAGCTGGGAGATCTTAGACAAGCCACAATTTGGCAAGTTTGGCACTGTTCAGCACCTCAGCAACACATTCATCCCATCTAATGGATTTATGCAAGAACAGTCTAACTAGCTGTCCAAACAATCCAGCAATCCAAGGCAACCTCAAGAACTAGGATCATTCTCTTCCCCTTGCTCAAATTCCTTGTAAGAACTCAAATCCCATGATCTTCTCACACATTCAGCTTGTCACTCTCATGCACAGGCTTGCAGGTGACACATCCCAACAAGACCTACCACAACATTGTCAAGCTCAATCTCCTGGGCAAGCATAGAAATGGCCATAAAGGAGCTATCTAAACTCTAGAAACTGGGACCATTGAATTTGTGCAGTCTGTAGCATAACACATATTGACTGAAACAAGTCTCTAAAGCAGAAAATCCTACTGGATAACAAACAAAGAGATGCCACAGAGAGACAGAGAGAGAGAGAGAGAGACCTGGGGAGATGGATAGATAGTGAAGCCAAGTTTTGATTTCTTTCCGTAGTCTACTGAGAGGCGCTCCAGGAGCAGAGAACCCAACCCAGAACCAGTGCCACCACCAACTGCATGGAACACCAAAAATCCTTGCAAGCCTGTGCAATTATCTGCTAGTTTCCTCACGCGATCCAGGCACAAGTCAACAATCTCCTTGCCCACTGCAGCACACATTCAAAAACTCTTGATGCCTGCTGTGAGTGAGAACGAATGGGCACACACACAGACACTAGGCTGCCACATTTCTCTGTATGGCTGCCATGCTTATATATCCAGCTCAGCTCTGGCATGATGATTCATGTGAGCACACAACATCATGTGAGATGTAACATCCTCCTCCCAAAATGTCTAAGAGCTGATGACTCCCAATGCAGGAGGAGGAGAGCCTGGAAAGATACCAACAATAACAAAACCAAAGAAACTACATGTATATCAAGCCAGGAAGCAAAGAGAGGACAGGGAGTCAAGTACCAGTGTAATGGCCTCGGGCAAAGTTGTTTGCAGCATCTTCTTTCCCAGAGATAAGCTGCTCAGGATGGAACAACTGCCGATAAACTCCAGTGCGCACCTCATCAATAACAGTCGGCTCCAGATCTACAAACACGGCACGTGGAACATGCTTCCCTGATCCTGTCTCACTGAAGAAAGTGTTGAATGCATCATCTCCACCTCCCACTGTAGCATCACTGCACATTCCCAACCCAATCCCATAAAATGAGAAGTCTAAGATCCACCTGCACCCCCTTCAACCACATGAGAGAGATATGACCTAACCCATGAGGGACATCCTTCACAATATAGACTAGAACAACAAAAGCTGGTGCAGATTGTACATACATTGCTGGTTGCAGCTCTACATTCAGAGCTACCGCCAATGATCAGCAGATCCTTGTACACAACCGGATGCAAGACCATATCTCTAAAACCTAGTACCAGACCTAACCAGAACAAGCTCATCAAAGCTTAAGGACTTCGAAGCTCCGAGGTTCATACCCTAATCTATCTATCTATCTATCTATCTATCTATCTTCACCTGCAACAACAGCTCGCGTTGCTACATACTAGTTCTAAGCAGGAGCGACCATTGCAAGTGCGACGTTCAGATATACTTGGGGGTCGACCAAGGAAGAAAACCAAAGCTGACAAGTAAGCTAACAGCCAAGCTTGAAGTACCATTTCTCTTCTTCACCGGAGTTTCACGAAAAACACACCAGATACGAGGAATTTCCTTCTCAAGCTCTAGTCACGGAACTGCAGGTTATAGAGCCGAGTATTATACCTGGGCATGCGTCCATCAGGCTGAATGCCATGCTCCAGACAGTAGAGCTCCCAGCAGGCATTGCCCACCTGAATCCCCGCTTGTCCTAAAATAGAAACACAAAAGAAAAAACAGTTTTCACCAGTAAGTGCAGCAGGTGTCAGATCACTAGACGTAGCACAAAATTTTCTGCAGGCCGAAGAACTTCTCTCTTCATGAAGACATTATGACTCCTACAGAGAAAAAGCTTCTCATTAAAAACAAAGCAGATTTCCAACAACGATATACTACAGACCCGCACAAGCGAAACTAGCTCCTGCTGCTACAGCAGCTACTAGAAACGAAACCATCACAAAAAAACACGAAGAAACCAAAACAGAAAAAATAAAACAGGTCTGAAGTCAGAATACATTAGGAACAGCAACATCGAGCTCATGCAGCGTTTATTACCTATATGAATACTGATGATTTCTCGCATTCTGATGACCAGCTCTGCAGGAAAAAAAACTTGGGATACAGAAGAAGAAGAGTAGTTCTAGTGGGAAGGTTTGTCGGTGCTATGTTTGGCGCAGTCGATGCGGCAAAGGAGCGAGGGAGCAGCGGAAGAGAAGAGGCGACAACGATGGAGCTCTTCTCTCTCTCTCTCTCTCTCTCTAGAGAGTCGAGACGGAAAGCTCGCTCGCTCGGGGACTGGACGACGATCGCTGGCCCTCTGCAACACCGGGTGACAGAATACCCGGTGACACCTTATGACCCGGTCGCCGCTACAGACTTGCAGACCACAAACGGCATCCGTTGGCCCGGTCCGTTCACCGTGGGGTAAGTACTAGGTACTAGGGTAGGGACGTTGTAGACTACAACGTTGTTTGTTTGTTTTTTCTTTCTTTTCCAGAAAAACTAATTCTATTCCGAGCTCTTCCGGATTCCGGTATTTTTGTATACCATACTTTGACTGATGTTCGGCACAAAATAATTCACAAAAGGTCGAGCGGGAACAAAAGAAAAAAAAAAAGTGGTAGGTATAGCCTCTGGACCTGGGGTGTTGTCAGAATAATGTGGCCACCTGAGGCAACAGCTGAGGGCAGCGTTGAATTTTGGTAACATGCCCGTTCGAGGGCCTTACCGCGTGTAATGACCACTCAGTCCCATAGCTGACGTGTAAAGAAGAACGGGTGGGGCCATTATGAAAATCTAAGAGCCTGCCCAGAATCATAAGATGAGTCAAGAGGGTATCTTATGGATTTAAGGTGCCCTCTTCATACACTGCCAAATCCCCCCAGCAAGGTCATTTATTATGAGCAAATTTTATTCATATTTTCTGAAATTGGTTGAAAATTGAAAACCCTTGGGTAACTAGTATTACAAAATTCATAACAAAAGGTGTATTTTTCATACTTATTATTATGCCTCATCTGGTTGAAATTCTCTAGAAAATTAAATTTGAAATTGTTGAACCTCGCTTTCTAAAGTAAAGATTTTTTTTTTGGGGGGGGGCAAAGAAGTGCCAAAAAAAGCATTACTAGTGGGGGCCTCTGTGTTGTTGTTGTGTTGGGGCAAAGTATATTTATTATTAAACCCTCTTGTGTTTGGTCACCACCCAATCCCAATACTATTCAAGGTTGAGCGGAGCCTTAATTTTCAAATTCTTATGAAAACCTTGCTACACTGATTTTCATTCAATTTCAAACTAATAAAAGTGCAGTTTAACTTTAATGAATTTTGCTCCAATCGTCCCCAAAAAAATTGAAATTTTAGTGAAATGACAAATGTGCACACACTACCTTGTCAAGAACTTTTCAACCATACCAAAAGCGAAGTGAGGGGCCCTTCTATTCCAACATGGTCATATCCAAACAAACACCTAATGTTATTAATATGTAGATTTTTGTTACCTATTTTGAGGACTCTGCTCACTGGCAATGACCCAGTGTTTTGTTTGTTGGTGCCTGTTTTAATCATCAGCATCATCCTATTTTGGCAGAGGATTTAGGGTTTTTTTTTTCCCCCAATTTTGTGACAGAGCATGAGTTGCAATCATCCATAGCACAACTAAGTGAAATTTCGACTATATATATAATTTTTTATTTTATTAAAAAAAATTTTTTTTGAGGACCTAGGACCGAGGGCGGTATTATCTCAAGTCCCTAAGTGTAGGGTAAGGACCCAAGGTGTGGTCATCCCCAAAATAAGAGGCATATGATGAGGTGATACCTAGATAGCTGAGTCTAGCCTCACATTTAGGGCATGTCTCGCACCCATGGGCTTTATCCCATTGTAAAGCATGAGAAAAATGCTAACATTCATAAGGTCATGAGGCAAGAGTGGGAGGGTTCTTACTAGAGTTGATGGACTCTTGATTTCTTTTCAAAACCATTGAGTAGGTTATTTTAGACTTTTTGGGTGCCAGATAGGTTATAAATAATTTTGATGCAATAATCATCAATTATGCATAAAGGTAGGTTATCAAATAATCGTTTGACAATCGCTAGTTATCTTGTTGCTTATAGGGTTTTTTTAATTTATTACTATTCTTTTCTTTTCTTTTTTATCATAAAAAAGATTCGTGTTTTAAGATTGATAACTGGCCTAGACAATAATCGAGTCATCTAGATAGGTTGTTAGATTTTTGAAATTTCAATACTAAATGGTTATGATCTTGTCTGATTATTAAAAAAAATCAATAATCGATTGGTAGCTTATTAACAATTGGTTTCATTACCAGTTTAAAACTCAATAATCAACTAACAAATTTTGGGAATATTTTCACCCATGGGCTTCACCCTACACCTAAAGGTCTATTATTAGGTAGGTTGTAAACTTTAAAAAATCATTTCTTATTTTGCGTGGGTAGGTATGACATATTAGAGAGTGGTGGCCAATTATGTCATTTAATGTATATTTTAAATATGTTGAATTGGCATGTATGGCCTATGAACCTTTATGTTGTTATGAAAACCTAACAAATTACAAAATTACTACCATAAAATCCTATTGATTGAGGTTTTCCAACAATACCACAAGTGCACACCACAATTCCCTTTAAAATTTTATTTTTAATTTTATTGAACTTTTAATGAAATTTTATTCAACATTCAATAACTCTTGCACCATAGGTCTAAACATTACAAAACCACCTTGGTGCAACCATTATTCATCCACAACTTTCCAAATGTACTAAGAGCAAGGTGAGGGTTGTTGTGTTGTGGGAAATCTTAATGTGATAAATAAACAAAACAAACAAACTTAATTTGGGCTTTAGATAGAAAAGTAACCATACTATTAAAAAAACAAAAAAAAAGATCGACAACATGTTCAAAATTCATCAAATATTTTGGTTGAACTTAGTTCTTGTATGGATAGTTTACACAATGGTTCCTGAATATACACCTTACATCTATTAATATTCTTTACATTATAAAACAAAATATTTTTCATTTTGAATTTATTGTGACATGGTTGAAAGCAAAACCTTGAATCACTCACTCTCTTGAAATTTTGATCATCAAGCAAGTTTATTTAAATAACTTCATCTTCATGACACACATAAGATGACATGTGTCATTTATTCATGACTTGTTTATCTTAAACTTGTAGTGCGATTCCCACAAGTTGATTCCATTCTTTTCCAAACAACATAAGAAATATATAAGGAACAACTTAGCCTTCTTTTTTTTGGGTGAAATTTTCTATTGTTTCAAAATTTAAGAAATTTTCTATTGCAAATTCAATGTTCTTTTGAAAAAATAGCCAAAATTGGAGAATGTTTGGCCCTATATTTATACATAGTTCAAGTAGGTAGCCAAAATTGTATAAGGATGTTAAAAATAAATATTTTCATTGCCAAATTGGATTAAATTGGCTTGTGGATGATCTCCGCCTTGATTAAGTCACAAAATTGACAAATAAAACTATTGGTGGAGTTAATTCATTAGGAAATAAAGTTTCTAATTTACTTAAATATGAACAAGTTACTGAAAGTTCAATATGAAAATATGCCTATGTATTTATAATATTTTCAATTCTAATGGAATATTATTTCAATATTCCATTATATTATAACATAGGAAAATATGCTCCTTTATCTTAGGTCGTTCAAAATATATATAATGAATGGACATCCCAAGAGGTGTGATTATAAAGACCTTATTATATGTGTGAAATATTATAACACTAATTCATTCAAATTGCTGTCACAAAAACTCTACATATTTAAGATGAGCTACAAATGTTTACTATATTTTAAATCTTCTGTAAATTTTGTTTACATTGAGGTGGGTAATCAAAATTTGAAAGATTTTGAAGTTAAGCACCTTGGATTGGAAAAGAATGAGTGAGCAACCAAGGAAAAAAGTATAGGATTCCAACAATCTAAAACTACCAATTGAAAGATGCAATAAAGTTATCATTAAAGTGGTCCTTAGTTTGGGCCTTAATTTCACCCTCAATTTTTGGTTTCATCCTCAATTGTTGGTTATCTATAAAATGAACAAATTTTGATGAAAGTTAGCACAAAATATTGAAACTAAGTACCTAATAATATTTATTGAAAACTTTTGTAAATAGTTAGTGAAGGCTATGATTGCAATCTCATGAAAGTTTAAGACACATGATGGAGCTCATAACACCACAAATTTTGGTTGAAAAAGGAATTTTATCCATTGTTTTGTTCAATGTATCTTTCCACAATAAATTTGTCCTTAGAGCCTCAATTTCAGCCAAATTGAAGGCTAGTTCTCAGTTTGGTTTAGTTTGTGAATAACTCTAATACCGATGTTAATGAATGTAATGCCCTTGTCCAAAGTGGAAGGCTACAAATTGAGCAAAATTCCCATCTCACCCTCTTTCCCTTCTTCAATTCTTATGTTCCGATATGGTTTCCAATAGTTCATCGTTATTTATGCCAAACCTTAAAATTGTTCCTTTTCATGTTCTTGTAAAATATATACATTGAGATGAAAAGGCACACGTTAATTTATCTTTTTCTTATCTATGTAGGTGGGCAAGGGAAAGGAGTGAGTAAGATTTGGATGAAACATATGGACACAAACATCATTTTTATTATAATATAGATTAAGAATTTTTTTTAATTACATCAACTTTGATTAACATTCCAAGATTTTTAAAATATGTTGTGAACATTATAAAGGCAGATATCTTTCATAACACTAATTTAAACTAAGATCAAGTTAAATAAAGTTGGTTATAGATGATAAAGTTTCTTGTCAATCTGGAATGCTTAAAGAAGTCTGCAATATATTGCCCATTTCATGTCATCCTTTTAACACATCCTAAAAGAAAAAATTCAAAAATTCATTTCAAAGTTTTATTTTTTACATTAGCACACACATTCATATCCTAATGCAATTGATTCCATTTGGCATTTATTGACTCTTAGGAATTGTTTCCAGTAGAAAATCATATATTTGACATCCATCAATAACTACCTAATTACTCGTCATGTTTCGAGTTTAATCCATCAAATTTTTGTCACCCACCATAGCCCCAAGAAAAATCTATAACCAACATCTTCCAAGTTAGAAATACATTAGGAAAATACTTTATTATATTATCAGATAGATAATTAGAATCTATTAGTTCATATGTTTGAACTTATGCTAAATTCTAATCATCAATGAAAATATGGAAATAGAATCCTATGCATTCTATTTTCATGTTATTTTTTCATTTTTAAAATATTGAATATTGAATATTGAAACCCATATACAGTATACAGGAAAAAATAAATTCCCAAATTTTGGTCCAAAGTCAAGATATCATTTGAATTCTTTCATCAAATTAATCTTCTAGCATGCAAGTGACCATTTCTTAGGCTAGATGAAGATTGCCACTAGGTTCCCATGAATGTTGGGTGGTTCTTTACTTTTATTAAGAACCTTTGGTCCAGCTTCTAAAAAATTAAATTAGAACTCTTCCAATTTTAGTTTCACACATAAATGGAACTAGGAATTTGTTTCTAGGTCTAGTTCTTTTTATAAAAAATTCAGATTCCAATTCTAGCTCTAGTTCTAGAAACTAGACCTGGTTTGGGGTAACCCAGATTATAATTGATGGTTAATTGTCAATTAACCTCCAGTTAGTTAGTCGACGGTTTTAGTCTTTTTTCCATTTTATTTTTTATTTTTTGAAAATCTCAGGGTTCCACACAACCAATCAACAAGGCTGCCCATCACACAAAACAATTGATGGAATTTGAATGCACTCACAATTAATAAACAAAAATCAGAAGAGGTAATGTATAAATTTTAGAAAAAATCCCCAATAATTAGGTATTGAACTAGTGGAATGATATTCAAAGTACACCATGTTTCTAATTTTTTATTAATTGAATGAGCTTCGGTACTTGTAGTTGGTAAAGGAGGTATAATTGAATTCAAATCGCAATGACTCGTCTCAAGGCTGGAGGATGTTACACACCCCCTTACAAACTTTGTGGAGTGTCAGTGGACAGTTCTTTGCTTCACTCGGTTTATGTACTCCATGCTCAACACTTGTCCTGTCAAGCACTAGCAGGACACTTCTTTGTCATGCACATATTTCCGCTCCTCATCAGCTCTAAACTGGCAACCTCTTGGGAGGAGAAGTACGTACTAGTAGTCTGATTTCATTCGCACATAAGCAACAATGTTCAACTTGACTTTACTAAGCTTTGCATTGACATAAGTTGAATTGGGCGGTAGAACCTTGTGAAGGTCATTGCTGGGCATAGCAATGACCCTCACAAAGTTCAATGCCAGGTTTTAAACATCCTGCCCAGTGTTTCTCTAACTGATGAATTTTTGTCAAATTTCAACCTGAAAAATATGATTTCAACCTATACAAAGGATTTTCCTTGGGAAAAAAATGGTTCAAATTTGCCAGATTTCTAATTTTCAAATAGCCAGAGTCTTGTGATAACTTCCAGAAGGTAGCCAAGAATATAGAAGGGGTTCTGTTTTTTTTCTTTTTCCTACTTTCATATCTCTTATGTAGCCAAATTTGGCTAAATTATTTTCTGGATGATTGTCACTTTGGCTATGTCACAAACTCCTTAAAAGAAACCCTGATCTTGCCTTCTCTAGGAGCACTAACACTTAACAAGAAGATGTGGTCATGGGCTCACTGGCTTTGACTCTCATCACTTTGTGATGCATGCTAAGTACCATCATCCATGGGGGCCCATGTTTGTAGGTAAACTACCCCTTGATGAAATGAGCTGGGGCCCTTGGTTGGTGCTAAATAATGTGGACTTTGGAAACTAGTATTCTCTACCTTTTTGTGGACAGTATAACTTTTTGGCCCACAAAACATAAAGAAATCCAAAGTTTGTGTCAACTTTCTTTTTCTGTCCAAAAACTCTCATCCTGGATGAAATACATCCAGACCCATGAAACAAGGGCTGTGTCAGTGTGACCTTGCTATTTAAATTTTAAAAATATCTTAAGGCAAAAGAAGAAGAATTATGAAAATTCAAAATACATTCCACCATGCAAAAATATTATCTTTAAAAGAATCCTCTAAAAGAAACTGAAATCCATCAAGATATCATAACTCTATAACTAACCTCAAGTTTCAAAAATCCTCATATAAAAAATAGACCTATTATTAATACCTAGGGGCCAAAATCCCTTAAGCTACTAGTACTCTATAATGAATCCAAACACAATATCCTTGCCTCGGTATGTGAAGGCCAACAAAAGAGCCAACATGTAAATGAGTCTAGTTGTAACCTTAAAAAGTAAAATGGTAAGGTGGTTCATGGGGCAGGGTTATAAATATTACCCATGCCGAATCGTGGTTAATGTCAGTTTCAGATTACACAGCAAAGGCGGCCAGAGTGAACCAGCACCCACCAGTGTACCATGAAGGATGGATGAAAAGTGTATGGAAACCCCCTAGGACCAGCTGCAGGAGCGGGTAAAAATGACCGGCAGGCCCCTCAGCTGTCAGGTGACCCTGATTGCTGTACAAATGGCCATCCGGTCAGGAGGTCATTCCGTGGTCAGCAAACAGGTTTCTGTTGGGTTTCAGTTCCCTAGCTAACCATGGTGGTTAACTCAGTTGCTTCTTTTCGCTAGCTACCTACGAACAACTAACTCGGTTGTGGGTTGTAACTTGTTAGTAGGTAGCTAGTCAAAACAGACCTTATTTACCTATGCATAAACTAAAAACCACCTACTTACTTGGTAATCACCTATTTTCCTACCTATCTACCTATATGTAGGACCTACTTCTTACAGAGTGGGTTTACCAAGGTTAAACCAGATATTATTAACTCAGTTGAGGTGCTCTAAAACTGGAGTAGTCATAATGGACATGGTGTGCTGGTGGGTGCTGGTTAACTCTGGCCAGCAGACACCACCTTCTGGGCTGCCATATCATGTCTGTAAAGCTAATAGCAGAATACCCTGTGGAAGGGGATCAAGTCATCAGAGAGACAGAGTACACAGGCTAGTGGCCCAAAAAGCCCTTTTTTCTCTACACTTTTGCAACAACTGGGTTAGTTAATTGTCTCTGGCCACCACCAGTTCCTTTACTATTCCTTGCCATCATGTAGTAGTAGTAGTAGTAGTAGTAAACATACATACACCAGGAACTTGGTAGTAACTAGTAACATGCCCCCAGAAGACACCATAACAAAGAGCATCCAACAATTGAGAGTCGATAACATGCCCCCAGAAGACATCATAACAAAGAGCATCCAACAATTGAGAGTCGGTAACATGCCCCCAGAAGACATCATAACAAAGAGCATCCAACAATTGAGAGTCGGTAACATGCCCCCAGAAGACACCATAACAAAGAGCATCCAACAATTGCGAGTCGGACTACAAGACACCATAACCAGAGCATCCAACAATTGAGAGTACGACTCTGATAGAAAGAGAAACTGGGCACATGTGTAAAACACTTTTGAACTACAGCACTCTATCACTACTGGTTTCTTGAAAATCTGCTAGCCACGCACATTCTCAAAGAGAGCTTATGATTTGCTTCATTATGTTGCATAGCTCCTCATCCCACACTTGTTTTCTTAAGTCAAAAACCTTCTAATTTGTGTTTCTAGTGTACAGTTGGGTTCTGACACAGAATCAGGAGGGCCCAGCCCATTATGCGTTTCCGTGTTTCATCCTTGGAAAGGGCATACGGTCCCTGGGAATTGCATTAAGATCCGTGGGCTTCTTTATTAGTCGGATTGTTTTTTGGGGGAGAGCATATTTCTTTTCTTTAAATTGCAACATTTCTTTTATGCTTCTTTTGATTTATAGCTCTCTTCACAGATCAGATTTGTTGATTAGTAAAGAAAAGCAAGTGACAACAGGAAAACAATAATAATAATTTGAAAGTGTTTATGGAGATGGGTTGGTGTGTTTCCTCCCGTGGGGATCCAGACTTCACATATACATCTATCTATGAAGGAAGGTCGCTTGTTTTGTTTTGTAGTCATAAGATCCTCCAAACCAGGATGCTTCAGATTATGTTCTTAATGTCTTTGGAAAGCTCTTGACGAGGAGGGGTACATGGGCTTGGTTCCATGATGTTGGACTTGTGGTGCAAAAGTTCTTGAATATTGAATGGTTCATCACTGAAAATTAAATTAAATCGTAGCTGAAAATTTTGGAGGAATTGGAATGTGCCTTTGGTGTAGTTGGAAAGATCTTGATGTGCACGATTTAATTGAATTTATTTGGTAATATTTGGATTCAGAATGTGGGAGATATTGATTTTTAAGTGATTTCTGCTGCTGAAAATTCAAAAAACAAGGTTTTGGAAGGAAAAATCAGTTGAGGATGTGGTAACACTTGGGCCAACGCAGAGGCCACACATAGCTATTTTGAATAACCAATCATCTTTGTACCGATTTGCATGCAATTCTGAATGAGTTCGTGCTGGCTGCTATATGAACATTTGTTGCAGGATGTTGCAATTGACTGCACATGTTACGTCCAATCGTTTTATCTTTTTAGCATGATTACACAGAGACAACAAATCTCCAAATTTGCATAAAGCCCCCCAATGCCTGAGCACCCATCATACACTGTACCCAATCTCCTTCAATCAAGAAGTGTTTTTAGTGTGTCTATGATACCTTTACCATTCCCACAATATTGATATTATTTTCAATAAAAGCTGTTTTTTTTTCCCTCAAAATTGGCTGCTCACAATGCCAATTTTTAAAAAAATATTTAATATTATTATCGATCACCTGCCCAAGATTCCCTAAAGCCAAGCTTCCCTAAAGCTCGGTGGTATGGTGTGCTTAAGTAGTACTGCAAAATTACTTGGGCATTTTTTTTCTCACCTCAGCTGTAGGAATTTCAAGAATTTTTAAAATTTTATTGCCCAAGTGAAAAAACAAGAAATAAATAAATAAAGCGTCAAGAAATGCCAAAATGTTAAAGGTATTATGGTATGCAGTTTGTACCTGATAATTTGCGATTTGCTCCAGGTACGATGAAGTACTTAGGGCATCAGGTTGAAAGTGGCACAATTTTTTTCAAAGGAATTGTTGCAGTATATTTTGCCCATGTGTAGAATAAATTTATGAAATGCAGTGAAGCAAAAGAAGGTGGAAAATTGAAGGACTCATAGGTGACCAACTGAGGCTAATATTGATAAGTGAGCTACAATATTATTATATTTTACTACATCTAAAGGAGATGTTGAACACGGAAGGAATTCAATTAGCAGTGCAGGTAAGGAGGAATGGACACAAGCACACAAACAACTCCCATAAGTAGAGTTAAAGGTTGTGACTCAAGAGTCAATTTCATGTTTACACTACTTCCAAGAAGGGGTTAGGAATCCAATGCACGAGGGATCATTGCATCACAATGATAGGACGGGTGACAAGACATAGCTCCATTTCTATAACGAAAAGAGCTCCATCAAATTACTTAGTGTAGTTGGAGGGCACATTATAGCCCAATTTTTTCCTCCACAAAGGGTGAGCATTTTGGAAAAATGTAATGCCCACTTATGCAGGTGTTCTGTTTTTCAAAATGCCCACTTTCTTTTTATATTTTAAATATGAATAATAAAGTTGACACAAGTCTTTATGCATGATAAAACCCTAATCCATGGGCTTTACCAGAACTAGGCCAATGGGCCATTCACTGCTCTGCCTCATATGGGCCCTTTTTCCAGTAAAGCCCATGGCCTGAGGCTTTACCCAACACAAAATGGTGAGCTCTGAAAGACGAGAAGTCCTGTAAGGTCACCAACCATCAAACAAGTTTAATATTAGTTGGCTGTTAGCTTTTGCTAAAAATGTTTGGGAGTTGTTTAATAAAACACCACGAGTAAGGAAGTAGCACAGAGAGCTCCCAACTGTAACTACAAGGCGCATCCTCCCACAGCTCATGCCTGCCTGGCTAGTACCAATCTCATCCTATATCCAACTATAGAGGGAGGCTGGTGAGGCTCAAAGTCCAAAACACCAAGTGATGACCCAATTTTTTATACCCTACATGGTTCTCTAAAAGATGGTTTTTTTCAAGAACCCACCCAGATGATTCTTATGAAAACCAGACCTACTGAAAACCAGTACCTGGCAATTCTCAATAACAACTGAGAATCACCTTACACTGGTTGCCACCAGTGTTGTTTGGTTCTCTGTTTTTTGGAGAACCTTTGGGGTCAATTCTTTCCTATTAAAGGATTTTGGAAGAACCTCTGGAATAAGGTTGTGAATTTGAAAAAGATTATTCCAGAACCATCTGTTAAGGTTAGTGTTCATTTTTCAAACATTGACAATTCTTGAGTAGTACGATTTATGGGCAGTGGTTCGGGTTTAGGGTTAGGGCTTTGTTTGGGAAAGTAACAAAAAAAATGCCTATTGCAATTACAACCAAGTACATAGTTTTTAAATGTAACATTTTTTTCAATTTTGAGAGCTCGAAGTGTAGTGATGTGAAATTTTCACTCCCAACCACATATGCTTATTCCTCAATCACACATGCAACATGTTTCTTCTGAATTGGGCTTTCGGGCATATTTGATCTTGAGAAACATGTACAACACTAAACGCACATCCTAGCCCTAATTGAACTCTAATTAATGATCATAAAGTCATTATTACGTTTTGCCCATTTGTTCATAGGAAAATTGCAACAAATGTGAGATAAAGAAATACCCAACATTGTTACATCGTGCTAGCCTTCAACACCTACATAGTAGCACACCTTCAACCAACCTACAAATGTCAAGAAAAGAACACATTCAAATATTCACAAAAGGTTCGAAAACGAAATGGCAAAAAAGAAATGTTGGACACAATTGACAATTAAAAGAATGAATAACCTCCCCAAAAAACAAGTCATCATCCTCAACTAACTCTAGCTATATTGATGTTTTGATAAGGTTCAAATGAAAGAACACTTGTAACCAAAAAACACACATAATGTTGGTGTCGTACTTTGCCACAATTTGAACTACAAGTGTATCACCCATAAAATCACATATAATTTTCATAATTTTGAAATGGGGTTCAAGCATGATAACTAGCATGTTATGAGCCTTGGCTAGATTATAAACAAAAAAAACTCAAAAACATAGTCAAAATATGGATTACTTGTATCATCATCTTCAATTTGAATTCTTACAATTTTGAATCAAAATCCTCGTAAATTAGTGGTTGATTAAAAGCTTGAATCCTAAAAGCTTGAATCCTCCCCACTTGAGCTTTCACAATAATGCATAAGATGAAAACAAAAAAAAAACATTAAATAACAACCAAAAGCCTTAACTTTGGTTCAAAACACAAAGCTTAATAATAGGGAATAGGATATTGCAATGGCTTGAGCAACAGCCTAATCTAGAATACAAGACTTTGGATGACAAATGTACAACTTGTTGTTGTCCATAGCAAATGAAAATTCTGTTTTGATACTCCAATGTTTCTTGGAACAAGATGACCTACGAAGTAACATGGTTTCCACTAGAGTCCTCAACATCTTGACAAATAACCATACAATAGTACATGATTCATTCAATTTCAACCAACCCATCTTGTAGTTTTTAATCCAAGTTATGGTTTCTTCCAATGATGATTTGAGCTTCTTTCAAGCTAACCTTTAAAAACCTCACACACCTTTTAATATTGTTAATAGCATTTTGGGTTGTTTTGGACATGGCATGGCTAAGGCAAGAACCAACAAATGGACATATTAATTAAAGAGTAGAACAAGAAACCACAAAATTCAAAGCAAAAGTTAAAGTATTTAAATTTGACCCTTTGTTTTTGACATATGCAATTACCTTGTCAAGCAAACCAAAGGAATCCAACAAGTTTTTTACTTTGTTTATCATGGTTGCACTTTCTATGTTACTGTCTTCAAAAATCCCAATAGTGACATGGATGGGTTGCCATGAACTATTGATGAAATTGACAACCATGGCAAATGTGTCATGGCCAACATGAGACATCCAAAAATCAATTGAACAAGTGCATGTAACACAAGATTGAAAGGCAAGGATGACATTTTTCTCCTTATTTTTAGCTACCATATAAAGGAACATTTCAATGGTTAATTAACATCAAGATGGAAATTGCATACAACCATAGTGCCACAAAACAAACCGCCTTAACCATGGATTTTCAACAAAAGAAAGAGATCAATAACCTTTTGCAATGTATAACACCAAATCCTTAAGGAATCCATGTCATGTAGGATCTAATTTACTATAAAGGGGTTGCCAAATAAGTGGGTGATTTGAGAAGGGGGAACATTCTTTCTCTTTTTTGTGCATTGTTCATCACTTTTGGGTTTTGCAATCCTTTGCAACATAAAGGCCCCCCATTTATTATACAAATTTGGATGCTCACAACAAACATGTTTTTTCAAAACATTAACCTATTGTTGATTGTCCAATTGTGAATGTTATGGACATTTTTAAGGAGTTTGCAAGGCAACATCTTGTTATTGGCCTCCTAATAAGTTAGGGTCATACCCCATGTTTTTATGATGTAAACCAAAGTGGCAAAAGTCTAATGATGTTTGGTTTAATAATACTTTGCCAATTAGTTGAAACCAACTTTGTTTGATTGTTGACACTAATTATGGCAATTCTTCAATTGAAATAAAAGTTTTTGTTGAATAAGATTAACAAGAGTGTTGGTATCACCTACATGTAAGAGGCTCTTGTTCCAAAATAGTATGGTGTGAATGACTAGCCATGTAGAGATTTGATCTCTTGTGGGAAGTAAATCCTTTTTATTTTCATTTTTGTTATGTTGCAAGCGTTTTGTTTTGGGATTTGAGTCTACCTTTTTTTGTTTTGCTCCAAGTGTGTTTATTTGTTTGTTATTTTGGATTCCATTTCATTTATGTTTATGCTTTGTTGTTTTGTTTCATGTTTTTTGCATTATATTTGGTTTGTCATTTTTGTAGGTACAATTAGATTGGCAAGCATTTGAAAGATCATGTTTTACAATGTGCATAATAAAAAGCAAGTTGAAAGGTGGTCAACTGCTTTGGTATGATAAGGCTTTTAGTGAGGAGAAAAGTGCATATGAGAAGTTAAAGGTAATTTTATTTTTGTAAATGTTTGGGTTTTGATTTTCATGATCCTTTTTTATTAGTTTTTGGTATGATACTTGTGTTTTGTAAGAGTTCAAATGTGGGAAAAATGATGTTGTTGGTGTTGTTCTTACTTTGGATGTTGCAATTCTTATGTGTGTGCAATTTGCTCATATTTTTTATTGTTATTCCCACTTCCACAAAAAAAAAGGTTCGTGGTTCATGTTTTTCACTCAAGGAAATCAATTATTGATTTTGATGATAGATTTTAGAATAAAATATTTGAAACCACACTTCCCAAGTATAAACATTGTTTGGATGCAATATGTAACTATTTACCATTGGGAGTTATAAATGTCAACACTACATTTTGGCATGTTTTGAACAACTTGTGGAATTTGTCTAATTACAATCAACTAATTTGTTGATTCCAAGATTGGTTTTCCTTTGGCACCAAAGGTGTCGAACAATTTACTTCAATTATTGTAGACAAGATTATGCTTGCAATAGTAATAATACGAATACTTGATTTTAAGATCTTCTAGATGACTTCAGAATTTACATGGCATTTTGCCAAACACTTTTGTAATAAGATTATGATTTCTACAACGTCATATTTTAGACATGGACTTTGAGTGAAAGCATAATCAAACGGATTGTAAAAATAACTTTTGACAATTAAATCATTTGACATTCACTTGTAAGCATGAAAGTAATTCAAAAAATAATATGAAACCTTGCATACTTTTATTGACCTCATAATTATGAATGTAAACTTAAAGTTTGAAAGAAATTGCATAAAAATGTATAAAAAGTATGTTTGAATACAATTATAAATGTGTTACAACATACTTCATTCCCAAAAATAAAATAACACATTTATAAATTACATGTTTTCATAAAGTCTATATACATTTAGATATGACATTTTTCAAATTTTTTATTTAATTATTTTTTAGTATACTTGCACTTACTTTTCTAAAATTTGACATTGTAAAAACATAGATTTCAACTTACTTTCATCTCATAATAACTTATTTAAATTTATTTAATATGTTTTAAAAAAATTCATTAAATAAAATCAAGGATCATAATAATTTCAATATTCTAACCCAATCAAATTACACATTTAATAATTTAATAATACAATTCACGATACTTTTCATTCCATTCATAAAAACATTGATTAGTCCAATTGATTGTGTTTCACCCTTTGAATTTCTTGAACTTTGTTCATCAAATTTTGATTTTTGGAGCTTCATATTTTGAAGATGGACTTTGAGTTATAAGAACTTGTTTGAATTGTGTTCATCAAATTTGACTTTTGTAGCTTTTGGACATGGACTTTCAACTTTTCTCATCAAATTTTTGTGCAAATTATTTTTTTACAACAACAAGCTTTGATCTTTGGATGTCTAAGGGAGCTTATGATGTCTTTGCATTAATGATCAATTTTTGAGTAGTGATTAACAACCAAAACATGTAACTAATGGTTTGTTTGAAGTAACATAAACTATTGGTTAAGCATTGGCTAGAAAGTCTAACACAATTGTTGGACAAATATGGTTTATGAAAAGAGATCATTGCCTATGTCAAAGATGAGGGGTCAAATTTCAAATGCAATGACTATTGCATTGAAAGTTGTTGTAAATTGTGAACCTCTTGGTTTAGAAAAGAACTTTCAGGGCACTTGCTTTGGGCATGCCTTTTCAAAAGCATGTCAATATGGCATTGTAGAGGAAAAGGTGTGTAAGGATTTGAAATATGTTTCTATCAAAGTCTACTAAGGCAAATCTACAAAAGTGCATCACTTGGCTTAAGAATTTTGGAAAGGGAAGGCAAGAATGGAATAAGGTTTGTTTTAAGATTAGCATTTGCCCCAAAAAATTGAACACTTTAGTGAAAATTAAGTAGTCTTTTTTATTTCATTATTATTTCAACAATTTACAAATTTTTAGGTTCTAAAAGATATAAGATAATTAATCTTTTATGTTATTGCTTGTGTTGCAAGTTTGTTAGTAAGGTTAATATGTTTCAAGAGGCCTTACAATTTGTTTTACCAATTATGTTTTGTTATAGCAAACAGACTATTGTGAAAGTCATTGGTCAAGTGCCTCCACCTTTAACTTGGCAAATTTCTTAGGTTATAGTGGATTGTCTTTTTCCAATTGCTTCTACTTGTGTTCTTAATTGGCTCTTTAGTGATGCTTTACATTCTTCTATTTCCATGAGTTTGAAATTGAAAGAAGAAAACAAAATGATTCCTTCATTTAAAAGCCTAATGGAAGATGATTCCATTATTTTGGATGAGTTATCCTTGTTAGCTTTTAACATTAAAAGGGAGGTAATCAATCTATTAAATTCTTTCATTCTTGAAGAAATATTAAAATAAAAAAACTCATAATATGATCTCTTTAATGTTAGACCCTAGGTTTAAGAATCTTCATATAGTATCCTCATTTGTTGGAAGGGAACAAGGTGTTGCTCTTGTTGAGGAATATGATAGAAAATCTTTGTATCCTATGTTGGTCAAATGTCATGACCATTTGCATCCTTTGGTAAGGTTAGATAGGAATTGTGTTGACTAAGATATTTTTGAGCAAATTGCAAGCACAAGTGAACTAGCAAAAAAGCTTGTGAAGAGGGAGTTGCTGGTTTTTAGGATATATCAATTGGATGTTAAGGACATCAAATGTCTTCTTCAATGGTGGCAGAAACATGAAGCAATGTTTCCCATAGTTGGATTTTTAGCCCAACAAATTTTGGGCATTGTTGGATCTCAAATTGAAAGAGAATGAATTTTTTTTTTGGTTGGAATATTTACCAACCTTAAGAGATGTCGTTTGTAGATTGAAAATTTAGAGAAGTTGTTATTTGTCAACAAAAATTGGCTTAATGATCCTAGAACAAGTTGTAAATCTCCATCTAACTTAGTGGAATTCCTTCAAAAGGGTGTAGATCTAGAAGAGGAGTTAAAAGAGTTTGAAAAGGATGAAATTGTTGAAGTGTAAAACTTTAATAAATAAAATATTATTTTATGTTGAAAAGTTGTTTGTATCAATGGTTAATTTTTTCATTAGTAAAAATAAATAAATAAATAAATAAATAAATACAAATTTAATTTCAATTTTCTGGAATTTTAAAATAATAATCAATTAATAAGTAATACACAATTTGTGAGAATTGACAAAAGAGAACCAGCTATTCTCAAAATTTTGAGAATTGACATATTGAGAACCAATTATATATATTGATACCCTTGCCCAACATATAAATCTTAGGGGGAAAGAAAACGGTGGAAATTGGACCTTTTTATAAATTGTTTTATGAAAAACGGATCCGACGGGTATCATAAAAATGTGATACCCACCCAACGCTGGTGTTGGCTGGCTATTGCTTTTTAGAAATAATTATTGAGAAGGTTAGTTTTGATTTTTTGGGATCACATAGGTTATCAATCTCAATTTTGGGTATTGAAATAACCAATGTTGTTCGGTTCTTGATTTAAAAAGGAACATTTGGTCCTTGGTTTTAACTCTTTTTCTTTTGTTGTAGATGGAACCCTGGTCCAGTCTTGAGTTTATTTATTTACTGGTGGAAAATCGTGAAAAGATGGTAAAGTTTTTTAAAAATGAAATATTCTATCACAAATTCTCTTTTAATTTTTTTTTGGGCCTAAAAATTGTATATATATTTTGGGGGGAGGTCGTCATCACATGACTACAATTTTAAGAGATTGTATCTTTTAAAATAAAATTATACTTATGTACATAGAGAACTTGAAACTCTTTAAAATGGGGTAGCATGTTAATTTAAGTTTTAGTTCAATTTTGAAAATAGAAAAGTTCTCCAATTAAGTTTCAATGACAATTCCAAGAAAACTTGGAACCTTTGGTCCAAAGACCTTAGAACTTGACATCTAACCTAGACCTTAACTTGCTAAAATCCAAAGAACTTGCCAACATTGGTAATAATCAATGGTTATGCATAAGGATAGGTTTTCAAATAACTAATTGAGAATCATCAATTAACCTTATATGTTTTAAAAACCTTATAACTGATGTATAACCAATGGGTTAATTGATGATTCTCAATTAGTTATTTGAAAACCTATCCTTATGCATAACCATTGGTTATTACCAATGTTGGCAAGTTCTTTGGATTTTAGCAAGTTAAGGTCTAGGTTAGAGGTCAAGTTCTAAGGTCTTTGGACCAAAGGTTCCAAGTTTTCTTATATATATATATATGCATTAGTGTTTGAAGATTGATAACCTAATTGTATGGTAATTGAGTATCCAAGTAGCCTATTAGATTTTGAAAATTCAACACTAAGCAATTATTGATTTAAGTGGTTGTCAAAAACATCAATAACCAACCAACATTAGTCCAAACTCCAAGTCAGTGTTGTTTGATTAGATACATATATGTGGTTATGTGTAGGGTAGACCCCAAGATGCGGGGTGTTCTTGAAGTAAGCACCAGCCTGAGGTGCAAGAGGCACTTACTTTGGGAATCCCTTCTAGTGTTGCAACTATGTTTCTAATGTACTTCAAGTATCCGTTGCTAGGTCTTTAACTCAAAGTTATCCCATGTTAATTTCTTTAAAAAATTTACTTCTTTTTTGTTGCATTTTCAACGACAAGATTGTTCAACATTCAATAACTCCTGCACTGTAGGTCAAAGTATTGCAAAACCACCTCAATGCACTCCTACTCATGGAGGGAGGGCTTGCCAATGATATCAAGAGCACAAGGGGCCCTGTGGTTTGGGAGATCTGATATCTCAACATGTCAAAAGAAACAAAACATAAAAACTATCTTAGTAGAAGGATTACAATAGAGAATAACAAAATAAATAGATTCAAAAAACATATAAGTACAACACAGTCCATTATGTCGTTCTATAGGTGCGCAACATATACTGCATTATTGCATCATGTAAGTAGTACATTGAACTCAACAACACAGGATTGTACAATCCTTGAAAACACACAACATGAGCAAACAGTTGACAGAGGATTAGGCTTTGTGTATTGCGCCAAGGTCACGTTTCAGCTATAGAACACAATGATTCTACTTCCCAAAAAGCTTTAATTGGAGCACACCGTCATGTAAGTTCTTATTGCATTAGAAGATGAGGAATTGGGCCCAACAAACATCAAGCTGCATGCATGTACTAGCAGCTTGCTGATCATTTAATCCCTGAGAGGGTTTCACTCAATACTCTCAAATAGTTTCAAGGATTTACATTGTTGTTGTATCCCCATTCAAATTGAAGCCCTCAAGCAGCTCGTATCTCACATAACCTAGAACCACCCATAAACTGCCCATATCCATTTCTCTTGGTTTTGAGTGCTGCAGAAATGGAAACTGTCAAATTTAGCCCTAATCTTCTTCTGAGAGGCCTGTCCATGACATTTGCTGAAGGCCTTATTCATCATAGCTTTGGTCCACACTCCCCACACTCCCACACATAACTAACTGCATAGTGTAAGCAGATTGTGTAATTTGCTAATTGTGTTTATTTCTTGGAGCTAGATTAAGATTCGAACTGCAAGGAGCTTTGTAGTCAATCCCTAAAAATCTTGAGTTGTCACAGGAATGTAGCTGACATTCAGCTCACCAATGGTCTAGTCCTATGAAATCCCATGGCATTGAACCATGCCCTTTGCCTGTGCAATACATGTTTCTAATACCGCTCAACCAGAAATTCCTCTGAATCTTGTGCATCTTTGTAGTATTCAACCTCAGCCTATACACATTACAGGCAACATAATAGATGGTTTAGTGATGCATCCTCTCAAGACTGATTCTATTCATGAGTCCATAGAGCAAAAGCTTATGTCATTCAACACTGATTGGAATTGGCAACTGGGTGTGAAATGTCATGATACAAGCAGGATGATGCATTTCCTATAATGTGTCATTTTTCTAACTACCAGTCCAACTTGAATAGAAAAGAAAAAGTCATTTGCAGCACCTACCTTCCGTATTGCAGATATGGCTGTCACCAATGGTGTCCCAAGATGCTCCCACAGGACTTTGTCAGCTTCTAGGGCTTTGACAGCCTGTCCCAATGTGCTGGGCAAGCGGCTGACCTTCCCAGCCTCCAAAATTGATGGATTGACATCTACATACCCAGTCCCCCAATTTGAAGAACACAAGTTACATTCCAGATGTAGCAAAAAGTCTCCTTTTCCTGACATTGAACAAACATGTGGGTCTCTTGCAACTGTCAGACAATTTAAAGACCAAGATGTAAGCAGATGGAACTAACCAACTGGCTCTGGAAGTTGAAGGTGCTTCTGTAGCCCGTCCATTCCTGCTGCAATGATGGCTGCTAATCCAAGATGTGGGTTAGCACATCCATCAAAAGATTTAAGCTCAAAATTGCTGACCAAATCTGAATCAACTCCAGGAGGGCTAGCAGTGCGCAATGGTGCCTCCCGGTTGTCACGTCCCCAGCACTGGTAGGCCCCACTCCATGTGTTTGGTTGGATTCGAGCATAACTGCACTTGTACACATCCAAGTCAAAATCTAGTTGTTGCCTTCAGATAAAACTCATCTAAGACTATGTTCCAGAATGAATTCCTAAACCCTGCAGCCCCCAAACTGGTGCATCCAATTCAACCCATTCCTAGGCAATTGTTACGTGAATAAATCCAAACTCTGATCACTGAGTAGGAAGTACAATGGCAAGTCTGGAAGAGGAGATGGGAGACAGTACCAACCTGTTTGGATGGGGTGCTGTGAATGCTAGGATTGCAGGAAGATGATGAAGAACTCCTGCCAGAAACTCTTGTCCTAACTTGGACATTCCATACTTTGAACCAGGGCCCCTGGCCATGAACACATTGCTTGCACCTTGCCAGATACTGAGATGGACATGAGAACCACTGCCTGCAGCAGCTGCATTATACCTACCCAATGGTACACATTGGGTTTGTAAGCAAATTCAACTGAAGTTCTGATTATATGGCACATGTGATGATAATAGATTGTTCCTCTCCTGCAATGAATGTCCTATGATACTCTTACATCAAGAATCATGTCCAAAAAACGTGCAGGAAAGTTCATCTAGCAAATCAGAAGGCTCTAATCTGTGAACCCAATATGATAACACAACCTACTGGTACAGTGAGTTCAAAGATGCTCACTTGGGCAAGAACGTTGCATGTAGAAGGTGCTTGTTTGCAATTGCTACCACTGCCTCCCGTATGAAGAGCAGGTTGTCAGCAGCTGTAAGACACGGGACATGGCTCATGGCAATCTCAAACTGGCCCCCACCTGACTCAGCATGCATCTGCCAGATGTATCCAAAAAAGGTAAGTACCCAGCTGCCATTACAGTGTTCAAAGCCAGACATTTCCATCTGACCTTGATTCTATGATTATGCACTTGTCTTCTGGGAATGCTCTAGTCTGAGTCAATTGAAACAAATTCAGAAACTTGGAAGGTAGAAAATTTTGCAGACCACATGAGCAGTAAACTCTTTCATGTACCTGCTCAATGTCAATGCCTAAAGCCAACAATGCACTGCTCACTTCCGACAAGATGGGAGAAGAAGCATTAAAGCCTGCAGATGAGCAATATGGGGTAGTATCCACTCCCTCCCATTTCTTTGGCCTGCAACCAAATCAGGAATCTGTTATGCTGCTTCTGGAATATGATGTTGATTGATGAAGAAAACTCAAATAAAGATGATATTGAAGCAACTATGGAGCATCCTTGTTTCCCACTCAGTTCAAGTTTAAGCTGTAAGATTTAGTGTCTTCAGTACACATCATCTACTGTAAAAGACATATGGGATCTCACAGCATTCAAACTGGTTTGCAATGAATAAATAGCACGCAACATCAATTCCAAGTTGCATGAGCAACTTCCACAAACCTTAAACCCTAAACACAAGATGCGACAACCTCCATACTATTCAAAGCACAAAAACTCTTGTAAAGGAAGCATGATCAATTATTTTCAGAATTTGAGCTCACCCAGTAGATTGCTTCATGAGGTAAAACTCACTCTCAAAGCCAGCCCGCACCACCTGTGGTACAGGGAGGGAGGGAGGGAGAGAGAGAGAGAGCACAGCAGTGAATCAATACACAATCAACTCAACAAGACATTTGCTCATGCAAACCAACATCACATCCAGGGCAGTCATCCCTTTGCAATCAAGTACTGATCCTAGATAAGAATGACTGGAAGAACGAAAATGGCAGAAGAATTGCAAAATTGCTCCTCACCAGACCATATTCTTTCTTGAGAGACTCAGACAAGCGACGCAGAGTGCTTCGGGGACATAACTGCCAAGGAACTCCAGGTTTCACATGCATGTCAACTAACACAGCCTCATGCTCCATGAACCTGCAAACATGAGACAATTTGTCCTGGTAAGAAAATTCTCTTCCAAAATTGCATATCATCCCAAATTTTCTCTCTGTAATCTCTATATGAGTATTTTGTTTCAAATCACTTACCAACAAATGTATCAAAGGAGACTACACTTGTCTCAGCTTCGTTCAAAACGAGATTCAGCGTAACCACCCCAAGGAAATATGCCAGAAGACAATTTACCAAGGCAGCCTGTGTTTTGTGGTTATGTCAGGCATCAACCGAATCTCGCCAACAACCGATACTCCACTATCTGCTGCAGGGCTATCAGAGAAGGATGTCATGCCCATGCCAGCCTGGGCATAGCCTACCCCATGGGAGATCACCACTCCTCCAAACCTCTCCAATGGAATCACCTGCTTCATCACACCCACAAGTCTGCATGTGATGATTCCCCATAGCTCTTTTTGTTCTTGAATCAAAACCCATTTCTATTCTTTCCATAATGAACCAACTGACATTTGTTCATTGCTGGATATAGATTAGAGTGCAAACTATATACCAGAGGATCACAGGCTCTCAGAAAGCTACATTGTGGTATCAAAACATACCCTGCACCGGCGCTGTCCTGACCCATCAGCCAAAAGCAAGCGCACATACTTCACTGCTGTGTATTCTGCACTTGGCTTTGGTTCAATAACATCAGCTACTGCAATCTGTTCTTCAGCAGCTTGGCATTCACCCTCATCTTTCAGATCGGTCAAAATCCCACCTTTGATGCCATCCCCAAGTCTGTTCATTTTGGGGGCATCCTGAATGGAAGGTGGCAACTTAGGTGCAATAGATGGAACCCGGTCCATTACTGGCACCAGGTTTGTGCCTGGAGGGCCAGACTGCAGTTTGGTCAAGTTGTCAGTCGAGGCTGAGAATCCACCTCTTCCATCTAGTTTGTAGAATTCCAAAGCATTACGGCCCAGAATCCCATCTGCAGCTGCAAGTGCCTCCTCGAGCAGCATGTCTCCATTGTCAAAGGCCTCAATCAAAACACGAGCGAGAATTTCCCGGGACCACTTTGCACCTGAAAATTTTCACCACCAAATCTACAACACTTCAGCAGAATTCCTACGATCCAATCTCGCACTAGAAGCTGATATGTCTGAATTGAAGAAATTATTGTAACAGAAACTATGATTAAGATGACAGTCTGATCAGGATGACTTTTCTGGCAAGATGGGAGTCCTTCTTGATCCCCCCATGCTTAACAAGTGATAAGCACATAAAAAGAAATTGCTAACTCTCCATTGTCAATAGCCCATTTCACATTCTTGCAAAAGGCCAGTCTACATGACATGCAAATTGCACACTTACTCTAGAGGGGACAAAATGTGTACCAAGATAAAATGTCTCTGGGAAAGCATAACCATCGGTGCTGAACATGATCTATAGAACAACACACCAAAAGACAATACAATGATGGCAGTTCTTCCATTCAACTCCCAAGCTGTTTTCATGTCAAATTGCAGTAAAAGAATTCCAGCTAAACTGCACAAAACCAAAACCCTAAACATTGTCTTGTGCCTCATGAGCTTGGGAAACAATATGGACTTATGTTTAAAATGAATTATTCAGCATGATTACTGCTCATTGGTGAAGTCCCAGACAAAACTCGTACCTTATTCACAGGTGCCAAGTCCAGAAGGTCACTGACAGCACAGCGCATACCCCGCACACTCAGCTTGGGAACTACTAACCCAAAGTCCAAATGAACCTGCAAAGCCCAACCAGGCAATTCAAAATGTAGCAAACAGCAAGATACCCCTGCCTGTGCATTCCTCCTATCTCAGTGCCCAAACACATTTACCAAGGAGGATGCAATGTGTTTGATGCAGTTACATTAATCTTGTACCTGGGGATAGACACCGGCAAGGTAAGAAGCTTCACGCATGAAAGGGTATGAGCCATGCAGGAGCACCACACGACACTGGGCAAATGTTGAGTGCTCAAGTACAGCACGAAGATGCAGGGGATTTGCAAGCTCCAGCTGTAAGTCTTTGTCACCAAATCTACAAGACATAATTCAAGCTGTCTTAGACATTCTGGTGCAGTGTAAACCTTGATAATTGGTGGTTGTGAAATACAATTTGGTAGCTGTAGTTCTGTGCCATACAAAGAGATGTGCAACAATTCCCAGGCTGAATGCATAGTTACCCAAAACAAGAAGGTCACATACCCTGTGTGGATCTGCATTGGAATACCCCGCTGTGTAGCAACTTCAAGAGCACGAATGAAGATGAAATCAACAAGGGCCTTCTGTGACACACGAACAGGACTTCCCGAACCTATCACCCAACACCCCAAAAGTGAAGATGATTTAAGTATTCACAGAGATATTGGTTTTCCAGAATGAATTGCAGCAGCATAAACTGTGACCCTTGCCTTGGAAACAATATTGCAAGGCACATAAGAAGATTAGGCATGCATCAATAACCCGTAAATACAAAGAGAGATTATATGTGGAAAGCTCTTACGCAAGTTTTCATGCAGTGCATCCTCTGATTCTTGAGCTGAGACCAATGGGTTGATGCGCAATCCACTGCGGTACGCTGCAATGCTCTTGAATGCAACTACCTTCTGAGAGAGTGTGATAATATCTCCTTTCGGTTAAAGAATCTAGTATAAACTTGTTGGATCAATCATACCCCTGACAACTTCAAGAAACACATTGTCTACAGTGGTGCATCTAAATCCACCATTTTAGTTTGTGTTTCCATTGACACTCTTGTTACTCATAAAGCTGTTACAAATGTGAAGAATGCATTCAAGTGCAAATTTATGTTCTTTCAAGGTTGTGCAATGGCAACACATTTGCTTCACTTCAATATTCCTGAAGAAGCAAACCACAGCTGCCAGCAATGATCCAGTTTTCATCCCCAACTTGCTGCCAAGCTTCAGATGGAAGAATCATATTGAGTTTTATAACACTACCAACTGCAGATAGCAAGGGTGTACAAAAAGGATATGAATCCAATGTTGAGACAAATCTGTGGTCAAAACTTTCAAGTGTCCACCGCATGTTGGCTTGAATCCCCTGTTGCAAGCACAAAGATTTTTTTTTGCATAAGTGGATATTCGGATTCCCTCTTGCTGAGAGGACACATAATCATCTGCCTTGTCTGTAGGTCACTTCCAAGTACAATGAACAAAACATGACAGTTGAAAGATGAAAATCAATGTGAAATTAGCAGCATAATAATGCCTGTAGCACACTTGCTAATCGAGTGTGCCTCTCTACAATGCACCATCTCTGCAGTGGACATCAAACTTGTAAAGAAGAAGATGGGATGAGAGTCAAGTACCTGATTCAGAATGGTTTCAGCAACTGTTTCAATACACAGCAATCTGTGAACACCTGGAACAAACTTGCGGTGCCATCCAATGCTCACCATTTTATCCATTGTCAACCCATCATCCAGCAACACAAACTCAATGTTGGCTGCATCAAAACACTTGTGGCTGATGGCTGACAGGCCTGCTGATTGCCGATACTGCTCAATGGCTTGCAATGTTGGCTCACAGCCATAGAGAACAGCAAGCTCTTTCAGACTCCTCTGCATTTAAAACCATCCCAATATGAGCACCACCAAAAAAAATTTTAAAAAGAAAATCCTAAAAGTGCTGTCATTGATTGATCTTAACTGAGCAGCTGCCAAAAAGTTTGACTCTATTCAAGCAATCGCAGAACTAAATACCCAGGGACCAACACACTCTATCCCTGCTCAGGTCCATACCCTACCTGAAGCCACAAGCTAGAAAAAAAGCTAGGTTGTTTCTGCATGGTGTCTGCAATGCAGACCAAATTCTTGGCTACCTCCCTTTCAACAGCTCCTTGGGGGCAAGATCAAGCTGTCTATTATCAAGTCTTGTTGCCACAATTTTGAACAAGCTGTGCAATGCTCTAAACCCTAATTTGACCTTGAAGCTGGATTCTATGTAGGAATGGAGGCCATGAAGTGGACAGACAAAGTCTTTAGTCAGCTCAGGATCCAACTAGATCTAGGGTTGAGGAAGCATAAGTAAAGCTTGATCTGTGAGAAGCTGTCTGCAACGTCAAGGATTTGGCTAAACTTCCTGATCTTCTTTCTGAAAGAGATATGAAGCTGGACACCAAATCTCTGATTGCAACAACTGCTCTCACATTTCTGGATTTTTTTTTCATTTTTTTTTTGGGTGTGTAGGAAGTGATAATTTTCTACACAACAGATGTATTGCTAGATTGTTGAGTTTGAATGAGGACGAGAGAATCCGAGATTTCTTCAGACAGCTTCACAAATAGATCACAAAATTGTTGGGATTTTGTTTTCTTTCATCTTCATGCTTGATGAATGCCAGATATAAGAGGGACTTGAGAAAATAGAAAAAGGGCCAGGAAGAACTAGACGAAGAAATACTACCTGGAAAGCAAGGCTCTGTCGCACAGCATCAAGGCCGCGAGCTTCCCGCAAGGTCACAAGGAAAGGCAAGTTGGAATCGAGCTCCACCACGTTGTGTGCGTGCGCATCGATTAACGGCACCTGTGCACACACTGCCCTGATCCTCTCATGATCTTGCTCCCTGCTGTTAATCTCCGCCATATCTTCTCGACTAGAAGGTTACCGTGCGGGGCTCCTCCTGTACCGTAGCTGAGCAGCAATCAATCCCTCCAGAAATCCACTCAGATGCAGTGACTCCCTAGATTCTCAAGCTCTTTTCTTACCAATACTTCCCTCCCACATCCACAAGAAGCTTTGCCACTGCTACAAAGCAGCTTCCAGGTGCAGTTGACTGTCGACGACTTCCCAGCAAGCTGAAAACAAAAAAAAAAAAAGAAGAGAAAAAAACAGTTGTGATCCCGAACTGGAATCACCCTCGCGAGAAGAAGAGAAAGAAATCCTGGACTCCCAGTCGTTGAGAACTCTGAAGCCGCGACTAGAGTGCAGATCGCGTGCTAGAATGGCCGCGATCTAGAGAGCTTGCATCAGCCGAAGGAACGAACGACATCAACGACACACTCTTTCTAGAAACAGAGTCAGAGAGCGAAAAATACGACTTTTTGCACTAAAACGCAGTGGCGCCCTTATTTAATCGGAACCACCCGATTCGCACGGAATTGGAGGTGAGCCGTTGGATTGATGGACCAGACATTGCCCCTCCGCACCCCCTTGCGCGCTCTTTTTGTCTTTTACCCAGTTGAGGAATTACTTGTAGACTAAGGCCTTTTTTTTGGCACACTATATATAGCCAATAAAAGGGATAATTAAAAATTAAAAGTGCTAAAATAAATTTCATTTTAAAAAAGATTTTCAATAGCCATAAATTAACAAATATTTAACTAGAGAAACGCCATATTTTCATACTTGGTTCAATTAGGATAGCCAAAAATATAGAACGATGTTTCAAATTTTCTTACTTTCATATTTGGCTTGTAGCCAAACTTGGCTAAATCTTTCTTTTTAACCGTCGCCACTTTGGCTTACATCACCAAAAATTGACCCAAAAAATATTTGCAAGTTGTAGTTAAGAAGGGGTCGGCTTCTGTCATCTTGTCCGTCCGATGCAACCGTATCGTATATCTGAGCCGTTGGTGCCGCCGAGCTTCTAACTGAAGAAAAATGGGCGTGGCAGATGGTTTTGTTTTTTTTCCAGTAGCAGGGATGGTGGCGATGTGGTACAGTTGTCCTAGATCGGACGCTTCTAGGATTTATCTCAATTATACTTTTAGAATAATAGAGGCGTCCAAAAACAATTTAGGTGGTACTATATTAATTAATTAATTAATTAGTTTTTGGTCTGGTTCCTTCCAAGTTGCCCAGAGTGTCCACTATGCTGTCATGCAGCATACCCTGCTGTATGACCAAATTAATTAATTAATTTCAAAATAATTACTATTTTGGAAAATATTAATTATTTTTTTTTGAGGAAATAGAAAGTTGTCAACAAAAACAACCTAATTTAGGCACACCAAGTGTACACAAATTCAATCTCTTTTTGGTTATTGTAAACCGAAAAAAAAACGTCTAAGTAAAAGTCTTTCCCACTTTCCCTAGACTCAAATAAGACAAGGGTCCACACTTAGCCCAACAAAATCAATGTTGGGAATTGGGTCTTCTTGTGTCCAACTAAAAACTCCAAAACCTTTTTTTTGGCCTTTTCAAAAATTG
>Ga0209611_10000418_pt1 | contig 61944 bp, 66 predicted proteins | sample S1TSphgellanicum_3_FD_187693 | JGI IMG/M metagenome (GOLD analysis project Ga0209611, IMG submission 187693) | Host-associated microbial communities from peat moss isolated from Minnesota, USA - S1T2_Fc - Sphagnum magellanicum MG (SPAdes) (version 2) | ecosystem: Host-associated > Plants > Peat...
CGGATGACGGGCGGCGAAAGATTGGCGAGGGAATTAGGCGCTGTGACGCCCCTCTTGCAGATCGACGCGTTGAGCGTGTCGATCGGACCGGCGCAAATCATCAAGAACCTCTCGCTCAGCGTGGGTGCCGGGGAGATTCTCGGCCTGCTCGGCGCATCCGGATCCGGAAAATCGATGACCGCACTCGCCATCGCGCGGCTCTTGCCCCGGCATGCGGTGGCGAGCGGCACGGTGCGCCTGAACGGCGAGCCGCTCTCCGCGAAGAACGAGGCTGAGCTGCGGCGCATTCGCGGACGCGACATCGGCGTGGTGTTTCAGGAACCGATGACGGCGTTGAATCCATTGATGCCGATCGGCGAGCAAGTGGCGGAGACGGTGCGCCTGCATCGCTCAACGACGTCAGCCGACGCACGCCGACTCGCGCGCGAGACTCTCGACCTGGTTGGTCTGCGCGGCGAGCAAGGCGCGCTCGATCGGCTGCCCCATGAGTTGTCGGGCGGCCAGCGGCAGCGCGTGGCCATCGCCATCGCCGTGGTGTTGACGCCGGCACTGCTCATCGCCGACGAACCCACCACCGCCTTGGATGTCGGCACTCAGGCGCAGGTGCTGCGCCTCCTCAAGGAACTGGCACGCACGCGCCGCATGGGCCTGCTGCTGGTGTCGCACGATCTTGCCGTGGTCGCCCGCATGACCGATCGGGTCGCGCTCCTGCATCAGGGTGAGATCGTCGAGCAGGGAGCGACATCGCAGCTCTTGCGCAATTGGCATCATCCCTACGGCAGGGCATTGATTGCCGCCGCGGAGTTGCGGCCGCTGCGCACCCGGGTGCCCCCCGATGGCACAGCGATCCGGGACGGCCGGGCGCCCGTGCTCGAGGTCCGGGAAGTCGTGCTCGACTATCCGCGTCGGCGACGCTCGCTGTGGCGCGCCGCGCCCCGCTTTCGCGCCGTCGATGGGGTTTCACTCTGCGTGCAGCCGGGCGAGACCGTCGGTCTCGTCGGGGAATCGGGCTCCGGCAAGTCGAGCCTGCTGCGGATCATCCTGGCCCTGGAAAAGGCCCGGTCGGGCGAGGTGCGCCTGCTCGGTGAGCCATTTACGAGCGCGAGCGGCGCGGACCTGCGCCGACTGCGGCGTTCCATTCAAGTGGTGTTTCAGGATCCCTACGGCAGTTTTGATCCAGAGTGGACGGCGGAGCGGCTGATCGCAGAGCCGTTCTTCTTGTCGGATACACCGCCGGACTCGAGGCAGCGGCGCAGCAGGGTCGCCGCCGTCCTCGAACAGGTGGGCCTGACGGCTGCCGACGCGCAGCGGTACCCCCACGAATTTTCGGGCGGCCAGCGGCAGCGTATCGCGATCGCCCGCGCGCTCATCACCGAGCCCGCGGTGATTGCCTTCGATGAGGCCGTATCCGCGCTCGACGTGTTGGTGCGAGCCCAAATACTCGAGTTGCTCGCGGAACTGGCCGGGCGATTGAAATTGGCTTATTTATTCGTATCCCATGACTTGGGCGTGGTGCGCGCGATTGCGGATCGAGTCTATGTGATGCAGTCGGGAAAATTCGTCGAGGAAGGGGTCACCGAATCCGTCTTTGGAGCGCCGCGACACGCGTACACCCAGGCGTTGGTCACAGCCACACCCACGCTCGATCCGACCGACTGACTCGTATTGAAATATTCGATCAGTTGTTGTGAAGTATTCCAGGGCGATTCAGCGAATCCATTGAGCAAATAAATTGGGGCTGACTCTCGATGCTGACTCTATCGAAGCGTGAATCCCGGATCGTCTGGGGTTTTTTGGTCGCCGCCACGGTGAGCGAAGTCATCGCGGTCGCGTTCATGTTCCAGCCCAAGGGCTCATGGATCGATTCACTGCTCAAGTACTGCGACAATCCCCCCGGGACGCCGCGGGCGTGGATCTTGGCCGCCGTCGTCACCGCCGCTTACGTGGGTTACTCGGCCTGGAGAAGTCCGGTCATCAGGCGTTATGCCTTTGACCCCGCATCGTGGGGCCCATTCATAGGGGTCCGGCTGTTTGCGATTCCGATGGCATTCGTCACCGGTTTTTTCGAAGAGGCATTCTTTCGCAAGTGGGTGATGGACGTCGTCGAACGGCAAGGCTCGGGGGCGCTCGCGCAGATCATCCTGTCAGCCGTCGTATTCGGAGCCGCGCACGCGATCTGGGGCATTTTTGGCGGCAAGTATCGCGCTGCCCTTGCCGTCATGCTGGTGACCACGGTACTGGGAGGATTGCTCGCGGTGGTGTATCTCGTGGGTGGCCGCAGCATCGGTCCGTGCATCGCGGCCCATGCGGGACTCAATATATTCCTGGAGCCTTGGCTGGTCATCTCGTCGGCGACCGGCAGTTGGGGCAAACAATCGGTGCGTGCGGGGCTGCCGGGGGTCAGCCAAGGTCAGCCACGTGACGCGGTGGCGCAGCGATGACGGCCAAAACCTTACGCCGTGACCCATCTAGCGCGTGTTTCTCGTTGAGCACGCCAGATTCTGCAATTGACGCTCGCGGCGGCGGCGGGGGATATTAAGCTTAATGGAAGCCTGCTCCGGCGATTTAAATGCCGCCCTGTTTGAAGCAGTCGATCTGACCCACATATTGTCTCGAGGCGAATTGTCTCGATGCCTGGAGCGCGATGGTGCCGATGAGTGTGTCATGGGTGACCGGCGCTACACGACGTTGTTGAACTGCGTGATGTGATAGTAGGCGTTGTCCTTCACTTCGACGGGAATCGTGCTTTTCAACTCCTCCATCAGACTCATGAATATCGCGTCGGGTGTCAGGGTGTCGTCCTCGATCGTGTAAACGCCTTGGTAATCACCGACGCGCCGCACTTCGGCATTGGGCGATTCTTTGTCTTCGTAGTACATGTCGGCGCTGTAGAAATAATATCGGGCCATGGTTGCTCCTGAGCCGGTGGGTCGAACTTACCTGCACGGCTAAGCGATACGTGTGCGACGCCGCCGATTCACGAGCTTAGCGCGGTTGCGCGGCGATAACCGCCAATCCCTGCAGTACGAGATCCGGTACGATCTCGCCGCGCGCACGCATGGTGCCGGTGATCATGCCGGCGTCGCCGCCGGTGATGAACAACTTGGGCTTCACGCCGGTGCTTTGTTCAATCACTTCCGCGGCGCGATCCGCCATGCCCGCGAGCGCAAATACCGCGCCGCGCGAGACGGCGCCGATGGTGTTGTTCGCCAGTATGCCGGCGAGCGACGGGGTGCTGTGCTCGGCCGCTTTGGCGATATCGCTGGTCTTGCTCATCAACGCCTCGCGCATCATATGGATGCCCGGCACGATCAAGCCGCCCAAATGCTGGCCATTGGCGTCGACACTGTCGACTTTCACGGCGGTGCCGGCGTCGACGACGCAGACCGCCGAGCGTACTTTTGTCCAGGCTCCGATCAGCGCCAACCAGCGATCGGCTCCTAGTAGCGTCGGATCGAGGTAGCCGTTGGTGAGCCCCTGGAACTCCTGAGCGGCGGTGACAAACTCGATTTTGACCCGAAATACCTTCTTGGTGAGTCGTGCCAGGGTCTTGCCCATCACGGGACCCGCGACGTTCGACACCAGAACCCGGCTCGGCGTCTGGCCGGACTCGAACAGTGCCGTGGTCCAAATGCCGGGTTTCGCCTCTCGATGCACGACAGCCTGCTGATCGGACAATCCGGTACTCGTGAGCCAGGCCCACTTCAGCCGCGTATTGCCCACATCGATGACCAAAATCATTGTTAATTTAACATCCTGTGTGCGCCGACGATCACGCAAGCGCGCAAGGATAGCATCGGAGGCCGAGCCTCAGGACGCAAAGCCTTAAGCGGGATGTGCGGCCGCCGCTGTCGGCGCCAGTGCTCTTTGCACCGTCGATAGCTCCAGCGACACGCGCTCATCGATTTCAGCGGCGTGCTGCGAGTGGACGGGATAGCGGATATGGGCCTCCACTCCCGCGGCGGAGTAGTTCAATTGCACCCGGGGTTGGATGTCGCCGCCGGAATCGGAGACCGTGGTGCGCTGAATTTCCTGGGATTGGCGGACTATTTCTTCGCGATAGTCCTTGCACGCGTCGTTCACCGCGGCGGTCAGCCGCTTCTTGGCCTCCACCACGTCGACCCCCTCCGGAAGCGTGATGACAAGCTCGTGCCAGACCAGATTGACGCCGTGAAGCTGCTTGAACAGTCCGCTCGACACCGAGAAAACGATCGAGTTGGCAAATGCGACGACGCGTCCGGTGGGCGGGAGGGTTCCATGGCCGCCGAGTTCCATGAGGTACAGGCGCACCAGTCCGACCTCGATGACTTCGCCGGTGACTTCGCCGATCTGCACTCGGTCGCCGATGCGAATCCCATACTTCCCGATCAAAAAGAAATAGCCGACGATGGACACGAGAACGCTTTGCATGGCGACGGCGAGGCCGGCGGTGATCAGTCCGGCAAAAGTGACGATCGATCCCAATTCGCTTGCAAATGCAAAGCCGACGATCACCAGGACCAAGAACCAAAGGGCGATCCTGCGCACGAGCAGCAGCTGATATCGACGCCGGGCGTCCTGCACATAGCGCACCACGGCGCGCCGCCATAGCTCCGCGGCCGCGAACACTACCGCCAACAGGACCGCCAGCACACCGCAACGCACGCCGAGCGTCTCGAGGGCGTTTCGATATTGACTCTTCACCGCGTCGCGCCAATTGCCGATATTGCGGCGAAACTGGTCGAGCAGCACGCCTTGCTTGCTCAACGGAATGAGCAGCGTCGAATATTGCTTGAACTGACCCGACAACGCATCGAGTTGATCGCGCACCTGGTTGAGGGTCGAGCTGTCCGCGGTATCCGCCTGGGTTGCCAATGCGTCGCCGCGCGCGGAGAGCGCCTTCAGCTGTTCGATCAGAGGGGCGCGGATCGTGGCGAACGTGGCTTGCAGTTCCTGGGTGCGGCGGTCGACCAGATCGATGGTGGTGATCTTTTCAGAGAGCCTCACCACGTTCGCGCCCAAATCCCAAAGCCCGAAACGAGCGGCGAGAATTCCGCTCGCTCCGGTCAGCGAGTCCAGAGAGCCCGGCGCTGCGGCGGAGGAACCGCCGGCCGGGGACGCCCCATTGCCGAGCGTAGAGCCGGCGGAGGGTGAACCGGCCGATGCGGCGCCGGATGCCGCGGAGGCATTGGTCGAGGCAGGCAACGTGACCGCCATCGCGTCGATCTGCGCCTTTAACGCACCGGAACTGAATCCGCTCGAGCCGTTTTGGTTGGTGAACGTCGACAACGTGGCGAGCAGACTCTTGCGCGCGTTGATCAGGTCGAGCTCGCCTTGCAGCTCCGAGACTTTCGCCTGCAGCTCGATTTTCTGCTTGGCACGCGCCTCTTTGAGTTCTCGTTGGTCGGATTCAAGTTCCGCTTGCACCTTCGCCCCCTGGGCGGTGAATTTGTCCTGTAATTGCGCGAGCGTTTGTGACGCGCCCTGGGCAGTGCCGGCATCGGTATTCGCCGTCTGTTTGGCGAGAATCTCGGCGTTGGCCCGCGCGATGTCGAACGCCAATGCGATCACGTGGTTGGCTGTTTGCCGGTTGTCATACAGAATCAACAGGTCGGAGGGCTCGGTGGCCGCCTGCTGCTGAATGCCGAGCGTGCGATACCAATCGATGGTTTGATCGAGCACTTGGATGATTTGCGGGCCGGTCATCGGTGGGGCGGCGGCGGGAGCTGGAGCGGGAGTTGGCGCCACCGCCGGGCTCGGTGCCGCGGCAGTCTTCGGAACGCTGCTGTTCGGCGGCGCGCCGCCCCCGGCGGCAGCGACCGAAGTCGCGGTGCTCGGGGCTGCGCAATATAGTGGGCCATTCAACGCGAGCAGCAGCGCGATTGCTAAACCTAAGAGCGAATGGCGGCCGGGGGACGTCAACATGCGTGAATCCTACCGTAACTGGGCGGGAATCTTGCCTGATATATGGTTAGAATCAGCGCGGCGTTTTGTATCGTGCCGTGCGCTCTGTTCGTCAGGTGTTGACCATGTTCGATTTGAAGAAGGCGATTGCCAACGTTCCGGACTTCCCGCGTCCGGGCATTTTGTTTCGGGATATCACGCCGCTGCTCCGCGACCACTTCGATGCCACGGTGCAAGCCTTGGATGCGTTGCTGACGGAGGAGGAGTGGAGCACGATCGACGCATTGGCGGGAATCGAGTCGCGCGGTTTCATCCTGGGTGCGGCGCTCGCGATTCGCCGGGGCAAAGGGTTCGTGCTGGTCCGCAAACAAGGCAAGCTGCCGCCGCCGGTGGTCGACGTGCGTTATGAGCTCGAATACGGATCGGGCGTCTTGGAAATGCAGCGCGGCCGCGGCAGCTTGGTGTTGATCGACGATGTGCTCGCGACCGGCGGCACGATGACGGCCTCGGCGGATCTTTGCGAACGAGCCGGCTATCAATTGAAAGCGCTCGCCACCTTGATCGACCTCGACCTCGTGAAAAATTATTCGTGGCGTCATCTGCCGTTGCGCACGGCCATCAGCTACCGGCCCTGAACGTGCCGCACACATCGTTGCTTCAACTGCCGAGTACGCTCGTGGTCGCTGCGCTCAAGGCGGAGTTGGCGGGCGTGTTCGAAGCCGCGGGCGTGCCGGTGCTTTACTGCGGCGTGGGCAAAGTGAACGCGGCAATCGCGCTCACGCGGGAATTGACGCGCTACGCGCTGCAGGGCCAACCGTTGCCGCTGGTCGTCAATTTTGGGTCCGCCGGCAGCCGACGGCACGAAGTCGGACGCATGGTGTCGTGCCAGGAGTTCGTGCAGCGGGACATGGATGCGAGCGGCCTGGGTTTCAGCCTGGGAGTGACGCCGTTCGATGAGCCGCCGGCCCGCTTGACGTTCGATTCGGTGTTCATTGATTTGCCGGCGGTTGTTTGCGGCAGCGGCGATTCGTTTGCGATGACCGCGATCGGCGTCAGCGGCGGTGACCTCGACTACGAGGTCGTCGACATGGAGGCCTACGCGCTCGCAAAAGTGTGCTGGCTGGAGAACGCGCGTTTTGCCTGCGCCAAGTACGTGACGGATGGCGCCGATCACACGGCCGCCAATGATTGGCAGAGCAATGTCCACAAGGCGGCGGATGAATTCCTCGGCTTGTACCGCAGCATGGTGCAATAGAAGGCAGGCCTCGTCCGCGTACATACTATCGGCGTCGAGCAAGGCTGTGCCGGCTTCGTGCCGATAGCACCAAATGCAGACTGACCGCATCGGAGCGCGCAAGCAGTTCGTTCTTCGTGACGGGTTCGACGCCCGCGGCGTGCGCCGCTTCGGCGCGCAGTCTGCACAGCCGCGCGCGGCACTCTGCCAGTCATCAATGACCGCGACCTTCGATGGCTCTGTCATGAAACAACCTCCGGCGCGCGACGAGCGTGTAAACGTTGGTGAGCGCAGTATGATCATCTTTGGCAAGCTATACCGCTAACGAGGGGAATTTCATGGCTACTCGTAGAACATTCAACACATTGCTCGCGGCCTCGGTCGCGGCCTCGATCACGCCTGCATTCGGCAAAGCCCAGAGTGCGCCGGTCGCCAAGAACGTCGTCCTTGTGCACGGTCTTTATGCGGACGGATCGTGTTGGCTCGATGTGATTCCTTACTTGCAGAGTGCCGGCCTGAACGCGACGGCAGTGCAAAATCCACTCGCCTCGTTGGCGGAGGATGCCGCCGCAACGCGCCGGGTCCTGGCGACGCAGGATGGGCCGACCGTTCTGGTCGGTCATTCGTTTGCCGGAACCATTATCAGTGAGACGGGCGCAGACCCGATCGTCTCGGCGCTGGTGTATGTGGCGGCGCGCGCGCCCGACGCCGGCGAAGACTTCGCCGAGCTCGCAGCAAAGTTTCCGAAGCCGCCCGCCAGCGCCGGAGTGGTCAAAGCGAACGGATTCTTTTGGCTCAACGAAGAAGCTTTTCTGAAGGACTTTGCAGGCGACTTGGAGCCGGCGCGAGCGCGTGCTCTTTATGCCGTGCAGGGTCGAGGCGCCGACGCATTGGTCACCGCAAAGACCTCGACCGCCGCCTGGCGGACGAAGCCGACCTGGTACCAGGTGTCGACCGAGGATCGGACGATCAATCCGGAGCTCGAGCGTTTTCTAGCCAAGAGAATGAACGCCACGACCATCGAACTCGCGTCGAGTCACCTGTCGCTCTTGTCTCATCCCCGGGAGATTGCCGACTTGATATTGAGTGCCGCGGGACACCGAGCGTGACGGGCGGCTCCGCTCCGGCGTCAGGCGAGCGTTAGCCCCACGTCGACGTTGCCGCGTGTGGCATTGGAATAGGGACACACTTGGTGTGCGGCGTCGATCAATCGTTGCGCCGCGTCGCGCTCGAGCCCCGGCAAACTGATCTTGAGCTCAGCCGTAATCCCGAACCCGCCTTCCGAGCGCGGGCCAATGCCGATGGTTGCGGTGACCGTCGCATCGTTGGGGACGCGCAGCTTCTGCGAGGGCGAAACGGCCTTCATGGCGCTCAAGAAGCACGCTGCGTACCCAGCGGCGAATAGCTGTTCAGGATTACTTCCAGGCCCGCCGGCACCGCCGAGTTCCTTCGGCGTCGCAAGCTTGACGTCCAAGCTGCCATCCGCGGTGGCGGAGCGGCCGTCACGTCCGCCGGTGGCGGTCGCGCTGGTTCGGTATTTGACATCGACTGACATAGCTACTCCTCATATGGCGCGAAACTAGAATTGGCGATCACGTGATTTTAGCACTGTCGCGATTTCAGCACTGTAGCGCCGACTCTGATGGCGACTCTCACGCACGACATCTATCGATCACGGCCTCGCCTAATTTTCGAGCCACGAAGTTGCCGGGGCCGCCACGTCGAGTTCGGTGCGATCGAGCTCATCCTCCAGGTGGTGGTACACGTCATCGAGGATGCGTCCCTTCATCCGCCACTCGTTGAGCAACTTGCGCTCCGCCTCGAGGGCACGCCGGCGCAATACATCGTAGGGCGTGCTCGGCCGTGCCCGATCGATGCTGCCGCTGCGCGCCGCTGCAAATTCGGCGCGCAGTTCGTCGGCGACCGCGCCGGTTTCGTTCTCGAGCGAGGCCAACGCCGCGTTCAGCATCGCGGTGCGGGTCTCGGCGATCTCCTCGTCCAGGGACGGATCCTTGGCGAATTTGAGCCACGCGATCAGCGGACGAATCGTGAAGCCTTGGAGGATCAACGTGCCCAAGACCACCGTAAACGCGCCGAGGACGAGCACGTCGCGCTGTGGAAATTGCGGCGGCAGCGCGAAGGCGGTGGCGAGAGTGACCAAACCGCGCATGCCGCACCACGAGACCAGGATCCCGGTGCGCACGGAGGGAACCGCACCGCCCTTGACCCGCTTGTTGAATTGTCGGCGGAATCGCCGAACGATCAACCCATAAGTCATGACCCACGCGAATCTCACCAGGATGACGGCGGCGAGCACCAGCCCGGAGAATGCCAGCGCGTGTGCCAATGCCGCGCCGCTCAACTGCGTGAAGATGATCCTCGCCTGCAGTCCCATCAACAGGAACGCCAGGACATTGAGCACGAAGGTGACCGTCACCCACACCGCGTTGGAATTGATGCGGTCGCGCGCGCTGGTCCGTTGGGGTGCGTCCCGCGCGACCACGGCGGCGAGCCCAACCACGGCGATGATCGGGGAGAGGCCTAGGTGATCCGCCAGGATCCAGGTGCCGAACGTGACCAGAAATTGCGCAATGATCGACGACAAAGTACCGGCCAGGCGTTTGAACAGGCGCATGGCCGTAAGGCCCATCACGACGCCGAGCAACGCGCCGCCCGGCACGGCGATGAGCAGTCGCGGCACGAGGGGCGCGAGCCCTTGGTCCGGCGTGACGGCGATCGAGACCGCGATCCCGAAGGCGAGCAGCGCCACGGCGTCGTTCAACAGGCTCTCTCCCTGCAGAACGGACATCGCGCGCCGCGGCAACTCGAATTCATTGAGCACCGCCGCCGCCGCGGCGGCATCGGGCGGCGCCACGATGGCCCCCAGCGCGACGGCGGCGGCCAGCGGCACCCCGGCGTACGCCACGCCCACCCACGCAACGACGGCGGTGGTGACGAGCACCAGCATCACCGCCAGCGACACGAGCGGAATCCAGTTGCGCAACAACTCGCGCGGCGGGAGTTCGAATGCCGAATCCATGACCGCCGGCGCCACGAACAGCGCGAGCGCCAGGCGCGGCTCGATGGTAAGCCGCGGGGCAAACGGCAGCGCCGCCACGCAGCCGCCCACCAACGCCATCAGCGCGGGATAGGGCACCCGCAGCCGCCGTGCCGCCTGCAACAGCACAACGGCCGCGGCCAATAATAACAGGGTGACTTCGAACAGCTCCATCCGGAATCATTCTGCAACATTTCTCGATGATCACGTCGGTTTGTTGGCTTGACCGTCGTGCCGGCGGTGGGGGATAAATAGCTTATCGGCGCCCTGCTCCGGGTCGACGTGGATTGATTGGACTTCGCAAATCCCCGTCAATGGGGACGGTTTGCCGAGTGACGCCGACCCGCTCGGCGAGCGACTGCTGTGTCATTTCATCGTGGTCGAAGCGCAGCCGGCGAATGTTGTTTTGGATCGGGCCCGGACTCACGTCAGATTCCGCGGCGATAGTGGTAGACCTGGGTGCCGAATCGCGTCAGTTCCGCGATCCAGATCGCGAGCAGCACGCAGTGCGCGAGTACCCACGTGCTGCAGTGCGGCTGGGAGAGCCTGTCTGACGCAATTGCGGCGGCGTGGTGATTCTGTGACGAAACTCGCAGGACGAGCACGCGAAGCGCCGTAAATTCATACAAATTTAGGAGGTTACGTGCGGGTTTCACGGATGACGGCGGGCTACGGCCGGGGCACCACGTTGCTGATGACGGCTGTCCTTCTGGCGTACCCGATTTGCTTGGCGTGGGCGGATGAAGTGTACAAATCCGTGGATGCCCAAGGACACGTCGTCTACTCGGACCACCCTGACACGTCGACGGCACAGAAAGCCGTGGTACGCGTGGATCGGCCCGATGCCAAAGAAGTCCAGCGGATCGGCAAGGAGCAGGAGATTCTCAAGGCCGAGGAAATCCAACGCAATCGGCAAAAACTCCTCGACGACGCCAAGAAGGCTCAGGCTGACCACGCCGCACAGGTGCAATGCGACAATGCGCGCAATCACTTTTATGCGCTGAAGGATGCGCGACGCATCTATCAGCGGGATGCCGACGGCAACCGCGTTTACTTCAGCGACGAGGAGGCCAACGCCAAGCGAGACGAGGCCCGTCAAGCGATGACGGCGGCGTGCGGAATGTGAGCCACAGCGCGGTCAAGGCCGCCAGCGTCGGCGCGTGGACCGTAATAGCCGTGCTCACTCTCATTGTCCCGGGCGCCATGCCCCTGGCACAAACGGCCTACAAGTATCGCGATGCGAACGGTCAATGGGTGTTTACCGACCAGGCCAATGCGGCGCAGTCAGGGGATTCCTTCAGTCTCGGGCATGACAACGATTCACTTCACGTGGCAGTGGATCGGAATGACGATGCGCAATCGACGCAGCTCGTCGCAGTCAACGATTGCTTGTGTGTCGCCACATTGCAGGTCTCGATTGTGCATTCCGGATTTGCCGGCATCCCGGACGGCAGCCACTACCAAGCAACGCTGGCGCCCGGCGCACGACAGACTCTGGTGCAAGGAACACGCACAGCCGGTGAGACACCGGATCTGCACTATGTTTGGAAGGCCGCCCTCGGATCGCCGGACGCCGTGCACAGTCCCGCGATGCCCTATCGCGTGCCGTATGGGGTCGGTTCGACTTTTCTGGTGACGCAGGCCTACCCCAATCGTGTGACCCATACCACCGCCGACAGTCAGTATGCGGTCGACATCGCATTGCCGGACGAGACGCCCGTTTACGCGGCGCGGGAGGGCATCGTCATCAACGCACGCCATGACTCCTACCGCGGTGCCCCCGCCCCGGTGATGCTGGATCAGGCGAATTTCATACAGATTCTACATTCTGACGGGACCATAGCCGTTTACGGACACCTGCACTGGGATTCGATCCGCGTGCGCATCGGCGAGCACATCGTGCGCGGTCAATATCTCGCCAACTCAGGCAACACGGGATTTACCTCAGGTCCGCACTTGCATTTCGCCGTCATCAGAAACGCAGGCGCCGAGGATGTGTCGGTTCCCGTGCAGTTCGCCGGAATCGCGGGTGTTGCGGTATCGCCGGTCAATCAGATGCCGCTGACGGCATACTGAAATCGTTGTTGGTTGAGCCCCTTGTGGATGCACCGTGACCGCGGAGACGTGACCGGGGAGCCCACCATGCAGACGCTCTTGAACTTTTCCCATAACTTCATTAAAGTAGAAGATATGAGGAAACGTGAATATTTAGGGCAATTGGAGCTCATGGTGCTGCTTGCGGCGATTCGCCCCGCCAAAGATGCTTATGGCGCGCTCATCTCGCGTGAAATCGCCGAGAAGAGCGGTCGCGAGGTTGCGCTTGCGAGCGTCTATGCCGCGCTCGAGCGGCTCGAGGAAAAAGGTTTGGTGGTGTCGGCGCTCGGGGAGCCGACGGCGGAGCGCGGCGGCAAGGCGCGTCTGTATTTCAAGCCGACGGCGGTGGGACTCAAAGCGGCGCGTGATGCACAGGAGACCCTGCTCAGACTCTCGAGCGGGTTGTCCGACTTGGATGGTGAAACCGCATGAGCGAGCGAGGACCGCCGGCACTGGCGCTGTGGCTGTTGGAGCGGTGCGGTTCCGGAGCGCATGCGCAAGCATTGGCGGGCGATCTGATCGAACTGTACCGGCAAGGGCGCAGCCAAGGTTGGCTGTGGCGACAGGTGGCGATGGCGCTCGGGGTGGCGCTGCTGCGGTTCATTCGCACGATGCCGTGGATCATCGTCTTGAGAGCATCGTTGCGACTGGCCGCGGAAACCGCGGCTGTGCTCGCCATCGCCGCCATCGTCGACCAAAGTCGACGTGCCCAAGCGAGCGGCGCAGTGGTGAACCTGACGTTGATCGTGACCGTGTCGGCGTTGATCATGGTGGCGTTGCTCGCCATTTTGGCTGTGATGAAGACCCAATCGATGACGATTCGACGGCAAAGGCCCGCTGAGGCCTTGGCGGTCGTACTGATGCTGGCCTTCGGCGTCATCGCGCTCGGGAGCGGTGCGCTCACACGGGCGGATACCACTCACGGCGGCGCCGACGACGTCCGCAGCGGCGGCGGTCAGCGCGCCGAGTGCAACTGCCGGTAGCGACGGGCACCCCTCATGGATCTGACCACTCTCTTTACCGTTCTGCTTGCCGTATCCGGTCTGATCGTCTTGGCCGACCGGGCGATCCTCCGGCCGAGGCGGCAACGCGCCACCGCGGGCGCACAGGTGATGGCGGCGGAACCGTTGGCCGTGCAGTACGCGCGCTCCTTCTTTCCCGTGATTTTAGTCGTGCTGCTCATTCGCGCATTCGTGTTCGAACCGTTTCACATCCCGTCGCCCTCGATGATGCCGGGACTGGTCGACGGGGATTTCATTTTCGTCAATAAGTTCTCGTACGGGCTCCGGCTGCCGGTGCTCAACACCAAGATCGTGCCCATCGGCGAGCCGCAACGCGGTGATGTGGTCGTATTTCGGTTGCCGTCGGATCCGTCGACGCACTTCATCAAGCGACTGATCGGGTTGCCGGGGGACCGCGTCGTCGTGCGCGACAATCAGGTCACCATCAACGGCACGCCGGTTGCCCTGACATCGGACGGAGTCTATACGGGCGGTTATGGTTTTTCGGGCGCCGACCTCGCGCGCGAACAGCTCGGCGGGCAACCGCACGAAGTGATGTTCGCTCGCGATCGGGGCCCCACCGATTTCGAGGCAGTGGTGCCTGAGGGCCACTATTTCTTCATGGGTGACAATCGCAACGACAGCGAGGACGGCCGCTTTCCGATGGTGGGTTTCGTGCCCGAGAAGAACCTCGTCGGGCGTGCGGTCCGCATTTGGATGAATTGGCAACTGCCCGGCTGGCCGGACTGGCGCCGCATCGGCTTGAAGATCCGCTGAGCGCCTCCACCGGGAGCGGGGCGATCCGCGGACAGCCGCCGCGGGGGGTGGGGCGATCCACTATAATGTGGACCTGCCGTTGCCCACTCCGGAGAGTTCGTGCCGCCCAAACTATCCCTGACCGAAGGGTCGATCCCGCGCACGTTGCTGATTTTTTCGCTGCCCATCCTCTTCGGCAATGTGCTGCAGTCGGTCAATGGCTCGGTCAACGCCATTTGGGTGGGTAAGTATCTCGGCGAGGCGGCACTTGCGGCGGTCGGAAACTCGAATGTCTTGATGTTCTTGTTGTTCGGTGTCCTGTTCGGGTTTTCGATGGCGACGACCGTGTTGGTGGCGCAATGCGTGGGCGCCAAGAACATCGCCGAGGCGAAGCGCGTCGTCGGCACCAGTGCGGTGTTTTTTTGCGGCCTATCGGTCGGCATGAGCGTTTTGGGGTTTGCCTCCGCGCGGACCCTGGTGGCGTGGCTGCATACACCGCCGGATGCGCTGCCGAGTGCGTTCGCGTACCTGCGGATCATTTTCCTGGCGCTGCCTTTCATGGGCGGTCTATTTTTCCTGATGGCGGTGCTGCGGGGGGCGGGCGATTCGAGAACCCCATTCATTTATCTGGTGCTGTCGGTCGGGCTCGATATTGCGTTGAACCCGCTATTGATCTTCGGCTGGGGCAAGGTCCCCGCCTTGGGTGTTGCAGGATCCGCAATCGCGACGCTGATCGCGCAGGCGGTCAGCTTGTTCGCGCTGGTTGCGCATCTCTACGCGAGCAAGAACTTTTTATGCATCCACCGCGATGAACTGCGATTGTTCAAGCCCGATGCGAGGTTGGTGCGGCTCCTCGTTTCGAAAGGCATTCCGATGGGGCTGCAAATGTTCGTGGTGTCCTCCAGCATGATCGCGCTCATATCCCTGGTGAATCGGTTTGGGTCGGAGGAGACGGCGGCATTCAACGCCGCCATGCAGCTCTGGAATTACGTGCAAATGCCGGCGCTCGCCACCGCCGGCGCCGTGTCTTCGATGGCCGCTCAAAATGTCGGTGCGGGCAAATGGGACCGGGTGGGCAAGGTGGCGGTCACCGGCGTGATGTTCAACTTGTTGATCGGCGGATCCTTGATCTTGATCGTCTATCTCCTAGGCAAGCATGCGCTCGGTCTGTTCCTGCCGGCGGGCAGCGCAGCGGTGAACATCTCCCTGCATCTGAATTTCATCGTGCTCTGGTCTTTCGTATTTTTCGGTACGTCGATGGTGCTCTACGGCGTCGTCCGCGCGACCGGCGCGGTCATCGCGCCCCTCGTGATGCTCATAGTCGCTCTATGGCTGGTGCGAGTGCCCTTCGCCTATGCCATGCTGGATCGCTGGCAGGCCGACGCGATCTGGTGGAGCTTCCCGATCGCGTCGCTGACCTCGCTGGTGATGTCCTTCGGGTACTACCGCTTCGGCGGCTGGCGCAAGATCCGCATGGGCGTGGCCGATGCGCGGCCGGCACCGGTGCCGGCCGGCTGAGATCGATGCCGGCGGAATCGGAGGCGGGTCAGCGCCCGCTCGCGGTGCGATGCGGCGCCTTCGGCGACATGGTGCTGTTCACGGCGATGATTCGCGAACTGCACGCGCAGTTTCAGCGCCCGGTGGACATTCTGACCTCGGGTCCCTGGAGCGAACCGCTGCTGCGCGGCCAGCCGGGAGTGGGAGAGATCTTGAGCGTGCGCAGCCGCAAAACTCCCTACTGGCTGAGTGCGGCTCAGCGCCGCGTCGTGCGGCAACTGCGCGCGCGCGGCGTGGGGCCGACTTGGTTTTGCGACGGCAGCGATGCCGCGAGGCCGTTGCTCCGCCGCGCCGGAATTCCCGAAGAATTCATCGTCGACGTGAAGGCTCACCCCTTGCTGCCCGGCGAACACGCAACCGAGCAGTGGCTGCGCCTGGCGCGAATCATGCCGGCGGCGGTAGGGGCGGCGCCGGCAGTAGCGGCGTCGCGTGCCTCGGGTGTGCCGGGCGCGTGTTTGCAAGTGAGCGACGGACAGCGCGCCGACCTCGAGAAATGGCTGCAGGCGCGAGGGTTGTCTGCCGCGCCATTGGTCCTGGTTCAGATCGGCAACAAGCGCACCATGCGGCGCGGGTTGCGCCGCTTGGCGGTGAACAGCAAATATTGGCCGAACGAGCGCTGGGCCGACGTGTTGCGCCATGTCCGCCGGCAATGCCCGGAGCACGCGATCGTCCTGCTCGGTACGGGGCCGGAGTTTGCGCTGAACCAGGAAGTCGCGGCGCTCGCCAATGTTACTCGGCTGCATAACGCCGCCGACGATCTGCCGATTCACCGACTGGTGGCGCTGTTGGCGCGCGGCGCCGGACTGATCACCGTCGATTCGGGTCCGGCCCACGCCGCCGCCGCGGTGGGATGCCCGTTGGTTGTGCTGTTCGGCAAGGCGTCGACCTCGTTGTACCGGCCGTGGGGCACGGCCGGCGCGCCGGTCACGGTGCTGTGCGGCCTTAGGGACGGACAGCCCGACATGCTCGGGATCGAGACCAGTGCGGTGATCGCGGCGTGGTCGGCGCTACGATTGCGCGCGCCCGACGTTCACGCGCGCTCGTAATCTCTATCGCGCTCGGACACGCGCAGCATGTCCTGCGTCACCAGCACCACGCCGCGCTTGGTGACGAAAAAACGCTTCTCATCGAGCGCGCGGTCCTGGCCGATTTGCATGCCGTCGGGAATCACGCAGTTCTCATCGACGATGCAGCGGGTGATTTTGCAGTGGCGGCCGACGGTCACACCGGGGAGCAGGACCGAGCTGTGGATGACGCTGCCCTCGTCGACGCGCACGTCGCTCGACAGCAGCGACTCCTTCACGTAGGCACCCGAGATGATGCAGCCGCCGGCGACCATGGAGTCGACCGCCATACCGCGCCGGCCGTCGGCATCCAGCACGAATTTGGCCGGGGGCTGCTGCGCCTGGTAGGTCCAGATGGGCCATTGATGATCGTAAATGTTGAGTTCCGGATTCAGCGCCACCAGTTCCATGTTCGCTTCGTACAGCGCATCGACGTTGCCGACGTCGCGCCAGTAGTTCTGCGCACGCGTTTCGACGTCCTGGAAAGGATAGGCGTATACGCGCAATCGGGTGATGGCGGGAGGGATGATGTTCTTGCCGAAATCGTGATTGCTGGATTCGTTGGCGGTGTCCTCGGTCAACAGCTGTTCCAATCGGTCCATCGCAATCACGTAAATGCCCATGGAGGCGCGCGCCAAATGCTCGTTGCCGATGAGGGGTTCGGGATTCTGCGGCTTCTCCGCGAATTTGGTGACGCGATTGGTCTCATCGGTGGTCATGATGCCGAACTCGTTGGCGCGCTCGAGCGGCACGTCGACGACACCGACGGTAATGTCGGCTTCGCATTGCTCGTGATAGGCGATCATCGGACCGTAGTCCATCTTGTAAATATGGTCGCCCGCCAATATCAACACGTGTGTCGGGTGGTGGGAGCGGATGAATTCGAGATTCTGGTACACAGAATCGGCGGTGCCGCGGTACCAATGAGCTCCGATCTGCTGTTGCGCCGGTATCAGCTCGACGAATTCGCCGAGTTCGCCCCGCAAATAGCTCCAGCCGCGCTGGATGTGCTGGATCAGCGACTGCGATTTATACTGGGTCAGGACGGCGATTTGACGGATCCCGGAATTGACGCAGTTCGAAAGAACGAAATCGACGATCCGGAACTTTCCGCCGAAAGGCGTCGCCGGTTTGCAGCGGTGTTGAGTGAGCGCCTTGAGCCGCTCGCCGCGGCCTCCCGCCATGATCACCGCCAGCGTGCCGCTCGTCAGGCGGCTTACGTAGCGTCCGGCATTACCACGAGCAGCGTGTCGCATTTGAGGTCACCGCGAGTTATCGAAACAGTCCCCAGCCCAATAGCAGCGTGCCACACTCGTGAAACGCGTGCACCAGGTTTCTCGCGGCATCAGGGACGCCTTTGATAAACTGCGGGCAATGCCCGCGTTAAGTGTGTGCCTGTTGAGTTCCGAGATCGTGCCGTACGCAAAGACCGGCGGACTCGCCGACGTCACGGGAGCGTTGGTGCAAGAGGTGCAAAGGCTGGGACACGACGTGCGCGGCTTCATGCCGCTGTATTCCGCGGTGCGGCGGGCGCACCCGGAACTTAAGATCGTCCCCGGCGTCGATCAAGTCCCGCTGATCATCGGTTCGACGCGATATCAGTTCTCCCTGCAGACCGCGAAGTTCCCCGGGACCGACATCGATATGTATTTCATCGACTGTCCCGCGCTGTACGACCGCGACGGCTTGTATACCCTGGATCCGGATGAACATCGGCGTTTTCTACTGTTCACGCGTGCGGCTCTCGCCAGTTGCCGCCGCATCGGGCTGTCGCCGGACATCTTTCACTGCAACGATTGGCATACCGCCTTTCTGCCGCTCTACCTCAAGACCTCGTATTCGTCCGATCCGATGTTCGCGCGCTCGCGCTCGGTTCTGACGATTCACAATATCGGCTACCAGGGTGTCATGGCGAGCGCCGCGGCTGCGGAGGTTGGGTCGAGCGCCGCCGTGGCGCGACTGGATGCCGCCGATCTGGCGCTCGGCATCATCAACCCATTGAAAACCGGCATAAAATTCGCCGATCGCGTCACCACCGTCAGCCCGACCTACGCGCGTGAAATCAGCGACGGACCGCTCGGCATGGGGATGCAGTCGACCTTGCGCGCGCGCGCCGATCCGGTGGTCGGCATCTTGAACGGCGTCGATTACCGCGAATGGGACCCGCGGCACGATCCGCATTTGACCACGCATTTCGGGCCGGCGGATCCAGGCGGCAAACTCGTAAACAAAGAACAGCTGCTGTCGATCGCTCATCTCGACACGGTGACCTCGCGGCCGTTGATAGGCATGGTAACCCGGCTCGCGGAACAGAAAGGCATCGACCTGCTGCTCGACACATTGCCTCTGCTCCTGCGGGAGTTTGACTTCGGCCTCGTGGTATTGGGCAGCGGCGATCCGCGTTATGCGGCATTTTTCGAGGAATTGGCGCTGGCCTTTCCGGCGCGCGTGGCGTTTCGCGGGGGCTACCAAGAGCCGCTGGCCCATTTGATCGAGGCCGGCAGCGATATTTTTCTGATGCCGTCACGCTATGAGCCCTGCGGCTTGAATCAGATGTACAGCCTGCGCTACGGAACGATTCCGGTGGTACGCAACACCGGCGGTCTCGCCGACTCGGTGAGGCATTTTGATCCGGTCCGGGGAACCGGGACCGGCTGTGTGTTCAACGATTACGACCCTCCCGCCGTCCGCTGGGCGATCGAGACCGTGCTCGATTGGTACGCCAACCCGGCGAGTTGGCGGCAGTTGATGCAAAACGCCATGGCCGAGGACTTCTCCTGGAGTCGGCAGGCGGCGCAGTACGACGCGCTGTACCAGGGTCTGGTCCCGCCGCGGTAGTCCGTCCCGATTCGATTCATGGCGCCGCCGATTCCAACAAGGCGTAACGGCGGCCATGAGGCAGCACGTAGATTTTCGCCACCCGCAATTGTGCTGCCGCCAACCAGGGCAGCTCGAGCGCGGGGTCATGCGCAGGCGCAGCGATGTCGCGCCCCGATTTGAGGAAGCCGGTGATCTGCCGCGCATCGGGTCGCGGGCTGCCGGGCAACTGCACGACAATCAGGCTTTGTGGCGCGGCGGTGGTCTGCGTGCGCAGGCGCAGGATGGCGCGTGCATCCACCGGTCCGGGAATCAGGCCGACGCGGTCTCGCGCATACATGTCGATGATGGCACGCGTCGTCTCATCGGGCGCGAACAGAATCAACGGCTTGGCCGCAGCGTCGCGCCCAATGGCCGCAGCGATCGCCGCGAGATCCTGCCAAGCGTCCACTTGCCGGTAGACTTGCGAGGCCGGTCCCACCAATAAGGCACAATACGCCAGCAACAAGGACCAAAGTGCCCGCTGCCCGTCGAGCCGTGCAGACCGCCACGCGCGGATCGCAAGCGCGGTGGCGGCGCTCAATCCGATCGCCGAGATCATGAAGAATTCCGAACTTGCCGGCATCGCGCTCGAGGCATCGGCAGCGATCAGGCTGACGGCGCCGATGGCGGCGATGACCGCGAGCAGCAGCCACCCGGCGGTTGCGCGCACGGCGAGAACGTCCCAGCGGTCCCGATCGGACAGCAGCCTTTGCGCCCACCAGGCGAGCAGCAGTGCCACGCCCGGCAAGGCGGGGGCCAAATAGACATTGCGCGCGGTGGCCGCGAACGACAGCAGAACCAGCGCCGGCACCGAGGAGGCAAACGCGAAGCGCACCGCGCGGTCACCCCCACCACGACCGCTTTCGCCGGAGTTGCGCTCCACCCAGGCGCGGCGTGCGGCGGCGGCGACAGCGAAAGTCCACGGGAACAGATACAGCGGCAACTCGATCAGGTATTTACCCGGCGAATTTCGATGGGCCGCCGCGTACTGCAGCTCGGACGGCGCGTCGAGCCGGGTGAATCGGCCGATGAGATTGTTCCAAAAGAATACTTTCAGATGAGCCGGACCGTCGGTGCCTGCATACACGAACCACACCCAGGTGAGAATCATCACGGCTTGCAGCAGCAGTCCCACATACAATTCCCAGCGCAGCAGTTCGCGCCAGCGTCGCTCCCAGAGGACGAGGGTCAGCACGGTGAGCGCCGGCACCATCCATGCCGCTGCGCTCTTGGATAGAAACCCGATGCCCAATGCGGCGTGCATCAAGGTGTAGCCGCGCAGCCGCTCGGCGCTGGTCATCGCGTAGAAGCCTGCGTACGCGCCGAGCAGCGCGATCGACACAGCGGCGAGCAGCGGCGCGTCCGTGGCGAGCCAGATCGCTGCTTGATAGGACAGCAGGAAGGTGCTGATGGCGGCGGCCGCGACGCCGCCGGCGAAGGGTCCGGCGCTGCGCCGCGCCAGCAAGCCGACACCGATCGCGGCGATCACGGCATAGAGCAGATTCGGCAATCGTGCCGACCAGGCGGCGGTGCCGAAGAGCCGGATCGGGACGGCAGCAAGCCAGTAAGTCAACGGTGGCTTTTCGCAAAACGGCTCGCCCGCGAGCAGGGGCACCGCCTTCTCGGGCTGCCAGCTCATCCGCCACGCGAGGTCGGCTTCGCGCGGCTCGTCGGGTGTCCAATAGCCGCGTCCCAGTATTCCGACGCAGTAGCACAGCAACAAGCACGCCGACAGAAGTGCGAGCGGTGAGCTGAGTGCTTTCAACGAGTCAGCATACTTGGGCTTCCGCACTGGAGCGCGCATGGCATTCGCGAGTTGGGACGACGCTGCGTGTTGATGTAGCATGACACATAGATGATTTTATACGGCTATGACGTCAGTTCGGCTTCCTACCGCGTACGCATCGCTTTGGCCCTCAAGGGAGTCGCGGTCACGCCGGTGCGCAAGGACTTGCGCGCCGGCGAGCAACGGTTCGACGATTTCCTCGCGATCAACCCGCAAGGATTCGTTCCGGCGCTGGTATTGAACGACGGCGCGGTGCTCACCCAATCGGTCGCCATCATCGAGTACTTGGATGAAATCCATCCCGATCCGCCGCTGCTGCCGCAGGCGCCCCTGGCGCGTGCCCGGGTGCGCGCGCTGACCCAGGCGATTACCTGCGATATCCACCCGTTGAACAACCTGCGGGTGCTGAAATATCTCCAGAACGATTTGAATATCGACAAGGCGACCCGCGACACCTGGTACCGGCACTGGGTGCGGTCGGGATTCGACGCGCTCGAGCGGTGGTTGGAACGCGATTCGGCAAGCGGACGATTTTGTCACGGCGATGCGCCGACCATCGCCGATGTCTGCCTGGTGCCGCAGGTGTTCAATGCGCGACGCTTCGAGCTCGACCTCGCGGCTTATCCGCGCATCGTGAGGATCGACGCCGCCTGCCGCGAACTGCGGGAGTTTCAAGCGGCCGCGCCCGATAGGCAAGTTTGAATCGGCCGCCGCGAGCGGATCGACGCGCGCCGCCCGTACCCTAGGAGCCGGTCTTCGGGCAGGTGAATTCGGAGTCGCCCTTCTTGGAGGGCGGCGGCACGTCCTTGGTCCAGCCCGCGGGCACTTCGAAGCGATCCGCCGGGATCGGATCGGTGTTGATGGTCACCGTCTCGGTGGTGAAGGTCGCCAGTTGTACGTACTGGGAGTAGGGATCGGACGACGCCGCGGCGGGCGCCGCCGCGCTGCTCGCCGCCGCATCGGAATCGTCGGTCTTTTTCTTGTGGAACAAACCGCCCAGCATCGAGCCGATGGCCTTGCCCGCCTGCCCGACATCGGCGATGGGATTGCCGCCGCCGGCAGAATTATCCGTGCTCTGCGCGGCGTTGTCCTTCATCTTGGCGGTGGCGCTGCATTGCGGGCCGCCCATCAGGACGCGCAACGAAGTCTTCAAGGGCTGACCCTTGAGGTCGCTCGATTTGTCCGTGAGCTGCTTGATCTGCGACTGATAAGGCGCCAGGAATTTGGCGACTTCCCCGCGCAACGGTCCCTCCGCGTCATCGAGTCCGAGTTTCTTGGCGTAGGCTTGACCGAATTCGCGGCGGTCCGCGGCGCCGGGCACGCTGTCCTGCGTCAACCAGAGGTCGACCGCCACCACCGTGTCACACACGTCACCGGTCTCCTTGTTGGTGCACGTCTCCGTCAGAGTGGCGAGTGTGCGCTCTGCGTCGTGGCCGGCGATGGCCGCCTTGTCGCCGGTCTTTTGAACATCGATCTTGGGCGGCGACATCTCGCACTTGGATTTGTCGATGGGTTGCTGCTTCTGGGATACGGGACAGGAGCGCATTTTCTCGAGCGTGGCCTGCATCTTCGCGCGCATCTCGGCGATCTCTTGCGGCGTCGCGAAGACCTCCTCGCGATAGGTCTTCTTGTCGGGTTGCAGGCGCCAGGTGACGCCGCGATCCAGGCGCACGATTTCGCCGCTCTTCACGTTTCCGCAAATCAGGGACATCATGCCTTCGCAGTGCGACTCGGTGTCCTCGCGCTTCTTCTCGGCGGTCATGTTGGTGGTCGTGCCGCCGTGCATGCGGATCATGGAGGCGACGTCCAGAGTGGTCTTCTGTTCGATGGTGACGTCGGCGTGAACGATCGACGTCGCAATGGCGAAGCAAACGGCACCCATCATCCGGATCAGCTTGGTTTTCATTTTTTGAGCTCCCTTTATGCCGATAAGATACAACAAGCGAATTCAGGGTGGTATTCGGCGGCCTATCGGCGATCGATGCGGGAAGACATAACGTAGAAACAAATGGCTGCTCCCGCGGCGCAGGTCGATCAAGGTGCCCCACAGCGGATGGCGCGGCGCGAACAGCTTGCCCATGACGAGACTGAAGCGCCCGTCGTCCAAGGTTCGCCCGGCAATTTGGGGCGCCAGCGTCAGAAACTGCTCATCCAGTAGACCTTCGGAATAAAAGCTTCCGAGTAACCGCGGGCCGCCTTCGACGAGAATCCTCAAGGTAGGCGTCATTCTGGTGAGGTCGGCGAGAATGGCGCGGGCCGAAATCTCCCCGCCGCCCCGGCGAATCGCGCGGATTTCGATCGAGCCGGGAGGCTTTTGTCTGCTCAAGCGCTTCGCGCCCGCGGCCGTCGTCAGGATCACCGCGGGTACTTTGCCGGAGGCGAACACGGGCAACCTCAGGTCGAGCCGGCCGCTCGCACTCACCACCACGTTGCGCGCGGGGGCGCCCCGCGCCATGGCGCTTCGCAGCCGCCGGTACGCACCCGCGAGCTCCGGACAGATCGCCTCCGGCGTCCAGACGGTGCGCGAATCGGCGGCGAGGGTGCCGGATCCCACGACGATGACGTCGGCCACGGCGCGCAGCAATCCCATGACCATGCGATCCTCGATGCTGAATCCGCTGATGTCTCCGCCGGCCTCATGCCCCGGGGTCCGCAGCGACACGACGCCGTCCATGGTGCTCACGAAATTGCTGAACACATACGGGCGCGAGCGCGGGGCGGACAGACGAAAATCTCCGTATAGCCGGGACAGGCGCGGCGGCAGCGGCAGCGCGGGGCCGCGCCGCGTTTGCAGCAGCATTTCGAGCGGTGCGAGAGGGGTGGGTTTTTTCATCGCGTCAGGTGGAGTCCTACAGAGCGCGGTGGTCGATCCTCACCGCAGATGCAGCTATGTTATCGGCTTGTCCTGCCAGGATGTCACTGATGATCGCAATCATGCGGGGCCGTGCCCGCCTCGCACCGGCGATGTTGCCGGCGCTGTTGCTGTCTCTGTCGTATTGGGCCGCAACGCTCGCGAGCGCCCAGCCGGCAGCGCCGCCCGCGGCCCCCGGGCCCGCGACGGGGCTCGCCGACTCGGCCGGGTTGCGCGCCACCGTGTTCGGCACGCCGCCGCAAGACCTCGCGCCGATGCCCGACCGGGTGCCGCTCACCGAAATCGATATTTCCCTGCCCTGGGCGCGCCCGGTGCCGGCCGTGTTCTGGTTCGATCGCCGGCTGCGCGTTTGGCTTTCGACGCAGGATAAGCCGGCACCGCTGGCGATCGTCATCGCCGGCACGGGCAGTGACGGCAATACCGCGAAACTCTCGGTCTTGCGGGGCGCACTGTATCAGGCGGGTTATCACGTATTGACGATGCCGTCGCCGACCTTTCCGGGTTTCATCGTTGCCGCCTCGAGCACCGGCGTCGCCGGCGATTTGATGCAGGACGGACATGATCTCTATGAAGCGATGCAGAAGATCATCGCGCACCTGCCGCGGCGCATGCGGATCACCGAAATCGACGTGTTGGGCTACAGTCTCGGCGGCGCGAATGCGGCCATCGTCAAATCGATCGATGCAAACGAACGCAAGCTGGCCATCCACCGAGCCGTCATGATCAATCCGCCGGTCAGCCTGTTCGCCTCCGTCGGGCGGCTCGACAAGTTGTTTGCGCAAAGCATCGGATCCGGAGACGAGGGGGTGGAGCGCCTGTATCGGCGACTGTACGCGGAACTGGCGAATCTGTACGTGGCGTCGGACCGGGTGCAGGTCGATGAGAATTTCATGCTGGATGCCGCCGCCGCCGTGCTCAAGTCGGATGCGGAGTTCTCGGCCGCGATTGCGCTGAGCTTCCGGCTCGACCTGGTGAACATGTTTTTCGCGGGGGATCTGTACGCCGGCACAGGCGTCGTGACCGATCCGAATCATCCGCCGGGTGTGAACGATTCGCTGGCGCAGACGCAGCGGGTGCTGCGCGGCATGCCCTTCTCGGCATATTTCAGCAGGGTGTTCGCACCTTACTATTTGAAGCACCGACCGGGTGCGACCAGCGCCTCGTTGATCGCCGACAACCGGCTCGACATCATCGGCGATACTCTGCGCAATAACCCCGACTACTATGTCTTGACCAACGGCAACGATGTCATTCTCGACCGTCGCGAACTCACGTGGCTCAAGGACACGCTGGGATCGAGAATCGTGGTGTACGACCACGGCGGACACCTGGGCAATCTCGGCGACCGCCAACAGGTCGCGGATCTGCTCGACATGCTGGGTGGCCGGTGGTCGGGGGCGGCGAAATGAAAGCCGTCCTGCCGGCTGGATTACTCTGCGCCGCGCTCGCCGGCTGTGCCTCGCAGACCGTGTCCTTCCGCAGCGAGCCGTCCGAAGACCCCGCAGCGGCCAACGCGGCGGCGGCCGAGAACGCGGCGGCGTTCGAAGCGGCGGCGACCACGGCGGCCACCGCCGCGGCAGCGACCAGCGGCGGGCAAGCAACGACTACGGCGGAACCGAAGACAGCGGACCGGAGCGCCGGCGGGGAGGCCGGCAGCGCCGGCGCGGCGCAGCCGGTCACGCCGGCGGATGCGCCGTCGATGTATACCTACGATCCGTGGGATCGGCTCAATCGGTTTACCTACCAGTTCAACGCGCGCTTCGATGAGGCGATATTTTTGCCGGCGGCGAATGTGTATCGCCGCATCCCTTCGCCGCTGCGCGCAGGGGTGCACAACTTCTTCGGCAATCTGTCGGAGGTCGACAGCGTCGTCAATTACACGCTGCAGGCGCAATTCAAACGCGGAATCCGCAGTCTCGGGCGATTCGTCATCAACAGCACCGTCGGCATCGGCGGATTGATCGACGTTGCCAAGCGTCTGAAGCTGCCGAGCGCGCCGACCGGGTTCAGCAACACCCTGGCGAAATGGGGCATGCACCCGGGACCCTACCTGGTGATTCCGCTGATCGGACCGTCGACGCTGCGCGACGGGGTCGGATTTCTGGGCGACTTTGCGACCACGTACGCGATCAATCTCGCGGACCTTTATCGGGGCGATGTCTCATGGGGACTCGACGTCGCGGATGCGGTCGATCAGCGCGCCAACGTCAACTTCCGGTATTACGCTTCCGGGTCGCCGTTCGAGTACGAAAACATCCGCTTCCTGTACGTGCGCAAGCGTTTGATCGAGGACGAGGGTCTGCGCGCAAAGACGCAACCCAAGGGCACCAAGTCGACGACGCAACAGGAGAACGAAGAGAACGCGCCGGCGGGTAAGTGAGGGCGGTGTAGGACCTTGGGCGACAGCAAGTGACCGCAATAGTCCGACGGCGCCCGTGATCATCATGAGTTAACGTCGGCTTACTCAATTACGACGGAGCCGCCATGAAACACGCAATGCGAATCGCCAGAAGCACCTTGATCATGGGTCTGATCGGCCTCGCGTGTGGTTGCGTGATCGCTCCACGTGAGGGCTACTATGACGGCAATCACCATCGGTATTATCACGAGGGTGGCTGGCATGATTGCGGCGAGCATGACGATCATTGTCGTTAACGCGGCACACTCATTACTAAAGGAATGGCCTGATGAACAACGATCGACAGATTCAGCACGACGTTCTCGCCGCGCTCGATAACGACCACGTCGTCGCCCACGGCACGATCGGCGTTGAAGTACATCACGGTGTCGTGAAGCTCGCGGGCCGCGTCGGTGATCCGGCCGTCAAGAAGAGTGCTGAAACCACTGCCCGTCGAGTTGATGACGTGACGACGGTGGTCATGGACGTGGACGTCGGGGCCTGAGGTGGGGCGGAGCTTGCGCTCCGCCCACCGCTTCCACCCGGCTGCGCTTACCAGTGCAGCTTGTTCGTCAGCAGCGCCTGCACGGTGGCCGTACCCACGGTCAGTCCGGCCGGAACGGTCGTTTTGAATACACTGCTGAGTGCGCCGGCGGCCACCGAATCGAGCGTGACCCCAACGTCACCCACTTCAAGGCAATATTTCTTGTCGTCGATGGTGGCGGATGCGAGCGACAAGTCGAATAGCGGGATGCGGCCGACGAAATTGCCGTCGACCGTGACGAGACCCGTCAACACCGGCTTGGCCCCGCTGTAAATATCGATCGCAAAAGAGGTCAGCTCCACCACCGTGCTGCCGGCGGTAAGAGACAGGCCCCCTGAATGATCAATTTCTCCTTCCACCGTCCCCAAATCGATTTGACCGGTCGTGATTGGAAATGCGGCGTAAGTCTTGCCCTTGTAGGCTTCGATACGGCCGGGACCAATGGCGCCCGGTGCGACGCCTAAGCTGCTCAGTGCGGACAGGAAACTGCTTGCGAGAGCAACGACGGTCTCACCGGCGAACGTGGTGTCGGTGGGAGCGGCCACGGACGCGAGCGGCGCGGCCATGATCGAGACACCGAGGGTGGCGGACGCGACGAGAGTGGATATGACCTTCATTTGAACCTCCATTTATTTTGCTGAAGAATTGACGCATCCAGACCCGATGTCTGGATTGCGTGAGCAGTTCGGCGGCCAAATGATTTTTGGATTCATTTTAAGAATTTTCTGAATATGTTAAAGGGATACCCATCGTGCGGCGGACGGCGGGCGGCTACACTTCGAGCCTGCGACAAGGGAGGCGGCGGTTCGGCATGAAAAAGTCGTCAGCACGAAAGCGCAGCCGTGCGGGTTCCGGGGCCGTTAAAGCCGCGGTGGCGGACGCTGAGGAACTCGATCCACGGGCCAACGGCGATCCGCACTTGTCGGCGGCGTTGACGAGCTTCGAGGCGTTGACCGCCCAGAAGCAACTGCACTTCCTTGCCGTCGTGTTGCGCGAGGAGATCGGCCGCAAGGCCGAGGCACCCCCGGCGTCCGCCGAGATGCCGCCGGAGCCGGCGCCCCAAGAGCCGCTGTCCCAAGAGCCAAAGCCCGAACACCCACGCGCAGAACCGGCAACGCGCGCGGTGCCGGCGGCGCCGTCGGCGGCGGCGGCCGCCCTGCCCAAACTGCAGATCATCGATGAGGAAACGGCTCAGTATGGACGGCGCCATGTGCAGGGCCATCTCCCGCCGGTGTCGATCATCATGACGATGGTGTGCAGTTTTGTGTTGGCCCTTGCGGTGATGCTGTGGCACCGCCAAAGCACTGCCGCAGCGTCAGCGGATCCAAACCCCCTGCCGCCCGCTTCCACGCCCGCGAACCCCTTTGCGGCAGCGCCGGTCATGCGTCAAGCCGCGCTACCGTCGCCGCCGCCGGCGCGGCCGCAGCCGCTCAGCCCTCCGCTGCCCGCGCCTGTCCAACGCCATGAGGATCAGCGCGACGCTGCCAACGATTTGCCGGTCGAACTGTCGTTTCGCCGGCGGCCGGCCCCCAATGAGGGCGAACACTTCGGTCGAATGGCATGGCATGTGACGGGCAGAATCCACAACCTGTCCGACGAGGCGCTGGCGGTCGACATCAGCGTCGAAGGAGACCAGGGCCCTGCGTATTCTCGAGTCTCGCTTGATCCTGACGGCGATGCGGAATTTGGGTTCAACGACGGTTTGGAAATTCATCCGAACGATCGGGTTACGCTGCATAGCTCGCCGTATGGCGATGTGGTGTCGCAGGTTCGCTAAAGGCGCGGTCTGAGCGCCCGTCAAGTAGACTGTTCGAATCGACCGCGCCGCGAGGGAGATTTATGACCCTGCTGGATGATTCAGTGAGCGCTCCGGTGCTGCCGGCACCCGTGCCGCGGCCCGGCCCCCTGCCGTTGTTTGAGTTCTTTCGCGTTCTGCGCGACAACATGATCGCCACCTATCCCGAAGAGGCTTACGAGAGCGAGATCGTCGAAAGGAAGATGTTCGGGCGGCATCGATTCGTCCTCAGCGAGCCTACCGCCATCAAGCATGTGCTGCTCGACAACGCGGCCAACTACCACAAGACGGAGATCGCCCGCCGCCTGCTCGAGCCCGGCCTCGGCAGGGGGCTGGTTACCTCGGAAGGAGAGACCTGGCGGCGGCATCGTCGAACCATGGCGCCTTCCTTCGATCATCGCAGCATCGCGGCGTACACGCCGATCATGAGCGCCGCCACGGAGGAGTTGCTGGCGGAGTGGAGCAGTCTCGGCGCGAATGAGCCGGTCGATGTCGCGACTGCGATGATGAAGCTGACGCTCCACATCATCTCGCGCACCATGTTCTCGACCGATTCCGAAGCCATGATCGCCATCATGGAGCGCGGGGCCGGAAATTATCAGGCCGGGATGCGGCCGAACATCATGGATTTTCTGGGGTGGCCCGCGTGGCTCGCGGGGTTGCCCCGGGCCCGGGTCGCCGATCGCTCGCTCGGCGAGTTCGACGTACAGATCGATCGGCTGACCCAACTGCGTTCGGGCGCGTCCGGCGACGGCCGCAAGGACCTGCTCGCGCGGCTGATCGCGGCGCGCGACGATGAGACGGGCAGCAGGATGACGGCAAAAGATGTGCGCGACCATGTGATCACGATCTTCATGGCGGGTCACGAGACGACCGCCATGGCCATGACCTGGATTTGGTATCTCTTGTCGCAGCATCCGCGCGAGGAGGCGCTATTGCATGCCGAACTCGCGGCCGTGCTCGGCGGGCGCGCGCCGACCGACGAGGATGTCGGCAAGCTGACCTATACGCGCATGGTGATCGAGGAATCGATGCGGCTGTATCCGCCGGTACACACGATTTCGCGCGCGGCGCTCGCCGACGACACCCTGTTGGGACGCACCATACCCAAAGGCTCGAACATCCTGATCGTGCCCTGGGTGCTGCACCGCCACCGGCTGCTGTGGAAGAATCCGGGAGCATTCATCCCGGAGCGGTTCTCCGCCGAGCAATCCGCCGGACGACCGCGCTTCTCGTACCTGCCCTTCGGCGGCGGGCGCCGTATCTGCATCGGCGCCGCGTTTGCGATGACGGAAGCGACGGTGCTGCTCGCCACGATCGCGCAGCGCTATCGGCTGCAACTCGTGCCCGGACATCCGGTCGAGCCGCGCGGCCTGATCACGCTGCGGGCGCGACATGGGATGCAAATGATTCCGGTGCCGCGGCCAAACTGAAGCCCGCTTTGAACAGCGCCGCAGACTGGGATCTACCGTCGCCTTTCGTCGCATCGGTCGCGGTCGCCGCCGCTGACATCGACGCCTACGACCATGTGAACAACTCGGTCTACATGACGTGGTTCGACCTCGCCGCCTGGGAGCACTCCGCGGCGCTCGGGTTGCCGATCGACGCATGCCTCAAGCTCGATCGGGGCATGGCAGTCTTGCGCAGTGTCATCGTTTATTTGCGGCCGGCCGTGCTGGGCAACACCATTCGAGCGGCGACCTGGATCCTGCCTGCGGCAGGCAAATTGCGGATACGTAGACGTTTCCAAATCCGGCGCGACACGGACGGTGCGACGCTCGCGCGCGCCGAAATCGAATATGCCTGCATCGAATTGTCGAGCGGGCGGCCTATGCGCTGGCCGCCGGAGTTCCGCGAACATTATGTTGCGCTCGATGAGGTGGTGCGCGCAGCCGAAACGCTGGCACCGGTCTGATATTATCGGCACGCAGGGGAGGGGACGTGGACGCAACGGCATTGAGAGCGCTGCAGGCGCCATTGAAGCAGAAATACCGGGACGACCCGGGCGCCGCGCGAGTGACGTCACGTGCGGAAGTCACTCTCGATCCGGCGCGGCTTGCGGCATTGCTGCCGAAAGACGCGCCGCGGATCGCGGGACTGCACCCGGCCGCCGGCGGCACGGGAACGCAGGCGTGCTCAGCCGACATGCTGCTCGAAGCGCTCGCCGCGTGTGCCGCGGTGACGCTGATGGCCGTGGCGACGTCGATGGGCTGCGCACTCCGCGGCGGACGGATCATCGCCGAAGGAGTCTGGGATGCGCGCGGCACGCTCGGCGTCGACAAGACGGTATCCGTTGGTCTGCACGACATTTCGCTCAACTTCGAACTGCAAGGCGATCTCGATGAACCGACTCGCCGACGTCTCGTCGACCTGACGGAGCGGTATTGCGTCATCCTTGCGACGCTGCGCGCCGCGCCGCCAGTGAAAGTCGCGATGTCAGCGTAGCGTCATGGCCCAGTCGCGCATTGTGCGATTCGTGCATGCCGGCCTCGCTGCGGGACTGATTGCGGCGGGGTCAGCCGCCGGTGCGCAAGACGCGCTCAAGGTCATCGACAATCCGGGCGGCGGTCACGTCCTCTACGGACCGATGCATCAAGGCACACCGCCGGCCGCGATGGCGGCGGTGCTGCGCCGTGTGCACACTCAATTTGGCGATAAGCCCGCGGTCGGCAACGTGTTCCAATCGCGCGACGGGCAGAATTTCGGCGCCTTCTTCACGGTCATCGCGAAGACTCAGGGCGATAAGCCATTCGCCGGACTCGTGATCGTCTCCGTGGCCGGCGGGGCCGCTCCGGCCGCCGCGGTTCTCTACGATGAGTCGGCGCGATTCGCGACGACCGAGCCGGCTCTCCTTCGGACTCTGACCGCGGCATGGAAAAGCTCCTCGACTCCGACAGGCCAATCGGGCGCTTCGAACGCCGGAGCGGTTCCGCCGCTCACGCCCACCCGCTTTCCCGATGGCAGCGGCGCGGTCAACCTGCCGACCGGCTGGCGAATCACGTTTGCGTCGCATGGCTCAGCATATATTGCGGGACCGCGCGGAGAAGCGGTACTGCTCAGCAACACCGTCGGTCCGATCTTTGACCCCAATAATTCGCAGGTGCAGGCGCGGCTGCGCTATGCCGGCAGCCGCCCGATCCTGTGCCCCACGAGCGACGCGTTGCATACTTATCTTTGTGTCTTGCAACAGAAGAATTCGCAGCCGGTATTTCAGCTCAAGCAATCACGGCCGATCCCGGCTCAGCGTCTCGCGGTAGAGGCCGTCTTGATCGATGCCGACCTGGATCTGAACGACGGCAGAGGGATGATGGCCTGCGAACTCGGCCTCAGCGTCACCGCGGTCAATGCGCTCGGAGGCCGTACCTTGGGTGTCAACGGCACGTGCGCCCCTCGGTCCTCGGCCGCAGAGGAGCAGGCGACGCTCAAGGCCATCTACGACAGCTACAGCATGAACGGTCAGGTGGTGGCGCAACAGTTCGCCGGCGATGAACAGCGCAGCCGGCAGGCCGGGAATAACGCCCGCATTCAGGCCAACCATGCGCATGCCGCCGAAGATGCGCAGGCCGCGTCGTTCCAGGCGCACATGGATAACATCGACCGCTTCAGCAAGAGTTTTCAGAATTATCAACTGGATCAGACCGAACTGCAGGACAACAACCAGAATGCGCGTGGTGCCGTGCCCAATGCGCTGGCCGATGCCTTGGTGAAGGCGAACCCGGATCGTTTTCAAACGGTGCCGACGGGAAGTTTTTTGAAGGGGACTGACTTCTAGAGTGCTTCAGTTTTGCGTGGATCCGATTCCGCCGGCGTCAATACCATTCGTCGCGCATGGTCACCAGCAGCGAATTGCGCGTCAGGATGGGCGCGAGCCACGCATCGATCTTGGGCATTTCGTAGGCGAAATGGAATCGGCATGCCGCGTGTTTTCCGGCTGCGAAATCCGCGCGACCCTGTTCCGGCCGCGCCGCGGTAGCGACGCAGAGCCAGATGTAGCCGAGCACGGTATGCCCGAACGCGGACAGGAAATTCGTGGCGTGCGCGGATCTTTCCGACTCGCCGGGGATGGCTCTTAAGATCTCGATGGAGCGGGCGAGCTTTGTCATCGCCGCGCGCGACGCTTCGGCTTCGGCCGCGAATTCAGCTGGGGCCGCAACAATGGCGGCATCCATCCGTGCCGCGAACAACGATAGAGACTTGCCGCCGTCGCGCAGGATTTTTCTGTTGAGCAGATCGAGCGCCTGTATGCCCGTCGTGCCCTCGTGAATCGCGTTCAACCGATTGTCGCGATACAACTGTTCGACGTCGAAATCGCGCGTGTAGCCATAACCGCCGTGCACTTGAATGGCCAGGTCGTTGGCCGCGAGGCCATATTCCGACGGCCAGGTCTTGGCGACCGGGGTGAGCAAGGATAGCAGCGATTCGCTCGCGTCCCGCTCCTCTGCGGTTGCGCCCGTATGAGTGTCATCCACGAGCTTCGCGCAATACAGGATCAACGCCAGTGCGCCCTCGCTGTAGGTCTTGCAGGCCAGCACCATGCGCCGCACGTCGGCATGCTCGATGATGGGCACCGGCTTGGCGGTGGGGTCGGGGTTGCCGGCGGGCCGTCCTTGTTGTCGATTGCGCGCGTAGTCGAGCGCCAACCGAAAGCCGCGATAGCCCATCATCGCGGCGGACAGCCCGACGCCGATTCGCGCCTCGTTCATCATACGGAACATGATCGGCAGTCCCGCTCCGGGCTCGCCGATGCGCCAGCCAATGGCGCCCGCCGCTCCGCCGGGTCTGATTTGCACGCCTTCGCCCAAGTTCAGCAGGCAGTTCGTGGTGCCGCGGTTGCCCATTTTGTGATTGAGGCCGCCGAGCACGACGTCGTTGCGCTCACCGCCGGGCAGAAATTTCGGCACGATGAAGATCGAGATGCCTTTGGTGCCGGGCAGCGTGCGGCCATCCGGGTCGGAAATCTTTGCCAGCACCAGGTGCACGATATTATCCGCCGCGTCGTGATCGCCCGCGGAGATCCACATTTTGTTGCCGAACAGCCGGTAGCGCGGTCCGAGCGCATCCGTGCCGTCGGATTGCGCGCGCGTCGTGATGTCGCCGAGTGAGGAACCCGCCTGAGGCTCGGAGAGAGCCATAGTACCGGTCCAGCGGCCTTCGAGTTGCGGCCTCATGAAGGTGTCGATTTGCGCCGGCGTGCCGAACTGACCGATGATTCCGGCGTTGCCGATCGACAGCAAAGAGTAAGCGGCAAAGGGCCCATTGGCGCTGGAGAAGCAGGCTGTCGCGGCGATGTGAACGAGTGTCGGAGCGCCCAATCCGCCGAGCTTGGTCGGGAAGGCCGCTCCGGCAAAGCCCGCCTCCCCGTACGCCGCAATCGCGCGCCGCACTTCCGGAATGACGTGGGCCCCCTCGTCATCCTGGAACGGCTCGTCGCGGTCGGCCTTCTTGAAGTACGGGAGGTAATGACTCTCCGCCAATCTTTCGGCCGCGTCGAGCACGGCGCTCACGGATTCGCGGGAATGCTCGGCGAAGGCCGGACGCGCGAGCAGCTGATCGAGCCGCAGCCAATCGTCGAGCAGAAAATCCAATGTCGCGCGATCGATAACGCCTTTCATTGCGTGAGATTACTCCTACCTTGGGTTGCGGGTGCGGCGATTCGACAGCTCACTATAATGATCTCTCTTGCCGCCCCGGGCGATACGCCACTCTCAAAGGATCACCATGCTGTTCGACGCTTACTCCACGCGCGGTCTTACCTTCGCCAATCGGATCGTCATGTCGCCCATGACGCGCAGCCGGGCAGTGGACGCCAATACGCCCAATGCGTTGATGGCTGAGTACTATGGCCAGCGCGCCGCGGCCGGTCTCATCATCACGGAGGGCACTTCTCCATCGCCGAACGGGCTCGGATATCCGCGCATTCCGGGGCTTTATAGCGAGGCGCATGTGCGCGGGTGGAAACTGATCACCTCGGCCGTTCATTCCAAGGGCGGCAAAATATTTGTCCAGCTCATGCATTCGGGACGGGTCGGTAATATCGCGAACCTGCCGGCCGGCGCGAAGATCGTGGGACCGGGAACGGAGGTCTGTCCCGGGGAGATGTACACGGATTCGAAGGGGATGCAGCCCAACAGTGCTCCGCGGGCGATGACCGAAGCCGACATTGCACATGCGGTCGGCGAGTACGTTGCATCGGCCCGACTCGCGCTCGATGCCGGCTTCGACGGGGTGGAATTGCACGGGGCCAACGGATACCTCATCGACCAATTTCTGAACCCGCTCGTGAATCAGCGCAAGGATGCCTACGCGCAGGGTATCGAAGGCCGCAACCGGTTTGCGATCGAGGTGGCAGCCGCCACCGCGAAAGCGATCGGGCCCGAACGCCTCGGCATCCGTCTATCGCCATATGGAGTAATGAACGGGACGGGTGAGTTTCCGGAGGTGCAGGCGCAATTCTTGGCGCTGGCGACGCAGCTGTCGGCGCTCCGGCTGTTGTACCTGCACCTGGTCGATCTATCTGCGATGGGCGCTCCACCGGTTCCGGCCGACTTCAAGCTCAAGCTGCGCCAAGGTTTCGACGGGTCGTTCATTTTGTCCGGCGGATTCGACCGCGCGACGGCGGAGACTGCACTCTCCGAGAAGCGCGGGGATTTGGTTGCCTTCGGCCGGCCATTTCTCGCCAATCCGGATTTGGTGGCGCGCATGCGCGAAAACGCCGCGCTCAACGCGCCGGATCCGGCGACGTTTTATACGCCCGGGCCGAAGGGCTACACGGATTACCCGGCGCTGCTTGGCTAAGACCGACTACGACGACATCACGGTCGAGGTCAGATGACCGCGGGCAAGGGCCCGAACCGATGTGGGACCGCTGGCAAACGTGGCAAGACTCGAGGCCTGTGGCACGATCGGCTGTCCAACCCGTTGACCGTCAACGCGTACGGAGCGCTTGAGCCGCGATCGCTTCGCCATTCTCGCCGCCGATGACCACCTCGACGCGTCGATTCATTTGTCTTCCGCTTGAGTCGTCGTTGTTCGCGACGGGGAATGCATTGCCATACCCCTGACTTTCGATGCGCGAGTAAGCGATCCCTCGCGAGACGAGCGCATACTTGACGGCATCGGCTCGCTGTTGCGAGAGGGTTTGATTATACGATTCCGTCCTGTCGGTAAATCCGTCGATTTGCACCCGCCGCCCGGGATGCCCGGCGAGAAACTGCGCCAATTGGTCGAGCTTGCGCGCCGAGCCGGGATTCAATTGCGCGCTTCCCGTATCGAACATCACATCCCCGAGCGTGAGAACCAGTCCGCGCGGCGTGGGCACCGCCTTGAGTTGATCCACTTCGGCTTGCAAGAGTGCCGCTTGTTCAGTTGCCAGATCGCGCTGGCCTAGCGCGGTATTCGCCACCCTGTTCGCCGAATTCGCCTGCATATTCGCCGCATACGCCGCCATATTCGCGGTACCGACCTCCCGGGAGCGTGCCGCAAGCTCAATCCTGTCGCGCTCGGCCTGACCCGCCGCGACTCGGGCGTCGTCCGCTTTGGCGTCCGCATGCGCTATCGCGAGGCGCGCGGTCTGTGTGGCCATATAGGCCGCTTGAGCGACGGAGTCGTCCTGGTGATTCGCGTCGGCCGCTTGGGCGATTTCAAGCTGCCTCCTGGCCGCTTGAATGTCCAAGGCAGCATACAGGCTGACGTTCGGATCCGCTTCCGCGGACTGCACTTCGGCACGCGCGCTCTCGAGCGCCGCATTCGGTTGCGGCGTCGAGACGCAGCCTGCCAAGGCCGCTGCGAAACCCATTCCTATCAGTAATTTTGCGTTCATGTCATTGCCTCATTGAGCCGCGGGTGAGGTGCGCAGCGATTCCGTGCGAAGCGCCTGCATGCTCGCATCGAATTCAGTTGCCGCCTTGTGCGACCGTACTTTTTGGGCGACGGCTTCGGCGAGTTGTGCGTCCATGTCCGCCTGCTCGGCGAGTCGGGCGGCCGGCAGAAGATCCCGATCGGCATCGGCCTTCTCGGCTCGGGCGAGTTTGTCACGCGCGGTCGCCAGCTGGAGCGGTGCGAGTTCCGGTGCTCCCGCCGCTTCCGCGCGCGCCACCGCCGCTTTCGCGACGGCGATCTTCTCGTCGGCAAGCGGGCTGGCGGCGCGTGCCGCCAACGCCACGACCGTCGCGGCGATTGCCGTGACACCCATGGCCGTTCTAAGTAATTTCACACTCATAGCAGTACCCGTCCCTCTGGTTCGTTGCGTCATCCGCCCACCAAAGGCGGACGCCGCCCTGGTGATGCGAGGTTCCGGAGGGGACGGTCGAGTGACACGCTACGCGCGCGCAGGAAAGTTGTCGGTACGTTGGCGCGCATAGATCGAGTCATTCAGCGACCGAGTGTTGTCTGTGATCGTCATCATGGACAAATGAACTGCTACGCATAGCGTTTACGGTGAGCTTCATCGCGCGCTTAGTCTGTACGGTGGCCCTCCTAACAAAAACAGCGGCTCGATCAGAGCCGACTTAATTTCACGCACGTTGGGTGTGGCATCGCACAGAGGGGCAAGCCTAGTTAGCCCAATACTGCGCGCAGCCGACCGATCGACAGGGTTTGTTTGGATGCCAGGTAATACGGCTGGTATGGAGCAGAAAGCCTTGGTGTCGATCGTTTGCGACATTCGGACTGACAAATAACGAGGTGTTTTCTCCAATGATTAATAGCAATCGATTTCTGTCTCTGGGCGCGGCCTTAGGACTGTGCCTTTCGATAGGCACGGCACACGCCGACAATTACTCCGACACCGTCGCCGTTTTCAAGCAGGCCGGCAAGAGCGCGGCGTTCTTTGATAATAGCTACGCCTATGCGGTCTTTCCGACCATCGGTGAGGGCGGATTGGTAGTGGGCGGCGCGCACGGCGATGGCCGTGTCTACGTCCACGGACGCCTCCGGGGGGATACGTCGATGTCGCAAGTCAGTGTCGGATGGCTTGCCGGAGGCAAGGCCTTCAGCCAAGTGATCTTCTTTCAAGACAAACGAGCGTTGCATGAATTTGAATCGGGTCATTTCCAATTCGGTGCAGATGCGAGTGTGGTCGCGATCACCGCGGGTGCCTCCGCGAGCGCGGGAACGACCGGCGCAGCTGCGGGTGCCAGTGGCGGAGAACACGACGCGGCAACGGCCGGTGCGTATGAAAAGGGAATGGTGGTTTTCACTGTTGCCAAAGGTGGATTGATGTTCGACATTTCAATCGACGGTCAGAAGTTTTCATACAACGCGAGAAGTTAGTTGGCCGATGGGGTTGAACCCGCACCGTTGCGCTTGCGCCATGACAAGCCGTCACGGCCGGGCGGCAGCGACGTTGATCAGCACCTCGTTGGTGCGCCAGAACCAAGGGGTCCACGGCGGATCATAGAAGGCATAGACGGGCGTGGAAACTGCGGCGAGCTGGTGCTTTTTTAGGAATTCCAGCAACTGTGCCTGGTGCGATTGAAGATTCGAGTCGCTCCAAAAACCGGAGAAGGTAATCGCGGCCGTGCGGCGGCCCGGCACCTCGAGGAGATGCACGCGGGCGTCGCGGGGTGTCGGCAGCGTACTCAAGGTGTAGGCGGCGGGCATGGTAAAACGAACGTCCCAGCCGGCTTGCGTCATCGATTGCTCGACCGGGGCGGTCATGGCAATTTTTTGCCCGGCGCTCTGCGTGACCGGCGCCGTCATGGCAATCTTCGCCTGCGTCTGGTTATCGCCGAATATGTAGCCGGCGAGGATTCGAAAGCCCGCGTTGACCGCCTCCTCCCGTGAGCCGGTCACGTGCACGGTCGCGACGATCGTCGGTGCATAGTCTCGTACTTCGCAGGGCGGCTCACTGAACTCGACGGAATATTGGGGACGCTCGATCGCCATGCAGGGACCTCCGGCGCCCAACGCGAGCGCCAGCGAGAACGCCAGAGACGGCGCGACAGACGAATAGCGCATACACTTTGCCTCAATTCACGGATAATCGCTGTCGGCACGACAACTGCGCGGAAGTATGCCGAATACTGCAGCTTTTTGGTTAGCACTCGCCGCCGCCCTGTGGCAGCCGCCTTGCATGGCTGCCGAGGAGCCGATTAGGCTCCCGACACCGATCATCGACAACACCAAAGCGCCCGGCGCGCCGCAAGTCGCGGTACTCGCGGCCGGCTGCTTTTGGGGCGTTCAAGGCGTGTTCGAACATGTGCGCGGCGTCAAACGGGTGATCGCGGGCTATGCCGGCGGCGACGCCGCGAGCGCTCACTACGGCATCGTCGGTCTCGGCAAATCCGGACATGCCGAGTCGGTCGAGATCACCTTTGATCCGGGCGCCATTTCCTACGGTGAGATTCTTCAAATCGCGTTCTCCGTCGTGATGGACCCGACGCAAGCGGGCGGTCAAGGACCCGACCTCGGCAGCGAATATCGCTCCGCGGTCTTTTACGCCGACGATGCTCAGCAGCGAATCGCGGAAGGTTACATCCGGCAACTCGAACGGTCTCACGTGTTGCCGCGACCGATCGCCACTAGTGCGGATCGGCTGCCGGGATTTTATCCAGCCGAGGACTATCACCAAGACTTTCTGATCCACCATCTCGAGTACGAGTACATCGCGACGAATGATTTGCCGAAAATCGAGAATCTTCGACGCATGTTCCCAACTCTTTATAATGAAGGTCCAGTGATGGCGCTCGGGGGGAGATGATCATGGATATCACGTCGTACTTCAAAGCCGGCCTATTCAAGGGCAAGACCGTGTTCGTCACCGGTGGCGGCAGCGGCATCAATCTCGGCATTGCGAAGAACTTTGCCGCCTTGGGAGCCGACATCGCTCTCTGTGGGCGTACCCAGGCAAAGCTCGATGCGGCCGCGGCCGAGCTGCGCGCCCTCGGCGCCAAGGTATGCCCGGTGGCGGCAGACGTGCGCGATTTTGCCGCACTGGAGGCCGCCTTCGCCAGGAGTCGACAGGAACTCGGCTCCATGGACGTGCTGGTGTCCGGAGCGGCCGGCAATTTTCCCGTGCGCGCCGAGAAGCTCTCCCCGAATGGTTTCAAAACGGTCGTCGACATCGACTTGCTGGGGTCCTTCAACGCCTCGCGCGCGGCCTTCGAGCAGCTCAAGGAAACGCGCGGATCGATCATCTACATTTCCGCCGGCATGGCCTACATGCCGCACGCCTATCAGGCGCACGTGGGCGCCGCCAAGGCCGGGATCGACATGATGATGAAGAACCTGGCACTGGAATGGGGACCGTACGGGATCCGCTGCAACAGCATCGTACCGGGACCGATCGAAGGGACCGAGGGCATGAAGCGGCTCGCGGCACCGGGACAGTTGGAGGCGGTGATCAAGAACGTCCCGCTGCGCCGCATGGGAACGGTGGACGACATCGGCCATTCGGCGGTTTTTCTCTCCTCGCCGCTGGCCTCCTACATTTCCGGCTGTGTGGTCGTCGTCGACGGCGGACAGAACCTCGCCGGCTCGGCGTTTTTCAACGTCGGCATGGAGCAGATGCTGCGCGCCACGTGAGGATGATGCCGATGAACTTCGAGACGCTGAATGTTTCCCTGTCCGCCGGCGTGGCCGGCGTGGAACTCAACCGGCCGGACAAGGCCAATGCGCTGAGCCGCGAAATGTGGCAGGACATCCGCTCGGCCATGCGTTGGGTGGACGAAACGCCCGAGGCACGGGTCGCGGTGATCTCCGGCAAGGGCAAGCACTTCACCTCGGGCATCGATCTTGCCATGCTCGCCGGATTGAAGCAGGAGACTAAGGATGACTGCGGCGGCCGCATGCGGGAAAAATTGCGCCGCGAGATTCTCGACCTGCAAGATACCCTGACCAGTATCGAGCGTTGCCGAAAGCCGGTCATCGCCGCGATTCACGGGGCCTGCATCGGCGGCGGCATCGATCTGATCACTTGCTGCGACATGCGCTATGCGTCGGCGGAAGCGTATTTCTCGGTGAAGGAAATCGACGTGGGCATGACCGCCGACGTCGGCACGCTGCAGCGTCTCCCCAAGCTCGTCGCGGACGGCATCGCACGCGAGCTGGCGTATACCGGACGGCGATTCGATGCGGCGGAAGCGAAGGAAATCGGCCTGCTGAACCGCGTGTACGCCTCGCCCGACAGCCTGCGCGAAGGCGTCGCGGAGATCGCCGCCGCCATCGCGGCCAAGTCGCCGCTATCCATTCGCGGCATCAAGGAAATGGTCGTGTATTCGCGCGACCATTCGGTCGCCGACGGTTTGAATTACATCGCCACCTGGAATGCGGCGTTGCTCATGTCGGAGGATCTGACCGAAGCCGTGAAGGCGAGCGTCGAGAAGCGGCCGGCGAAATTCAGGGATTAGCTTTCGGGAGGGGGGTGCCATGCACGCCGCGCGAGCGATTTTGTATTCGGTCATCGGTTCGGTCTTGGTCTCGGCGGGTGCATGGGCGGGTGATGACATGACCCACATGTCCGGCATGGCGCATATGTCCGGGCACATGTACATGACGACGCCCAGGCCGGCGCAGCCCGGCGATCAACAGAAAGCCGACGCCGTGGTCGCCGCGGCGCTCAAGGCGATGGCGCCCTATCAGGATTACCACAAGGCCCTGGATGACGGCTTCAAAATCTTCCTGCCCAACATTCCGCAGCCCCAGTATCACTTTACGAACTACGAGAATGGCCTCGCGGCAAGATCTCATTTCGACCCTCTCAAGCCGACGTCGCTCCTATATGTCAAAACGGGCGAGGACGCCTATCGGCTCGTGGGCGCGATGTATACCGCGTCGGTCGATGCCACCGAAGATGAGATCAACGGGAGGATCCCCTTGAGCATCGCTCGATGGCACCAGCACATCAATTTCTGCAAGGCTCCCGAAGGCCAAAAGGCAGCCTATTTTGGCCCCGACGCCAAGTTCGGTTTGCTCGGATCCATCACCACCAAAGAGGCCTGCGAAGCCGCCGGCGGGGAGTTCCATCCGCACCTCTTTGGGTGGATGGTGCATGTATACCCTTTTGAAAAGGATCCGAAGTTGATCTGGTCGACGGATGACGATGAGGCCGGCCATGACAATATGGATCATTCGTCGATGCCGGGCATGAAGATGAACTGAAGGGCATCAGACTGTACCGCTTCACACTGCCCGCAATTGCGTGATCAATCGCTCTCGTGCCAGCATATCGCAAAGCAAAGGGGGCAATCCATGGCGGCGACACTACTCTTATCGATCGGTGGAAAATCGCGCGACACCCAGGATGTGTTCGAGCGGCGGGACCCGGTCAACGGCGGGATCGCCACGCGGGCGAGCGCCGCGACGGTCGCCGATGCGGTCGCGGCCGCTGACGCGGCGGATGCAGCCCTTGCAAACTGGAGCGCGCGCGGTCCGAACGAGCGCCGGACCCTGCTCATGCGCGCCGCCACGGCGATGGAGGCGCGCGCAAGCGATTTCGTCGACGCCATGATGGGCGAAATTGGCTCGACCGAAGGGTGGGCAAGATTCAACCTCATGCTGGCGGTCTCCATGATCCGTGAGGCGGCTTCGCTGACGACGCAAATTGCCGGTGAGGTCATTCCGTCCGATAAACCCGGATGCATGGCATTGGCGGTGCGCGAACCCGCGGGCGTCGTGCTCGGCATCGCGCCCTGGAACGCCCCGATCATTCTGGCTGTGCGCGCCATCGCGACGCCATTGGCCTGCGGCAATACGGTGATCTTGAAGGCCTCGGAGCTCTGTCCGCGGACTCATGGCCTCGTCGTCGAGGCGTTCGTCGAAGCCGGCTTCACGGGCGGGATCGTCAATCTCATCACCAATGCGCCCAAGGATGCGGCGGACATCGTCGGCGCGTTGATCGATCACAAAGCGGTTCGACGAATCAACTTCACGGGATCGACCGCCGTCGGCAGGATCGTGGCGGTGCGCGCCGCGCAGAACCTCAAGCCGGTTCTGCTCGAGCTCGGCGGAAAGGCGCCGCTCCTGGTCTTGGACGATGCCGATCTCGATGAGGCTGTCAAGGCGGCCGCCTTTGGTGCATTCATGAATCAAGGACAGATCTGCATGTCCACTGAGCGGATCATCGTGATGGATATCGTCGCCGATGCATTCGTCGAGAAGTTTCGCGCCAAGGTGTCGACGCTGCGGACCGGAGATCCGCGCGAGGGCAAGACGCCGCTGGGCGCGGTGGTCGATCTGAAGACCATCAAGCACGTCGAGTCATTGGTCAGTGACGCGGTGAGTCACGGCGCCGCCGAGATCAACGGCGGCGCATCGGCGGGCGTGTTGATGCCGGCAACCGTCATCGACAAAGTCACCCCGGCGATGCGGTTGTTCCGCGAGGAGAGCTTCGGGCCTGTGGTGGCGATCATTCGGGCCAAAGATGAAGCTCACGCGATCGCACTCGCCAACGATACCGAGTATGGCCTTTCGGCTGCGGTGTTCACCAAAGATACGGCGCGAGGCCTGCGCGTCGCGCGGCAGATCAAATCCGGTATCTGCCACATCAACGGTCCGACGGTCCACGACGAGGCCCAGATGCCGTTCGGTGGAGTCAAAGGCTCCGGTTACGGCCGTTTCGGCGGCAAAGCCGGCATCGATGCCTTTACGGAACTGCGCTGGATTACGATTGAAACCCAACCCGGCAACTATCCGATTTAGCCAGGGGAATTGCTCGATGTTCGTCAACAATCAATGGTACGTCGCCGGTTGGGACCACGAGATTGATCGCTCGCCGCTGGCGCGCGTCATCTGCGGCGAACCGATCGTGCTGTATCGCAAGTTCGACCGGACGGTCGTCGCGCTGCACGATGCGTGTCCGCATCGGCTGCTGCCGCTGTCGATGGGAATCAAAGAAGGCGACAACATTCGTTGCCGGTATCACGGACTGTTGGTCAACAGCGAGGGCCAAGCGGTCGAGATGCCCATCCGCGGCGAGCGCGTTCACAAGAGCATCTGCACCAAGGTCTATCCGACCGTTGAGCGGCACCGATTCGTTTGGATCTGGATCGGCGATGCGGAGAAGGCCGACGCCGGCCAAATTCCGGACTTTTGGCCGTGCTCACACCCCGAGTGGACTTTCGACGGCGGCTATTACCACATCCATTGCGACTATCGGCTGGTCATCGACAATCTCATGGACCTCACGCACGAAACCTACGTGCATCAAGGGTCGATCGGCCAGCATGAAATTCTGGATGCGCCCATCGAGACTCACGCGGAAGGCAATCACGTCACCGTCACGCGCTGGATGCCCGGCATTGACGCGCCCCCCTTCTGGCGCAATGCATTGAAAAAAGACGGCCCGGTGGATCGATGGCAGATCTGCCATTTTCTCGCGCCGTCCTCCGTCATCATCGACGTGGGGGTGGCCCCGGTGGGCGCCGGTGCGACGGTTGAAAAACACGACCAGGGGGCCCGCGGTTTCGTCATCGACGCGATGACGCCCGAGAGCGCCACCACCAGCCATTATTTTTGGGGCATGGCGCGAAACTTCGACATCCACGATGCGGGATTCACCGCCCGGTTCAAGAAGCAGCAAGGCGGCGTCTTTATGGAAGACGTTGCCGTTCTGGAGGCGCAGCAGCGTTCGATCAGCGCGAATCCCGACCTCAAGCTCAAGGCGTTCAGCATCGATACCGGCGGCGTGCGTGCGCGCCAGGTCATCAGCCGGCTGATCGATGCTCAAGGCGCCAAGCAACTCTCCGACGGGTAGTCAGTGTAGCCCGCGTGCCCGCGGGAATAAAAAGTCGCAACATTTGGCTTGTTGAGCCCGGCGTTCGATGCGAGGCGCCTCGGCAGATCGGGGTTTGCCAGGAAGAGCCTGCCGAAGGCGATGGCGTCGGCCTCGCCCGAGCGGAGAGTCCTCGCGGCACGGGCCAATGTGTAGTCTGAATTCAAGATCAACACACCCTTGAAGGCGCGGCGAATATCCGGCACGAGCTGGCGGATCGCCGGTCTGAAGGTGCTGTCGGGACGCGACGCGCGCATCTCGAGAAACGCAATCTTGAGGCTGCTCAGTTCGGCCGCGGCCTTGGTGAACAATTCACGCGAATGGCTGTCGCCGCACCCTTGCGGATCGTCATTCGGAGACAGGCGCACCCCGGTCCGCTCCGCACCGACCGTGTCGATCAGCGCCCGGGTCACCTCCAGCAAGAGCCGCACCCGATTCTCGATGGAGCCGCCGTAGATATCGCTGCGCGTGTTCGTCCCATCGCGCAGGAACTGGTCGATGAGATAGCCGTTGGCGGCATGCAGCTGTACGCCGTCGAAGCCGGCCGCGAGCGCATTGCGTGCCGCGCGACGATAATCGTTGACGATCCTTTTTATTTCGTCGAAGTCGAGCGCGTGCGCTTGCGCGTACCGCTTCTTGCCCTCGTAGGTTCGAGCCCAATCCGGAGCGGTGGTCGCGGACGCGGAGACCGGACTTTCGCCCCCCAGGAAGTCAGGGTGGACGATTCGGCCCATATGCCAGAGCTGCGACACGATGCGCCCGCCCGCGTCGTGTACGGCACGCACGATGGGGATCCAAGCCGCGACCTGCTCGTCGGACCAGATTCCGGGCGCGTACGGCCAGCCCAGACCCTGCTGACTGATGCCCGTCGCTTCCGTGATGATCACGCCCGCGGATGCGCGCTGGGCGTAGTATTCGGCCATCAACGGCGTCGGCACGTGCGCGCGGGTCGCGCGCCCACGGGTCAGCGGCGCCATCAAGACGCGGTTGGGCGCGCGTATCGCGCCGATCGTGATCGGTTCAAAAAGGTCGGCCATAGTGGTGCATGATACCAACCAATCGACCACTGAACGCACACCCTGCTCGAGCGTGATTCATGAAATTTGACGTCGTCGGTGATATCCATGGCCAGTATGACAAGCTGGTTGCCCTGCTCGCGCGTCTCGGCTACCTGGAGTCGGACGGGTTGTGGAGACACCCGGAGCGGACGGCGATTTTTCTCGGCGATCTGATCGACCGGGGACCGAAGCAACTGGCGACGGTCGAACTCGTCCGGCGCATGGTGGAGGCGGGCGCGGCTCGATGCATCATGGGCAATCACGAGTTCAACGCCGTTGCCTGGGTGACGCCGGACCCCGATCGTCCGGGCAAATTCCTGCGGGATCACCATAAGCCGGGGAATCGCGAGCAGCATCAGGCGTTCTTGAACGCGGTCGAAGGCACTCCTCGACAGAAGGCGATCACGGATTGGTTCAAGACCCTGCCGTTATGGCTCGACCTTCCCGGGGTGCGAATGGTGCACGCGTGTTGGCATGAGCCGTCGATGGAGGTATTGCGAACGGTGCTGAGCCCCGCTGACACGTTGACCGATCAGGCCGTTTTGCTGGGTAGTCGGCGCGGAGATCCGGTATTCGAAGCGATCGAGGTCGTCTGCAAGGGACCCGAAGTCGAATTGCCTCCGGGGACCTCGTTCACGGACAAGGAAGGCAAAGTCCGCCGTGAAGTCCGTGTCCGGTGGTGGCAGGAAGATCTATCGACCTACCGCAAGGCGGCGATTGGTCCGCCGGGCGATATGGACATGATTCCGGATGCGCCGATGCCGAGCGACTGGGCGGCGCATCCGTATTCGGGACCTCCGGTGCTGTTCGGACACTACTGGTTCTCCGGAGCACCCAGCGTGATTTCCAAGCAGTTTGCGTGTCTCGACTACAGCGCCGCGCGCGAGGGACCTCTCGTCGCCTATCGATGGGATGGGGAATCGGAGTTGTCGTCGGCTAAACTGGCGTGGGTGTGAACCGCGGCGGTTCTCTGTGCGCCGCGGGCTTAAGTTTGCTCGCGCTCTCGATGGCGGGTTGCAGCAGCGCCGAGTTCTTCGTCGCGAATGCCCCGGCGAGGCTGACCCGCGTCGAGGTCAAGGCCGATCTGCCGTACGGCAACGACCGGCGCCAGACACTCGATGTCTATGCGCCGCGAATGGCCGTCAACCGGCCGGTGGTGATCTTTTGGTATGGCGGCTCATGGATCAAGGGCAACAAGGAGGACTACCGGTTTGTCGGAACCGAGCTCGCCAAACTGGGATTCGTGGCCGTGCTGCCCGACTATCGTCTGTACCCGCAAGTGACTTTTCCGGCGTTCGATGAGGATGGCGCGCGCGCGGTCGCCTGGGTGGAGGAACATGTTCGGGAATTCGGCGGTGATCCGAACCGGATCGTGTTGATGGGGCACTCGGCGGGCGGCCACACCGCGGCGTTCCTCGCCTACAATCATGCTTTTCTCGAGCGCTTCGGGGCGAACTCGCGCGGCATCGTCGGCCTCGTCGGGCTCTCCGGCACCTATGTGTTCGTTCCGGATTCCGACGAATTGCGGGCCGCATTTCCGCCGCCCTTTACGATGAGCGACTGGCAGCCGATTCGCTTTGTCGACTCGCGCGCGCCGCCGACTCTGCTCCTGCACGGCCTAGCCGACAAAGAAGTGCTGCCGCAGGAGTCCGTCGAGCTGCACGATGCGTTGGTGCATGCGCACGTTCGGGTGGAGATGCACCTATTTGCGCATCGAGGGCATGCTGATACGGTCGCGCCGTTCGCGTTGGTGGCGCGCTGGCGCACCCCGGTGGTCGAGGAAGTCAGCGCATTTGTCCGCAGCGTGAGCGCGGAGCCCGCACCATGATCATCCGGGATGTCGGCGAAGCTGATTACGACACGCTGTTGCGGCTCAATCTGGAGTCCGAACATTTCTTGAGTCCGTTGTCATTGCCGCGCCTCAAGTCCCTGTGCGCGCAGGCCTGGTCTTCTCGAGTCATCGCACCGGAAGAGGCCGTTCAGGAGTTTCCCGTTCAGGGCTTTATAATCGTGCTGCGAGAAGGCGCCGAGTACGACAGTCCCAATTACCAGTGGTTTTCGCGTCGCTATCCTGAGTTTCTGTATATCGACCGCGTCGTCATCGCCGCTGCCGCCCGTGGTCGGCACCTCGCCAAGCATTTGTACGATGATCTCTTCGCGCGCGCCCGCTTGCACGGGTTCACGAGAATCACCTGTGAATTCGACACCGACCCACCGAACGATGCCTCGCGGCGCTTCCACGCGCGTTTTGGTTTCCGTGAGGTCGGCGCCCAGCGGGTCGGCGCCGCCCAGAAAGCGGTGTCCATGCAAGAGGCGATTTTGTAGTGCGGTGCCGGCCGGCTCCGGCGTGTACAGTGTCATCGTATCCCAACGACTGAGCGTCAAGCGTGGCAACCAAAGCCGAGATCATCGATTTTCTGAAGCGCGAATTTCCGCAAAGCAAATGTGTCGTCGAGGAGGTGGGCCCCCGCTCGGCAACCGTCGTGCATCACGTCGGGACCGCTCATCTGCGGCCCGGCAATACGGTCTCCGGTCCCTTGCTCATGACGGTGGCCGATGTGGCGCTGTACGTCGCCATACTCGGTACGATCGGAATCGTTCCGTTGACGGTGACGACCAGTCTCACGATCAATTTTCTGCGCAAGCCGTCGCCGGACAAGCCCATTACCGGCGTCTGCCGGCTCATGAAGGTGGGCCGAACTCTGGCGGTCGGCGAAGTGTCGCTGTATTCGGATCGGGACGAGGCGATGGTGGCGCACGCGGTGGGTACGTATTCCATCCCGCCGGCGCGCAAATAGCCGGATACGGCCAGTCGCGCGACGCGCGCCTCGTCACGGCGGGCTCAAATCAGACTGCCGCCGGACGCGACGCCGCGCTTTGCATTCTGGCGCGGCGTGCCTCATAGGTCTTCAGGTGCGTATACGCGATCGTCAGCAGCGAATGCGCGTCGCGGTCCGGGTCAGCCGTGCCGCGGCGCCGGAGCAGATCGCCGACGATATGGTCGGCTTCGATCGGGCCGCCGCCGTCGATGTCCCGCAACATCGAGGCGGTGAGCAGAGACCCGGCCGCCGTCAGCGCCGCGAGCGCCTGTTCGACGAATGCCGCCTGCGGCGCGTATCCCGCGGTCTCGGCCACCCTGCGGCATTCGGCAAACAAACCGCGGATCAGATCGTCCCCGCCCGGAGCCGCCAAGATGTCGCCGAGCGGCGCACGCATCAAACAAGTGGAACCCGCCAACGTGGCCAGAAAGATCCACTTCTCCCACATCTCGCCCACGATGCGCTCGCTCAAACGGGCGTCAAATCCGGCATTGCCGAGGGCGCCGGCGACCGCGCGTACGCGCTCCGATAGCCCGCCGTCGCGCTCGCCGAACGCCAGAATTTGCCGCTCGTTCAGTTGCACGACAGTATGTTCGGCGTCGAGCGTCGCCGCGATGACGCATTGCCCGCCAAGAATGTGCGACTGACCGAATCGTTCGTCCAGCGCATCGAGGTGCCTCATGCCATTGAGCAGAGGCAGGATCAGAGATTCCGGTCCCACCGCCGCGGCCAGGGAGTCCATGGCGCCGCTCAAGTCGTAGGCCTTGCAACCCAGCAGGATCAGATCGAACGGCCGGTCGATTTGCTCCGAGAGGATCGTTGGCGGATGCGGAATGGTGAGATCCCCGTGGGGACTCTTGATCCTGAGACCGCCGGCGGCAAGCTCGCCTGCCCGCCGGGCTCTCACCAGAAAAGTGACGTTGCGGCCGGCCTGCAATAGCCGGCCGCCAAAATAACCACCGAGCGCACCGGCGCCCACCACAAGAATCCGCATATCCTTAAACCCCCCGGGCCTTGACACCAGCGTGCCGGCGATAATTACATGGGCCCGAGCCTCAAGCCATCTTAAGTTCTTGCACGGCGCGCCATGCTTGATCGATTGCCTCGTGGGTGTAGGCGTTCCAGCCGGCATCGGAATTGGCGATGGCCACTCGGCCGAAGCGCTTACGGGCCATTTCATAGGGCGGCGGCCCCGCAAATTCGGGATCGAACAGAGAGTTCGCATCGTAGGCATAGCCGTGCGGCCAGCGATTCACCGTGATCGCGGCGATGTCGCGCGCGGACTTGAATCCGCCCGATCCAAGCATGCGGTCCAGTTGACCGGTGATCTGCCGTTCAAATTCCTCGAACGGCGTGTCCAACAATCGTTGTCGTCCGAGGCGAAACTGCTGAACGTTCGACAGGCCCTGGTTCGGCGTCAGCGGGACATGCACCATGTGCAGCAGCATGGGCTCGCCGGGGTCGTGCGGATGGCGGTAGCCGCCGAGGGATACCGGAAAGTCGAGTTTGGTGTTCGCAAAGAATCCGTAGGGGCTGTATATCTTATCGACGCCCAGATTGACGAAGGCCTGCCAATTGCGCACCGCCACATTGGCGTAGACCAGCGGCAGCTTGACCGACAGAGCCAGCGCCATTTTTTGTGCGTCAGGCAGTGTCGGCATGATGTGCGGAATGATCATGTTGTAGCAGGCGAGTACGCAGTGCCTCGCTTGGATGCGATGCAAGCCACCCGCGCGCATATAGCCGATATCAACGGTACCGCCATTCGCAGAGGTATTGGCGACCGTCACGGCCGTGCTGTTGAGGCGCATACGCACCGGCGCGTCGAGATCGAGTTTCGAGTAGTCGAAACCGGCGAGTACCACGTCATCCATGGTGTGGCCCGGTGCGGCTGCGGGGATCAAGCTTCGGACCAGCAGCCGGGCGATCGAGGCGTTGCCGTCGGGAAAATGATAAATGTAGGGCTCATCGAGCGCCGCCTCTCGCTGGTCGTGCAGACCGAGACCCGCAAAACCGGGATAACCGGTGGCCAAGGCCTCGAGCGCCGGCGTGATGTCCGATCCCATGGCCAGCAGGTCCTTGGTTGCCCCGTCCAAGTACTTCACCGCTTCATCGCCCAAACCGGCATCCTTGCGCAGGTAGTCGCGGTAGCTGATTCTCTGCAGGTAGGCGATCTTCTGCGCTTTCGATTTTCCCGCGAGATAGTCACGCGGAGTCTTGAATAAATCGATCAGCCGCATCCGCGCATCGTCGGACATCGGAAACTGCGCAATGACCGCGTCGATCGGCAGAGGTTTGAGGTCGCTGCCATCCATATCCGAGCCCGTCACGATGGGAGTACCGCGCACCAATTTATCCGTGCCGAAGGTTTCGCGATCGAAAAATACCCCCTCGGTCAGACCGAGCGACTGATAGAGCTTGCGGTCGAAGGCCATCTCAAATCGAAGGTAATCGACGCCGAGCCTCCGGAGCAGCCGATTCACCGTCTTGCTGAACAATGCTTTCGGGGATTGCAGTGATTCGGTGCCTCCATAGCCGAGCAGCAGCCGGTCACCCACCCGGAATTCGTTGCGCTTGGCGTGTCCGCCGAAATCGTCGTGGTTGTCGAGAATGAGAATTCGCGCGGCCGGGCCATACGCCTCGCGGTAAAACCATGCCGCCGCCAATCCGCTGATGCCGGCGCCGGCGACGATCAGGTCGAAACTCTCCTCCACCGGGAGGGCGGAGATGTCGAAACGCCGGGCCTCGCGACCGACCTGATGGGCGACTTCGAACGAGCCGGCATGGCTGCCGCGCAAACCGGTCAGCGCCGGCGGATAATATCGCCCGGGGTCGGCGGCCGCTTGCGCGCGTGGAGAGAATCCGCCGGCGATCAGCAGCGCCGTGCCGCTCAAGAAATCGCGGCGCGTAATCGGGCGGGTCAGAGGCGCGGTGTCGCTAATCTCAGGCTAATCGTTAGTTCTTGGCCGCTCGCCCATGGCCGTGGTTGCTATGCGGAGCATGATGCCCGCGCAGGGGTCGCTGATTGACCACGACGATCCCCGGTCCCCAATACGTATCGTTGGCGACATCCGTCGCATTGTCATCGGCATCCATCGGCGGCGGGCTAGGCCTCGGCGCGTAAGCTGTCGGGTACACACCGTATCGAACCGACGGAGCGGCCAACGATGCGTCCATGACGTTGACGGGATTCAGTTGGCGGATGGAGGATTGCGCTCCGCAGCGTACGTCCGAGAAGGTTCGCTGACCGTTCACCATGCATTCCCAAACCTGGCCGGCTGGAAGCGGCATGGGTTTGGCGGCCGCAACGGCGGTGGTCGCCGGGCCGGTCGAAGGAGCCGCATCGGCGAGCGCGAATCCGGCCGCGATCGCGGCCAACGCGCCGGCCAGGCCGCGTAAACTCCACGGCAGGTGCGCGGGATAACTCGTCTTGACCATGCGCGTTATTGTACGGCGAAGCGATATTTATCACTAGCCAAATCTCGGGAGAAGTTCGTGCATCTAGTCATCCCTGAGCGTGAATTCGGCGGATACATATTCGATTGCGACGGCACCCTCGCGGACACCATGCCATTGCACTATCGCGCCTGGAGTCGCCTGGTCGGGGAACTCGGCGGGTCGTTCCCGGAGGATTACTTCTATCAATTGGGCGGCAAACCGATCGAGCAGATCCTGCGGTTGCTGATCGATCAGCAGGGGCTCGTGGTCGAGGATGTGCATGCCGCCGCGCAGCGCAAAGAACATTACTTCTTGGAAATGATTCATGATGTCAAACCGATCGAACCCGTGTTGCGCATTGCGCGGCATTGGTATGGGATCAAGCCGCTGGCGGTCGCCTCCGGCGGGTTTCGCGGGCAGGTCGAGCGCACGCTCGATGCGCTGGGGATCCGTTCGCTGTTCAATGCGGTGGTGTGCGTCGAGGACACGGTGCGCGGCAAGCCGTTTGCGGATCCGTTCCTGGAAGCGGCCCGGCGCTTGAATGTGCCGCCCTCCGAGTGCGTCGTCTTCGAAGACAGTCCGCTCGGCTGGCAGGCGGCCGATGCAGCCGGAATGGAATGCGTCCGGGTACCGCGCACCGAGGCCGGTGTGTGACAATAAGTTCATGCTGACGAGCGGCCTCGGCGAGGAGTCGACGGTCAACGCGCGTGGTGGCGGGACGTTGCCCTTACTGTAGGTTTCACTCACTCAAGGATCGCCGCCATGTACAAAATTGCTTCCGTTGCATTGACCGCCGCTCTCGGCATTGCGGGTGTCGCCCACAGTCAGTCCGCCGAGGCTCACCCCTACGTTGGTGTGGGTATCGGCTACCCCGGTGCCGTGGTCGTCGAACCGTATGGCTACGCGCCGGGGTTCTACCGGCCCTATGACTACTGGCACGGCCGGTATTGGCACCATGGGTACGATCGATACCGGTACGAGCACTTTCGCCACTGGGAACGGCGCTAACGAACCGGTCGGGCGCCTCGACTGCGAGGCGCCCGATCCTGTTTAGCGTGCCTGCCGGTTGTGCTCCTTCATACAGTGTGGTCGCACGTCCAGTACTGAATAGACGCCGTCGCGTCGGCTCGTGACAATCCGCGCCATGGCGCGCGGATTTCAAATCGACAAATTGAGTGATGAGTTCGGCCAATACACCTTGGTTCTGAAGTGTTCCGAATGCGGCCACGAACGCAAGGCTGAGCCGCACACCCTCGGCCGTTTGTGCGGGTGGGATGCCCGGCTCGAAGATATCGCCAAGCGCATGCGGTGCTCGAAGTGCGGCAAGAAGCGCTGCACTTTACGGGCGTTTCCGCCGAAGAAGCCCCGCGGCTACACGTCGTTGCCAAAATAGTTCACAAAAGAAGTTCGCAAGAGCACTGCAACTTTTGTCATCCTGCCGTGTTGTGATGGTTCAGCGAGAGGGAATATCGCAATGGGAACCATGGCCGATTTCTATTTTCATCGAGCGCTGCCCGTGCTGCGCCGCAAGCCGGTGCTGACGGCCTTGATGGTGTATTCCGCCGGCATCTGCATGGCCGTCTCGATAGCCGCTCTCGCGGTGTGGCGAGAAACTTCCAAGTGCCCGGATTCGCAGCGGTTCGAGCAGCCTTACGTCGTGCAGGCCGGTGCGTGGCACGCCCCAACCATCATTCCAACTGGAGCACTCATATGAAGAAATTATTGTTGACCGTCGTCATCATCGCGCCCGTCGCATTGTTCTCCGGCATGAGCGGCGCCAAGGGGTGCCTGAAAGGCGCTGCCGTCGGCGGCGTGGTAGGCCACGTCGCCGGACACCATGCCGTGGCCGGTGCGGCTGCCGGATGCGTGATCGGCCATCATCAGGCGAAGATGAAGGAAAAAGCTGCGCGTCAGGGGAATGCGACCTCCACCGACAGACCGTCCGGCGCGCCGCCGGCGAATGCTGCGCCGATCACCTGAACGGCGATCACTTGAACTGCCCAATGACCTGAGCCGGCCGATCAGCACGCCGCGCGGCGGTATTCGGTTCTCGAGTCGGTTAAACTGGCGCGCTACTGTGAGCCCGGTGGTGTCGTGACCGACCTAGAAAATGCCCTGTCTCTGCGCCGCCCGCTCGACTTGCGGGCGGCCGCGCTGGTGTTGGCGCTGTGCCTCGTTTGGGGCTTTCAGCAGGTCGCGATGAAAGGGGTCGCCGGCAATGTGTCGCCGGTCATGCAGCTCGCGATCCGCTTCGCCGCCGCCTCGATTTTCTTTGGGCTGTGGATCTTCATCCGCGAGGGGCGCCGCGCATTCACCGACGGGACCTTGCCGAGCGGCCTGCTGCTCGGGCTGATGTTTTCGCTCGAATTCATCCTGGCGGGCCAGTCGCTCGTGCATACCACCGCCGCGCACTCCGTGGTGTTTCTCTACACGGCGCCGATTTTCACCGCACTCGGATTGCAGTTCTTGCCCGAAGAGCGCCTGAGCCGGCTGCAATGGGCGGGCATCGGCGTGGCGTTCTTCGGAATCGTCGTCGCATTCCTCGGGTTCAGCGGCCGCCCCGCCATGGAACTGCTCTCCGGCGATGCGCTCGCGCTCTTGGGCGGCGTCAGCTGGGGCTTCAGCAACGTCGTCTTGCGGCGCGGCCGGGTGGGCGGCGCGGCGACGACCAAGACGGTGTTTTATCAAGTGGCGGTGGCCACGCTCGTGCTCGGCGTGTTTGCCGCGGCAACCGGACAGACCCAGGTCGAATTATCCACGATGACGATCATGTCACTGGTATTCCAAACGCTGGTCATCGCCATATCGAGCTACCTCGTGTGGTTCTGGCTGTTGCGCCGTTACTTGACCTCGCGCCTGATGCTGCTGTCGCTGCTCACGCCGTTGTTCGGAGTACTGTTCGGCGCTGTCCTGCTTCGAGATCCCATCAGCTTGCGCTTTGCGCTCGGCGCCGCACTCGTGTTGTCCGGGGTTCTGATCGTGAATTTTCAATATCTCTTGCCGCGCGAGACGGTGCGGCGCCCGTGAGCGATCAAAGCATGCTCGACATCGCCATCGAAGAGGCCCGATTGGGCTTTGATGAGGGCGGGATACCGATCGGCGCTGCGCTGTTTCACAAGGACGGTACGCTGCTCGGGCGCGGGCACAATCGGCGCGTTCAGGAAAACGACCCCTCGGTCCACGGCGAGACCGACGCGTTTCGTAAGGCCGGCCGCCAGCGCCGCTACCAGGACACCATCATGGTCACGACGCTCGCGCCGTGCTGGTATTGCAGCGGCCTCGTGCGGCAATTTCGCATCGGGAAATTGATCGTCGGCGAGTCGCGCACCTTTCGCGGCGGCATCGACTGGCTGCGCAAGCACGGAGTCGAGGTCATCGACATGGGTTCGACGGAGTGCGAAAAGTTGCTCGAGGCATTCATCGAGCGGCACCCCGACGTCTGGAATGAGGATATCGGTGAATGCGAGAGCCGGCCGGCGGACGCGTAGCCGCCGCTCGTTTGCCGTCAGCCCGCGTCCGCGTACACTTTCACCAGATCGTAGAGAAAATCCCGGCCGATAAACACCGAGCGCACGCTCCGGCGCTCGTTCAGGCCATGTACGCCGTTACCGTCGGGATCGCCCCAACCGCCCGGCGCGCCGTACACCGGAATGCCGATTGCCTCGAGAAATATCCCATCGGTGGCGCCGGTCGACATCGACGGGATCAGGGGCACGCCCGGATAGTATTTGCCGACCAGCTTTTCGGCAGGACCCAAGATCTTCGGATCGAGCGGCGGCGGCACCGCGATCGGACGGACCGGCGGAACCAGCGTCACCTTCACGCCGGGATCACCGATCGCCGCAATCAGCGCCGCCTCGGTGCTTTCCACCGTCTCACCCGGGAAAATGCGGCAATTGACGTTGGCGGCGGCGCGCTGCGGCAACGCGTTGTTGGCATGGCCACCTTCCAGCAGCGTGGCAACGCAAGTCGTTCGCAGCAAGCTGTGATAGATGCGATCGGTCGACACGAGGGCCTCGGCGGCCTTGTCATCCGGATTTTGCGATAGCGCCACCATCGCGCGCCCCATATCGTCGTTCCGCGACGCGCCGAGCTTCGCGAAGAATACGCGCGTGGTGTCGGAAAACTTCACGGGAAATTCGTAGTCGCGCACCTTTGCCAGCGCGTCGGCGAGCTCATAGATCGCATTGTCGCGGATCGGGATCGAGCTGTGGCCGCCCGCATTGACCGTCTCCAGACGATAGTTCTGGACGGCCTTCTCGCCCACCTGGATCGTTTGCAACGCGAGTTTGCCGTGGCCATCGGTGCGCCCGCCGCCGCCCTCGTTGAGCGCGAACGCGGCCGAGATCAGCTCGGGTTTATTCTTGGCCAGCCAGTCCGCGCCGTTGAACGCAAAAGTGGTTTCCTCGCCGCAGGTGAGCGCCAGCTTGATGGTGCGCTTGGGGCGATAGCCGCTCTGCTTGAATCGCATCAGCGCATCGACCCAGGTCGCGTCCATCGCCTTCATGTCGGAGCTGCCGCGCGCATAGTAATAGCCGTTCTCTTCGATCAGAGTGAACGGATCGCGCGTCCAGTCCTCGCGCTTGGCCTCGACCACGTCGAGATGGCCGAGCAGCAGCATCGGCTTGGCCGTCTTGGAGGTTCCCGGCAGGATGGCGACCAGTCCGCCCTCCTTTGGATGCTCCGGTGTGGAGAAAAGCGTGAGGTCCTTGTCCGTATAACCCGCCGCCTTCAAATGTGCCGCCAACCGCTCGGCCGCAAGCGTGCAACTTCCCGCCGACAGCGTGGTGTTGGTTTCCACCAGTTCCTTGTACAGCGCGAGAAAGCTGACCTGATCGGGCCGCAGCGGCGTCATCGGCGCCTCCTGCGCGAGCGCCGCCGTCTGCAGCGTCACCGCCAGGCCGATCGATCCGAAGAGTTGAGAGTGCCGCATGCAACCGATACTCCCACGCGGGTTGGGGCGGTGCAATGTGCGCGTTGGGGCCGAGCCATGCGCACAAGCATGCAGGCTCAGCTACCATGCGCAGCAAGAGGCTAACGCATGCAGCAAGAGAATCGATACTGGTTTCCAGCGAAGCGCTACGGATGGGGCTGGGGTCCGCCCACCCGCTGGCAGGGTTGGGCGGTGTTGGTCGTGTGGCTCGCGGCGATGACGGTCGGGGGATTGCGTCTGATGCCCGGCCACCTGGTCGCGTTCTTGAGCTTCGTCCTCGTGATGACGCTGCTGTTTCTGGGTATCTGCTATGCGAAGGGCGAACCACCCGCCTGGCGTTGGGGCGGGCGCGACGGATCGTGACGGTGCTTCGCGAGGCATACCCCGCCATCGAGCCGTATGTCTCGGGGCGCTTGGCGGTCGATGAGATTCATTCGCTCTATTGGGAGGAGTGCGGCAATCCCGCCGGCATTCCGGTGGTGTTCCTGCACGGCGGGCCGGGCGGGGGTTGCTCCGCCGCGAGCCGGCGGTTCTTCGATCCTGCGCGTTATCGAGTGATCCTGGTCGATCAGCGCGGTGCAGGCCGGTCGACTCCGAATGGGGAGCTGCGCAACAACACGACGGCCCACCTGATTGCCGATCTGGACCGGTTGCGCAAGCTGCGCGGAATCGACGCGTGGCATGTCTTCGGCGGTTCCTGGGGTTCGACGCTAGCCGTGGCGTACGCGCAGGAAGTTCCCGAGGCGTGTTCGAGTCTCACGTTGCGCGGTATTTTCTTGATGCAGGAAGCGCAGATTCGCTGGCTGTTCGAGGCGGGGCGCTTGTTCCGGCCGGAGGCATGGGACGCCTTGCTCGAGGGTCTTGCGCCCGAACGTCGGGACGCGGATCCGCTGGAGGAATATGCGCGGCTGCTCGAACATCCGGATCGCGGCGTGAGGCTCGCGGCCGCACGCCGATGGAGCCTCTTCGAGGCCACTCTCGCCAACCTCGTGCCGAATTCGGCGCGGTTGGCCGGCGCTGCGGAGGAGGGCGTGGCCTATGCGATGGCCCGAATCGAGGTTCACTATTTTCGCAACAATCGCTACCAGCCCGACGATCAGTTGCTGCGGCGCATGGACCGGATTCGCCATATCCCGGCAACCATCGTGCAGGGCCGCTACGATTTGTTGTGTCCCCCGATCACCGCGATGCAGCTGCACCGTGCGTGGCCGGGATCGCGGCTCATGATGGTCGAGGACGCCGGCCACTCGGCGACCGAGCCCGGCATCCTGTCGGCTCTGGTGACGGTCATGGACGAAATCGCCGCTGGCAATCCCGGCTCCGGTGCTTGAAAATACCGCTGCGAAGACGCATAAATCGGGTTTGGAGTGTGCAAGCATGGCGACGGGTTGGGCGGGTGACGGTGCGGTCCAGGACCAGATTGACGCGACCCTGAAGGACGCTGTCAGCCGGGTTCGCAGCCGGCTGCCGCAAGGTCCCTCATTGACCCACTGCGAGGAATGCGACCTCGAGATTCCCGAGGCACGTCGAAACGCCGTCCAAGGTGTACGCCTGTGCGTGGCCTGTCAGGGCGCGCACGATCGCGACGCCGCCGAGTTCAGCGGTTACAACCGGCGCGGCAGCAAGGACAGTCAACTGAGGTGATCGTCCGTGACGATTCGCCTGGCGCCGCCCGCGTGTGAAGAAGATTGGCGCGCGGCGCGCCGACTCATCGAGGAATATGCCGCCTCGCTGGCTATAGATCTTTCGTTCCAGGATTTCGCCCATGAAATCGACCATCTGGCGAGCATCTATGCCCCGCCCACGGGTGATTTTCTTCTGGCCGCGGAGGGCGGCGCCTACCTAGGCTGCATCGGTCTGCGGCAACTCTCGCCGGGCGTCGGCGAAATCAAACGCCTGTATATCGTTCCCTCGGCCCGAGGTCGTCACGTCGGGCGCCTGCTGGTCGAAGGCATGATTGCCGCCGCCGCGCAACTCGGATACGCCAAGCTGCTGCTCGACACACTCTCGGATATGCAGGCGGCCAGGGCCTTGTATGCATCCGTGGGTTTCGAACCGACCGAGGCTTATCGATTCAACCCGGTCGAAGGCGCCGTGTTCATGGAATTGACGCTCTGAAGATCGTCTCCTTCGCCTTCGCAAGAGTCTCTATCCCCATCGACATCGGCGAATTGGCCCGCAATATTTCCACGAGGCCGCCGGTCTACTTATCATCATGCATACCCGGGCGGCCATCGATGCGATCACTGCAAAAATCATCACCGCAAAAATCACTGCAAAAATCGCTGCTTGAATTGTCGTTGGCCGGCGCGTTGATGTGCGGCGCGGCCGCTGCGAATGCACAGTCGCGGCCGGCGGTGCTCGAATTGTTCACCTCCGAAGGCTGCAGCTCCTGCCCAGCCGCAGAAGCATACGTCGGCGAGCTATCCCAACGCCGCGACGTACTCGCGCTCAGCTTCCACGTCGACTACTGGGACGATCTCGGTTGGCGCGACCGTTTCGGTCTACCCGATGCGGTGCAGCGGCAGCGCGGCTACGCGAAGACACTGCGGCTCTCCTCGGTCTATACGCCGCAGGTCGTCATCGACGGACAGGCCGATTATGTGGGCAGCGACCGGACTGCCATCGGCAGGGCGCTGGCGGTGGATCGCAAGGGTGCGACGATCGCATTGTCGGCGCACGACGGCGAGGTCATCGTCGATTTGAGCACGCCTACGATGCCGGCTACTGCTTGCGACATCGTGCTGGTCAGCTACTTGCGCACCGCCACATCGCCAATTGGCCGCGGCGAGAATGCGGGCCGCACGATCACCGAATTCAACATCGTGCGCTCTTTTCGCAGCCTCGGCCGATGGGACGGCCAATCGCGGCAATATCGTGCGCGACTCGATACCTTGCCGCCCGACGCCACGGATGTCGCCGTTCTGGTGCAATCCGCGGGACAGGCGCAGATCATCGGGGCCGCCACGCTGGCGCTGCGCTGATGGGGGGACTAGAGTTGATTGCGGATGGTGGGTGTCATGCCAAAGCTCGTCAATGCCGCACTCGGCGCAGCGTGCGCGATATCGCTGTGCTTTATCGCCGCACCGGTCCGCGCGTGGAGCGATGAGGGGCACGAAGTAATTGCCTTGATAGCGGAACACTTTTTGGAGCCCGCGGTCCGCGCCAAAGTGAAGGCCCTGCTGCCGGAGCCGATGGACCGGGAGGCGAGTTGGGCGGACCGATACCGCGACTCCGATCGAAACACCACGAAAGAGCACTACCACCAAACCGGCAAGTGGCATTACGTGGATCTGGAACTCGACGCACCGGATTTGATGAGTGCGTGCTATGGCCGGCCCACCTTGCCCAGAGAGACAGTAGCCTCTCGAGGGCCTGCCGATGACTGCATAGTCGACAAGATCGATCAATTCACAGCCGAACTCGCAAATCCTGCCACCGACGCGCAGGAGAAACGATTGGCGCTGGAATTTATACTGCACTTCGTGGGCGACCTGCATCAACCCCTGCACTCGAGCGACGATCATGACCGGGGCGGCAATCAGAAATTCGTGACCGCGCCCGGGCTCGCGACAAACAATCTTCATCATTATTGGGACGTCGAATTTGTCGCACGCTTGGGACGTAGCGGGACCGCCGTTGCCAGCCAGCTGATTGCCGCCATTACCGAGAGTCAACGAGGGCAGTGGGCAACCGGCACTGCCGCCGACTGGGCACTCGAAACCTACGCCATCGCCAAGCAACATACCTATGGTTTGCTGCCGGCACCGGACAGCCCAGACCATTACGAGTTGTCCGCTGCATACGTCGACGACGCAACGCTTGTTACCCGGGAACAGTTGTGCAAGGCCGGCGTGCGTCTTGCGATGGTGCTGAACCGCGCCATGGCGGATCATCCCAATTGATCGTTCGGAGCGCGGGCGGAGTTCGCGCATCCCCCGGCGTCGCCCCTTGTGTCGCGGGGCGTGCCACGTCGCCATAATCGGGCCCGCCGGGCTCGGGAGAGCTTGACGACCACCGCTGCAGTCGGGCGGTGCGAAAATAACCGATGGGCAGCGCCATGTTTTACACTTGGGAGAAGCTTGTCGGCCCCTTTTGACTGGATTTGACGAAGTTCGATTAATCCACGTCGAACCGGAGCCGGCGGCCAATCAGCTATTTATCCTCCTCACCCGCCACGGCCGTCAAGCAACCAATCTGCCCAAATCATCCATATATGGCGATCAGGGCCTCCGCTGTATCCGCGTTGACGCCTCGCAACACTGCAGCGCGCGGTGGCGAAGCGGGCGATGTGCGCGCGGACATCATGGACCGTGTTGAGTTACATTTGAGGTGTTCAACAAGACCATAGTTTCCCAGGATGAACGCCTTACATCGATCCGCTCTGGCCACGCTTGCCGCCCTGCTGCTAGGGCCTGCCGGTGCCTCGTGGGGTGCAGATCGCGCACTCATCATGACCATCGGGGTACCCCGCGACGAGACGAATGCGCGGCTGATTTTGGATGCGCTGGGGTTCGATTCGTCCGCCGTGCGGGCCGTGAACGATGAGGCGGTAACGCTGGATGCTGCGCGCAGGGAACTTGCGCGCCTGGTCGATGCCATTCGCCCCGAGGATCGCGTCTTCGTGTATTTTTCCGGCGACGGCGCGAGATTAGCGGGCTGTCAGCCGGCCCTCGTGACTTATGATCTGAAACCGCTGCCACTGTCCGAACTCTACGCAGTCGCGGCCGACTTGCGCAAAAAAGCGTCACGAGCAATAGTTTTGGTCGACGCGGGTTTTTCCGGCGATGCGGGCGCGGCTTCCGCGCTGGCCGCGAAATTTCGCCCGCTCGCGGGGCCGAGCGAGGCTTGCACCGGCGTGACTCCCCAGGCTATGGGAGATTCTGCGTTCGCCGCCGTCACGGATGACCCGCCACGCGCCTCCGTCGTGATAGTCGCCGCTCGCATGGGCGAGGCAGCCTTCGATGATCCCCTGCACGGCGGGGTGGCAACCCGGGCCGTTCTTCAGTGTGTATCGGCCTCGCATACGGGCGCGGAGCTATCCGCGTGCATGCAGCCGCGTATCGATGCCATGCTCAAGTCCGGC
>Ga0209611_10000419_pt1 | contig 61938 bp, 39 predicted proteins | sample S1TSphgellanicum_3_FD_187693 | JGI IMG/M metagenome (GOLD analysis project Ga0209611, IMG submission 187693) | Host-associated microbial communities from peat moss isolated from Minnesota, USA - S1T2_Fc - Sphagnum magellanicum MG (SPAdes) (version 2) | ecosystem: Host-associated > Plants > Peat...
GGGGGAGCCTGATGGTGTCACAGTCGTCAGGTACATTATTGGTAAATTGCAGAGGGATCATTTTCCAGTGGTTCATCCCTATCTTGAAGAACTAGAAGATCACCCTTTGTTAACCTGTTTGTTTGTTTGTTAGTTTGTTGGCCTTGCCTACCATGGCAAGGATATTGTGTTTAGATTCATTATAGAGTATAGTAGCTTAAGGGATTTTGGCCCCTAGGTAATAAGGTCTATTTTGATATGATTTTTGAAAGATGATATGTTGAAACTTGAGATTAGTTATAGAGTTATAACATCTTGAAGGATTTTGGTTTCTTTTAGAGGATTTTTTGAAGATTATATTTTTGCATGGTAAAATATTTGAGTTTCCATAATTCTTCTTTTGCCTTAAGATCCTTTGTAATGTAAATGGCACGGCCACAGTTTGACACACCCCTTGTTTGTTTTGATCTATTGATAGATTGAGGGAAAATAATTTTTGGGAGGATCTAGCAGTCCCCCCCTCCTTCTGGCAAATTAGAAAGTAGAAAAATGTGAAAAAGTGATTTCTGAGGGTTTTATAATCGATTTCCAGTAGGTAGATATCCAAAAATATAAAATATAAAGTCTTTTTTAAAAATTATCCAAATAAGGCTATATTTTCTTATGGATGATGATCACCACTTTGACTGCTGTACAAAATTGGGAAACCCAAAAAACCAAAAATAGTTTATTCAAAAACAACACTAGGGAGGAAACATTCTAGGTCTTCTACTATCTAGCTACTTGTAAGTTGTTACAGGCTGATTCCAACTCAATAAAAAGTCTGTTTTATTTATTTTGTTAGTTAATTTTTGAGGCTGCCCATTTGTCAGAAGGTTGTATCATAGCTTGTGCACAAAATTCCAGCCTCGCTAGCGAAGTACCTTGTGTAACTCATAAGATCCTGGACAAGTTTAAGACAAGAGAGAGAATCCTGTTTCTTTACTCAGGAGGAGCGTCTATCTATTGGAATTCCAATCTGCTCTCTTCTTTCTATTAATTTTTATAAGAGGAAGGAGACAACTCATGAAGGCTTCAGTGCTTGACACCAAAGATTTACATAGTTTTTTTAGGAGGAATAAGGAAGTTTTTAGGGGAATAAACTTTTCGTTCCTCCCCACCTCCTTTAAGAACTAGTAGAAGTATTTTAGTGTACAATTTTCAGACATTTATGATCTATTTTTCAACATCTATTTCTATAGTTGCAGAATAATATATGGTCTGTTCATCAGACATCTGCCATTTTGCAGCAATGATGATTCTCATTGGTAGTTGCATTGATGAGAAATGTCAGCTGGAAATGCATCATCATGGAGCATTGATGCATGCAGAACTCTTGTGACTGAGTCAGCTCAGAGAAACCAAGAAAGGGAAATTAAGATGGAAGACAATGAGATTTCCACTTGAGTTTTGAGGAAACGCCAGCTTAAGCGAAGACAAAACCACCGGGTTGTAGTACTCACAAATTCACAAATTCCTGTGCGGGAAGTACAGGAAAAGAACTTTTTCATGCTGCAGGTCTAATGTGCAACAACAATGACAGCTGCAGATGGACGTATGGCCGGACCCTAGACGTGCCAATCCTCCTAGCGCAAGAGGACAAAACTATCACCTACTTAGCACTCAGGTGTCATGGGCCCCCCTGCCTAGCCCGTACACTCTCATAAAGCAATACTGGATGCATGAGGTGCACAGAATTTGGATGGTTGGGTTTCTATTATCTAAGCATGGGTGGGGTCCATGGGATTTATGAATGTATTTGGTAATTAGAGATCATGCATGACCTTACATTTGCACAGCTAATTATGCACGAGAATGTGCCTTCTAGGGGGCACATTCTGGCTCCTAGTGATGTACTAAGTCAAGGCAAGTAGGCAGAAAGCACCCCGAGGCCAAGTAATTCCCTAGTATGGTCCATGCTAGGGCATGAAGTTGCATAGGCAGATCCTAAACTAGAATAGGTAAGGAAGGAACAGCCTGAATAGGCCTGCCAATTCTGCCATTTAAAGCTGCATTCACACCTAATGTTAAGTCAGTGTTAAGTGAAAATTTAGCTGGCATCTTAGGTGTATGTTAAATGGGTGATTGCTTAATATTAAGTGAAACTTAACATAGAATCTTTGGGTAAATAGGTTAAGGTTCTAAATGACTAGAGTAAACTCTCTCTAAACTAATATCCTTGGGACCGGCCAGAAGATATTAGTTTATGGAGGATATTAGTTTACACAAATTATATGTAAGTATGAGGCCCACCACGGGCTGTGCCTGCATATTAGTTTAGAGAGAATATTAGTTTACAGAGAGTTTACTGTAGCTTGGTGTTAGGGGACTTAACACCAGAGTCCTTAACACCAAGTGTAAATGCACCTTAAGAGTGCTTGATAACCTGCGAGATTGGCAAGTATGGATCTGTATGTTACTTCTTGTTGGTAGTTTAGTTAGGAAGTATGTATGCTAGGACTTATGTCTTTCATTAACATTTTTTTTTGGGGCCCTGCCGCTATAAGGCAAGGAACTATAGCATCAAAGCAAATTTGGCACTAAATTGCCTTGTTGTGGAGGCAGCTTGTCTGGGCAGGCAAAAACACTGGTTCAACTAATGGCCACTTCGCCCTTGATACGAGGTCCCAAAATATGAGATGTTAAGAAATATTTGGGTCACACCTTGTTCAAGAACGAGGTCTCAAAATATGAGATGTTAAAAGAATTTCTTGATATTCTTGATTTTTTCGTGGTGAGCCCTAACCTTAACTTAGGTGTTGGACCTATGGGCTATTCCTAAACCTAAAGGGATGTTGAACATGTTATAGGTTAACTTACCCCTTAAACCATGATCCCCATAACATAAACCTAGGGATGTTGCACATGCATGGCTAAAGCACTTGCACCCATAAAAACATTTCATTTGAAGTTAACATAATTTGGACACACCATGAACACAACAAAAGTGGTCTATCAACCATTAGCTCAATCTCACCACTACACATGCAACATGGGATGATCAATGATCAAATCCACCACATCCACAATAATGCCAATCCCATACAACCTATCCCCAACTAAACCTTAATCATTATGTTTGGACAAAACATGGGTCAAATATCACCTACACAATGGTCAAAATTGGGTGGTAGCCTTGTCCCATGTTCAACCATTAATCATGCCAACTACAACCCCAAGGCTCACTACAATAATAAAATCACATGTGGGAAGGCACATAAACCTAATGCACCCCCAAACTCTTTGGTGTTCTAACCCTAGCCTTGTTCACAACCAAAACAAGGGCTTGCAAAAGTGCAGGCCAAAAGTAAAACCCAGGAGTCACATTTCATGCTCTTGGGAATGTAGGAGAGTATGAGAAAATGAACCCCAACACTCCCAAGTGAGCTCTCACTTTGGGAGTTGGAGTTTTGATGGACTTCCAAATTTTCAGAAGGTGATTGCAAGGGTCAAAACTCATTGGATTAAAGAGTTGCTTATACCATGGAAAAACTCTTAGAACGTAGATGTCTAAAATGGGCTTGATGACCCATTTGGGTATTTAAAACACAAGTTATGGCCAAAAGAAGGGTCAGGAGTCAAAATGCCATTTGATTTTCAACCATTAAAAGTTTTAAATTGCCCTGATTTACTTGCATGCAGGTGGCATGCCACATATCGTTGGAAAGCTCTCAATAAAGGCTACAACTTTGTTTTAGACCTCACCTCAATTAGAGTTTTGAACACAAAGGTATGGGCCTCCAAAGTCACGGGAATCCCAATTTTGAAAATTTCGAGATTCCAACTTGGGAGTCCTGAGACAAAATGACATTTGGGTGCTGGCCCATGGCCAGGCATAGTGAATACTATAAGGGGGAAGGTGATGGCTTCCCCCAAGTTCGGGCCGTGGTGAGTCTTGTGAATCCGTGTTTGCTCGTGGCTCGTCCGTGCACCAAAAATGCTCAAATTACGCATTAACCAACTTGTTGTTTGATTTGTGCAAGTCCATGTGAATAATTGACTTGCTTGTCACTATTTTTAATCTTCATTCCATAATTCCAACACACCCCTCTACCCCCAAAGTGTTACGAGTTAGGGAGCGTGCCCCAACTCTTTATCCTTCCGCTGTTTTCACCTTTTGGACATAACCTTTCACCTTGAGTTTCCCACCATGTAAGATGCACAAGTTTCTTAAATATCAACTTAAAATTTATGTTTACTTTTTAAATTGTCAACCAATGGCACACAACTCATGAAACCTTATTACCCCTTAAAAATGAATTAACAACCCAATCAACATAATGATAAAAAACATGTGCACCCAACAAACAAAAATGGAGATACATAAATCATGTAACATGAATATCCATTTTTGTGATTATCACACAAAAATCATGACATTAATTCAAAATTTTCCCTGTTCATTAATGGCACAACATTCCACCACATGTCAATGACAAATATGGGTGTTTATTAATACAAGGAATTGGTAGCAAAAAATTTAGCAAAACCAACCCCACACACACCACCTTTCTTTACCCATGAATAAGTGTCCATAAATAAATGCCCATGAACAAATGCCATAGTCATAAGTCTTACTAGTTGCAACTCCACAAACAAAAGCATAACCAAAATGCCACACAACATTTGAGCAAAACTCTTGAACAATTAATCCATGTGCAAAACATAAAACTACAACAAACCCATGCCACACAATGTTGAAAATAAAACTTACTCCATAAAACTTATTACAATTAATCTTGTGTAAACAACTAAACTTCTAAAATTGCACAAAACTCAAAAAATCACATGTTTGGTGATTCAAAATATGACTCACTTGTAACAATGCAAGAATCCAAACTCACAAAACACAAAGCCAAACCAAATAAAATTTGCAAAAAAAACTTGCATAACAATAAAATGTGTTTTGGAATTACAAATCACCAAAAGTGATTTGAGATCACAAAAGCTAAGATTATGTCCCATCACTACAAGAAAACATGGTCCTTTAAAAAGTCCAACTTGATTAAAATGTTCACATTGACCAAGGGGGATGGCTATTTTGATTAAATGCTTAGGGCATGAAAAACATTAGTTGTTTTCTATTGAAAAAATTAACTATAATGGACTTTTTGACCACATGACAAACCAAACATCTAGTCAAAAAGGGCAAAAGTCCGTCAAGATCTTGTCAAATCCAGGCTTAGTCAAATCAACCATATTAATTTAGTTACTTAATACATAAATTTGTTTAGCCTAAGGTATATATTTAATCTAAATCCACAACTAAATTAAGTTAGGCATATTACACTTAATAGGTACTTATAAGGCTTAGTAAGCTATCTACATGCTACTTTTAGACACGTGTACAAGTATGTAGGCTTAGTAAATTAATTAATTAATATTTAATAATTACTAGTTAATACTTGATAATTTATAATTATTAACTTAGCTAATTAATTAATTACCCACGAATCAAATGTTAATTAATAACCAAAAATTAATTAATCCATCAACTTATTATTTTATTATTTTAACTAATAGTTTATTTAATATTTAATAATTGATACATTTTAATTAATAATTATTAATAATTATTAATAAATAATCAATCCTTAATATTAATTAATTAATAGTATGTAATCCAATATCAGTAATTAATGTTATATGATCAATAATTATTAATTATTACTTATTATTAAATTTCAAAATTAAACTAGTAGCATGTAGGTAACCTACTAGGTCTAGGTACTTACATGCTATCTACTAATAAGTACTAGGTAGGTACATGGCATAACCTACTATTTAAGTAAGTAATGTAAAAAAATTGAAGTTCATTGATTAATATTACAATATGTACATCAAGACAAAAAAAATCAATGAAGTTCATTACAATATGTTGACAAAATATTTCATCTTTTGAAGTGGTAATACAATGATAAAGACTTGACTTCTCAAAATGGATGTGAGGAGTTCAAATTCTCACATTTGCAACCTTGGCTACCTAAGTTCCTTTGGCCTTAAACGGCCCAAATAGGTAGCTTAAACCCCTAAGCAAGGTGGGTTAAGGTTGGTTGCCTAGCTGAAGGGGCCTAAGTTAAATAGGGTAAGTAGGTAAATATATTAATATATTAATATTATTATTAGATATTATTAAAATATTTTAAAACATATATATAATTGCTATCAAAATATTGTTGATTGGTCAAAAATCTAGTTCAAAAGCCAACCAAAAATGGCACTTTGGTTAGGTCCAAATCGACTTGTTCAAAATGGCACTTTGGTCAAGTTGAACAAGGTGACAATTGGGGTATTTTTTGGTAAATTTTTCCGATCGAAAAAACCACATTTTCTTGTAGTGCATCCACAAAATATCCTGAACCTTATTCACACATGAATGAATTCAAGATCAAAACTGAAACAACTAAATTAACATTATTTATCTTGAATTAACCGGGGTGCAATTAAATAACTAAATTAATTAACTTGATAGTTCCAACAATTGGAACACACTGGTCAACATGGGTTGTGTGAATTGAAGTAACATGGCATTTTGCATTCATCTCCTTAACTCCTTGTTTAAAATCCCATGCCAAAACTGGATAGATTAAACTTCTTTCACACCTTGTGTCACCATAATCAACCTATGAATCTATGCATAGGCCTCCCATAAGCTCTCATGGGACTTATGTTAAAACTCTTGCAAACTTTTTAGTTTCTTAGTCCAAACCCCTTAGTAATTCCATCATAACTTTTGGAAGATTTTGCAACATGGTCAAATGTTGAAATAAGACCCTATGCATTAGTGGAAAGGCCAAAACCATCACATCTAAGGGCTCCACCACTCTCAATGGTCCCACTGCTACTAGCACTTTTATTTCCACTCATTACATTACTGCTAAAGGCCAGGGCTGGCAATATCGGGTTTTATTCAATCGAGTTTTATTCGGTTTTTAAATAAAACCCGAGTCCTAAGATAGCATCATAATTGGGTTTTAATCGATTTATTTATTGCGGTTATATTAATAACTAGGGTTTGGCATTCAATTTTGCCTTTGCCGCAGTGGCGGCGGTAGGGGTGCGGGTGGCCTAGGGCTTGACCAACTCCGAAATAAAACCAAGTTTTATAGAGCGAAAATCGAATTTTATTCATTAAAACCAAAAACCCAATTTTCTAATGGAAAAAAATCAAGTCTTTTCCAACCCTGCTAAAGGCTACATCCACATTAGTTAGAACCAAAGTTCCCATGGTGATGGAAACAAAATTGGGCGACCAATATAGTCACCACTCTTTAATTTCAACTTCATGGGCACACTTGAAGTCATGGTAATTGTCCATGGGTGGCCTGTCCAAATGTTGGAATAAACCTTTCCATGTGATGAAAGGTGTTAACAATTGGGGATTTTGCATGTGTTACATATCGCACCAAATGTTAAACTTTTGGATGAATTCATCCAATTTGATGGTGCCAACCACCCCTGAATATCGATAAGGTCCCTTGGTGGTTTATTACACATTGTCCATGTCTGACAACAATGAAGTGGTGACAAACCTTGGAAATGAATTTGTATTTGAATTTGATGTGTGCCACCCAAATGAAAATGTTGGTGGTGCGGGTGGTTTGAACTACACCCCACACTTGGTAAAACCATTGATGTTCTTCACAATATCCCCTATTTTAAAACCATGTATAGGAATCACCAAAAGTGTTTAATCTAATTTTGCAAATAGATTCACTAGTCTTTGTTTAACACTAGGTTTTGTTCTTGTGTTATGCATGAGAATTCATGTTGCAATTAGAATAAAAGTTGATGCCAAATTTAATGATTTTGACGTTTTTTGGGGTGATTTTTGTTAATAACTCTCTTGGGATTCAAATCCCAAGGAGGTTTAAGTACCTTGAAGTGCGAATGTTTTCTTTTTCTTTATTCCCCTCTTTCTATATTAGGAATAGTAATAATGGGTGGCAACAACAAATGCTACAACCATCGCCATCACCAACATGTGAGCCATAATGACACAACTATGTGCGGTAATCTCAGTTTTTAAAAATTGCATCAAAGATATTCGAATGTGGTAAGGTTATTAGAGGTTTTTAGCAACTTCATGTTAAAATAAGGGATGATGAATGTGCATGGTTGCATGGGGGGGTTGTTTTCTTTTCCGAAATACGATATTGGTGAATAAGGTGTTGGGTTAGTTCATTTTTTCAACAAAAAGCTGATAACCATAGTTTTAGGACCTTAGTTGCATAATTAGGAATGACAGATCTTTAGTAGGTTGGGGGTGGAAGTAGACACCAAAATTCGTGGTGTTCAGCAAAACATTGGTCTTATTCTAATATTTAGTGAATAGTAAGGATGCTGAGATTCATGAAGTAGTTGAAAAGGCATCAATGAAAGGTCCAATAGAGATAGAACAATCTTCAAGCCCATGATTAATACTAACATTTTGCCATGATAATATTAAATTATTATTTTTAGAATAATCTTCAGGCACTAATGATGTGCTTGTAATATTTATATGATGTAGTCCTAATACACCCTTCCTTAATCTTCACTTCTATCAAGTCCCTAAATATAATTGAAATCAAATTTAGATCCTACCATTTTCGTTTGAGTAACCTCAAGTGAATTACAATTTAGTAAATGAATTACAGGGGATAAATCACAACTGCAGGAAATCCAGAATGCAACAAATGGTGCGAGCTAGGTATTCGACTCGATGCTCCATGGAAAGGGGGTTGATTGGGCCTCATAGCCAAGGATAATGGCCATCACTAAAAACCCAAGTTCGATAATGAAAATGAACATCGTCATCTTCACATTGATACTCTTCAAACCTTTTTGGCGCAATTCCACGAGCAAAAACAAATTCTAAATAGATCGCTAAAGCATGTGGGTTAAGAAACAATCGACGATCCCATGATGAAAAATTAACTCAAATGTGCACCACTTTTTTGAACGATTCTTCATTGCACGACTATTGGAAAACATTCACATCAAGCAATGTTTCTTCAAGTTCTTATTCTTCTACGAGGGTAACTAGAGGATTCGAAGGTGTAATAACATCATCCGCCATGACTTAATCTTCACATGTGTCAACAAAAACCAAAGGGGTAGTTGAAACAATTTGGTACTTACATTCAAAAAGGGTCGATGCTTTATTTAACAAATTAAAGTAGGCGTAATGTGTGACAACAACGGTGAAACTTCATGAAAACCCGGACATCCTAGTTTTAATGGATTTGTCGAACCCTAATTTCAACAGTGGATCTACAAGTACATGGGGGTTCTTGTGATGGAAATTTTAATTCCAATGTACTATGTAGTACATTGTTAATTATTACATGGTAAAAAATAACTAGAGAATATCAAAGAGTAAATGGTATGCGAGAATGTTACTATTACCATTAAGTTGATTTAATCAAGTAGGAACTCAAGGATGTTTACTTATTACTATCGATAAATTATCCTAGTAGTTAATTACTTGAAATAATTAAGATGAAAAAGTAGGATGTGAAAGTCAAACGGACGGAATGGATAAGGATCGAGCTCAAGAACCTCATCAAAACATTCAAAAACCTCATCAAGACATCGAAGATAAAGAAAAGGATGAATCCTCCAATTCCATTAATCATGAGGATTATCATCCTATTTGATTGGAGGATGGAACCTTTTTAGTGTTTCATTGGGCACAAGAATTCCCATCCTAAATTCCATTAGAGGGCAAATCATTTTCGATTTTCATTGGTTCTTGGAAGATGAGGAGGCCATGGATTGGAGGGAAAAGTTTCCACAACTTCCATTGGACAAAAAAAACAAGCTCAAGGAGGGGTCATGAAAAGCTTGGGGGAAAAAAGTTTTTGGGGGGTCCTCTTCTTGTGTTATTTATCTTGGGAAGGGGAGGAGAAAAATGATGAGTTTTAGTAGATGGTGGAAAGAGGGAGAGTGGGTTGGATGTTTGGTGACGCACTCCCAAGCTCCTTGATGGACTCAAATGTGACTTTGAAATTAAAATAACGAAAGAACGAGGAGTTGAGTGCGCACTCCCTGGTTCGTAGCACTTCGGGGGTAGAGGGGCGTGCTGGAGCTCCGGGATGGGACTAAGAAGATGGACAAGCAATTCACTTATTCACACAGACCTGCACAAACCAAACAACAAGTTGGTTAGTGCATAGTTAGAGCACTTTTGGTGCTAGGACAAGCCACGGGCAAACTCGGACTCACAAAATTCACCACGGCCCGAACTTGGGGGAAACCACCACCTTCCCCCTTATAGTATATTTTGTGCCTCTCCATGAGGCTCACATCCAAATGGCATTTTGTACCAAGACTCCCATTGGGAATCCGAAAATTCCCAAACTTGGGATTCCCACGACTTTGGGGGCCCATAACTTTGTGTGCAAACCTTCGATTGAAATGACGTCTAAAGTAAAGTTGTAGCCCTCATCAAAAGCTTTTCAATGATATGTCACACGTCACCTGCACGCAAGGAAATCAAAGCGATTCCCAACTTTTAGTGGTCGGGAGTCAAATTGCCAATTTGACCCCCGGCCCTTCTTTTGGCCATAAATTGTGTTTCAGGTGTCCAATGGGTCATGCGAGCCCATTTCAAATATCTAGGTTTCAAGATCTTTCCAATGTTATAAGCAACTCTTCAATTCAATGAGTTTTGACTCCTACAATCGCCCTCTAAAAATTCGGGAGTCCACTGGGACTCCAACTCCCAAAATGGGAGTTCACTTGGGAATGTGAGGGTTCATTCCCTCACACTCTTTTGCACTTCCAAGAGCATGATATGTGACTCTTGGGCCTAGTCTTGGCCTACACCTTTGTAAACCCTTGCTTTGGTCACGAGCCCAAGGTTAGGGTTGCGACATTTGGGGTACTTCGAAAGAATAGAAGTGAGTAGGATAGTTTTGTGAGATTGAAATTTTAAAAGAATTTCACAAACCCTCTTGGGTTTGGTAGCACAAATTCTTACTAATTTGGGTGCAGAGCCTACAATTTGGTAGACATATGTGCCTTGTAGTTAACTTTCTAATGAGTTAAGGCAAGCTCGATTTGAACAACATATGCGAGAGGAATAATATTTTAAATGACTGGTGGTCTGCAACCAAATTGAACTTGATGTTGAATCTTTAAAAGTTGGTTTGAATGGGTGATAATTTAACATAAAATTCTAGGATTTGGATTGTTCGAACTTGGAAAATATACCTATCAATTCTAAATTATAAATCATGCATAGGAAGTAAGCTATCTAGTTTTAACTATAAATGTAACTTAACATCTAGAAATACACTTGTAGTTTTTTTTCCTTCACCGGTAGTGTATGTACTTTCAAGTATAGTCACCTCATAGAACTAGAAGTAGAAGGACAAAAAGTCACTTCACATAACCCAACTTGAAGTTAGGTGGCAAGGGTCATTAATAATCGGGCAAGGTGGACTTGGGCTGCCCCTATGGTCATCATCATTTTCTTTCATCATCACTATCATCATTGACAATTAACACGACAATAACAACAAGAAGGGGATGAACTCCCCTCCCTATCATCATTGTCATTATGAAAGCATTGCAATAATAACAATAGAAAAAAAAAGGGGAAAAAAGAAGGAAAAAGAAGAAAAAGAAAAATGGAAGCAAAGCAACAAGAAGCACAAAACTTTAATTCGCCATCATTGTGAGCTCAAGTTCCCCAAGCCTGCCAAATTTAGTGAGCTTGTGAACTTTACAAGGCCCAAAATAAAAATGGTTAGGGGGTATAATTTGGACCTCCCATTTCATTTTTATTTTTATTTTTTTAATTTATGAAGCCTAGAGGTTAAGTTTGGCACTATTCTCAACTTTTCATCTTGTCAAAAAAAAAATCAATTTTTAAATTCACTTGGAAGGTATTAAATTCATAATTTGAATGTAGTTGGGACTTCATCCATGTAAGATTTTTTTTCAGGTATACTGCATAGGAATCTAAACTGAAAACACAAGATGGAATTTCGAACACAAAAATCATGTGCAAATGAAGATTACACAACATTTAAAAAATTACAAAGCAAACAAAACACATTGTACTCTGGAATTTCAAATTATCAAAAATGATTTGAAATCACAAAACTTAAAATTATATCCCCAAACACAATTTTTAAAACTTTGTTCTAATTGAAATTAGTTCCAAATAACTTACCTTGGCTACAATAACTAGGATATAAACATATAGCTAAAATAAAACTCATGACAAAGGTGCACATTGTGATGATAGGGTGTTAGTGCATTCCTTACCACTATGACCCTAACACCAAGTGTGGCCAGCCCTTTAAGATGGAGAACAATTTTTAAATGTGTAATGTTTGGAGGATATTTTTTATTGTGAGGATGGTGCCATTTCTTGTTGCTTTCTCCCGCCCTTTAACTACTTCAATGATTTAATAATTCAAACGTGGCTACTGCCTCATCTCCTTTTTGGGTCCTCTGTTCCTTTGTGAAGCTCTAGTCTCCATGTGGTTGTGAGACAGCATGGTGTGAGGTATGGACTAGGACCGTTCCTAAAATATAGGCCCCTTAATTGGGGAATGGCTCAGCTGAGTGTAAGATAAGGACCCATGGTGGGGTCATTCTTGAAATATAGGCCCCTTAAGTGGGGAATGGCCGAGTGTAGGATAAAGATCCATGGATGGGGCTGTCCCTGAAATATAGGACCCTTAAAAGGAGAATGGCCCCACCCTTGGTCATTACCCAACAGTAGGTTGTCTCACAACCGGATGGAGACTCATCACCGAGCTATTTAATAAAATTGTGACCGTGTTATGGAGCATGTTAATTTAATTTAGTTTCTTCAAATTAGGGTTTCGTGTTCTTGGAGTAGGCTTTCCAGTGCTGGAATTAGGGTTTTGAGGGTTTTAGGGGTTTCGAGTACCTGAATTAGGGTTTCGAGTTCCTGAATCTGAATTCTACCATGTTTCAGCAAAACTGTGTGTTCTCGTTTGGCGGCAATGGCAAAGAGGTTTTGGTGAATTGCAGTCGCGAGAGTGGTGATGGTTGTCGTCGGCAGGACAATTAATAGCGTGCGAGGGCGGTGGACGAGGTAATAGGAAAACTTAGAGAAACAGCCGGGGAGGTGAATGGGAGAGTAGTTTCTGATCCCCGAATCTGGGTCGAGAGATTGTGAATATGGCGAAGAAGAAGAAGGGGATGGAGCTTCCTGAGAAACGTGGAACAGAGAAGAGAACGGGTGTTGAAGTTGAGAAAGAAAGCATTGAGAGAAGGTGTCCGGATTCTGAGAATGGTTCAAGTCAGCCTTCTAGCTTGAATCTGGCGGAGAAGAGGAAGAAGAAGGATCTGAAAGAAGATGAGCTGGCTGAAGGACAGGCAGGAAGAACTCCAGCTTCTGAGAACAGCGTGTTTGTACATCCCAGAAAGTTCCGTGAGGAAAAAAGAGCGAAGAAGGTGTCGTTTAGCAAATTAGAACGTGAAGCTTCAGATATCGGGAACAAATGTGTCGAAGAGGTGCCATCGAGCAAGTTTAAGCGGAAGATCGAGAATGGCGATGGCTCAGAAGCACTGCTGGTGAAAGAAAAGAGGCAAAAACTGAACGAAGCTAGTGGGCACCCATCAACTGGCGCCCCAAAGAAGACAACGAAGAAGCCGCAGCTGCAGCAGGAAGGTAGTCCCAGTGAGATGAGTGACAGAAGCAGAAAATCCCAAGAAACCAGCCACGACAAAGGGAAGAAGGATCCAGAGGCAGCAACAACAACGAGGAGTCCTGTGAAACCGAGGGGGGAACTGGCCGTTGAAAAGCAAACCAGCAGGAACGCCAGTTTGAACGAGAAGCTAGGGGATGAAAAGGAAGGTACCCACGAAGGTAAAAACAAGGAGAATATCATGAGCAGAGAGAATGCATCACCTCTAAAGCCACTGCAGACAAAGAAAAAGGTAACAATCAAGCTACCAGAAGAGGAACTCAAACATGTAGCCATGAGCCAAGAGGATCCAGAGGATCAAGAAGAGGATCTTGCTTCGGATGTTGAACTCTATACCTGGAAGACACAACATCTGAGAGCCAATTTGGTACATGGGAAATTCACCAAGAAGGAAGATGAAGAACTGAAGAAGGCTATTTTTCATTACATCAGAGTAAGATCTCCACCACCGCGTCCTCTTATAGATGTGTGCAGTACTCTGTTAGTGAGCTCTGTCAATTTCTCTTCAATTCTAAGCTGTGAACTCACACAGGTAGAATTTCATTCAAGCTGCTTTTGGTGATGCTGTACCAATGCAGGAGCAAGGGTTAGATGAAAATGAGGGTCTTGCAAAAGTGCTGAACTCATCGAGCCATAAGGATTGCAGGGGCTGCTGGCAGCAAGTTTGTAAGTGCAAATGAACTCTCAAGACTTGTCTTTCGTGGTCTCTAGTGCAATTCCTCACTCCTGTCTCCTGGATCTGCTCAATCTTTGCAAGCTGTAGTTGTGATCAGCAGACATGGAAGCATGTATTGCGTTCTTAAGTGTTGTGTTTAAGTGATGGTTGCAGCAAAGAGTCTACCACATCGATCTTTCCGCTCATTGTATGCACGAGCACATCGGCTTTTGATGCCTGGAACTTTACTTGGCAAATGGAAGGAGGATGAAGTTGGAGAACTTATGAAGTATTTGCTTCAGCAAGGCTTTTCCATAGCTTCTTGTTAGAAGACTTAGAATAGCAAATACCCGTCAGATCTCACTTGAAATTGTCCGTTTTGACTGGTTTTGTTTGTACATAACCCCAACCCCAAAAATTAAAGCTCAAATTCTTATACCCTAAAAGGCCCAAACATAAAGCCTAAAAACAAAACCTAAAACTGCAAAACCTGAACCTAGCTTTAATTTAGAGTTAAGAATTTGAACAAGGGGTGCTTATCAATAACTTTGTGATGATTGATCTGTATGCTTGGCTGTTTCTAACTGAGTGTTTGCTTCTAAAAACACCTGGATATTTGATCATGTGAATGCAGGTTGCATAAGCAGCATGGCAACAACTGGAAAACGATTGCTGAGAAGGTTGGGAGGTATTCATATTCCTGCAAAGATAAATGGCGGGAAGCTAAGTTAAAGAGAGCAAAGGGTAATGTCTTTTGCTACTCCAATACAGCAAATTGCAGGCAAAACAGCTTTGTCGTCTTATTGACTACCATGCCACTAACTATTTTGCACTGGGTTGCAGGAAAATGGACTTTAGAAGAATTTGAGAAGTTGCGCATGTTGGTGCACACATCTCTTCGTGTGAATGCTCAGTTGAAGAAAGATCCTTCTGATACCAGAGTGGATCATCGACATGTAAGTTTGGAATTTTTCTTATGGTTTTCTCAGTTCTTTTCTTTTTACATGATTTTCCTGTGGAATGGCTTGGTTATGACAGTTTTGAATCTGTTTCATGTTGCTTGTACTTGATGGCTGTTGATGCAGTTTCGTGATAATGTCAACTGGCAATTCATTTCTGATCAAATGGAAAGTCGTACACATGCAAACTGTCTCAATGCTTGGTATAATAAGGTGGCATCCTCCATGGTATCAAGTGGAGATTGGGCCATTACAGATGATGCTCTCCTGCTGCAGAGGTAATCTTTCCTGCTTTAGTACTTGTACCTAATGTAATTTCATTCTTTCAAGTCCTAACTAGCATTATCGATCTTTTTCCTAGAGGTATGAAGTTCATGTGGAATATCTTAAAATGGTTTGTCTCTTTAAGAAGAGGTATTATCAGATTTGGGGTGCATTGAATTTTGTGTGAATGAAACTCAAATGTCCTTGTTTTGCCACATTAAAAAATCCAAATCCAATGTTTGCCCTTAGCCATGATAGTGCTTCCTCTTCAATCCCTTTTCAGATGCAGTTTTGAAGGTTCCAAACACCTTCGATCATTCCAGCATTCTTTTGTTATTGCCTGCCTGGATAAGTGTTGTAAAAACTGTGTCTCTGTCTGTAAAAAGCAATATGCTGTTTCACATTTCAATGTGATTAATTCTTTGATATAATACTTAATACCTTGGAAGGCAGGTGTGTGAGGATCAGAAGTTTTAAGGCTTCAAAGTTCTTTCATTGCTGCTAGTAAGTTCAAAGGAAAACTGTGGCTTGCAAGCTTGATAAAAACCATGAAGTCTGCAGCCAGTTTTACTTCTCTCTCAGAAGTTTTTAAGCACCTACACTCCTTATATAAAGCTATCCTACTAGTGGCCAATAACTGGATTATCCAAGTTGCTGGAAGCTGATATCCCCTCTGAGAACAGTTGGATCATTAAAACACTTCCTGGGAGCACTTGAAGCCATCAAGTTCTTGAATTGCTCAAGATTTTGTGCTGGAAAAGCTTTTCCTCTTTTGTCACACTCCTTTGATTTCTCAATTCCCTATAGAAATATCAACCTGTTAGATACAAAATCTACCTTGTCCAGTTCCTCTTGGTTGGTTACAGTTAGTTAGAAATTTTGAAGATAATCTGCTGGTTCCTGATATCCTGATATATGGAGATTCTCCAACTTCATGTATCTAGAGAAAAACTATATTGGTTTCAGGGTTCACTCATGTACCCTAAATTGTTTTGTTTTCTTCTAACGACTTCACTTGCAATTTTATTTTTGGTAGCAATACCCAAAGGCTTAAATATTGACTGTGTACCTCAAAACAGTTCTTTGTAGCTTAAATAGCAAGTTTAACTAGTCTGCTGTAGAGAAAAGGTTACTCTTCAAATTTTCATCAATCCAGACCAGAGGTTTGCTTAACAGAGAAAGAGTGCAGGTTGGTGTTTTTGCCTTAGGGATCTCCAAAATGATTATTTCAATGGCTTCTTAACCTTCAGTAGTGAGCTTTTCAAAGCCTAGTTTATCCTCACAAGTTCATGCTTTTAACATCCTCTGCCTTTGTTCTCACTTTTTCCTTCCTCTTATCTTGTTTGGGTTTTTCCTTTCAATTTCTATTTTTTTTTCTTCTCTCTCTTTTGTGTTTGCCCTTTGACTTGATTTCTTTGGTCTCTACTTCTCCTGTGGATTTTGTTGACCCAGTCAACATCAATCAGCCAACTGCCATTCTTGTGACAGAAATGTATGACATTTGACCTACACTCACCATTGGAGCTGATGAAGTCAGTGGGGATATTATTGTAGTTGGTCAATACCAGTGTTGAACAGGTACCAGGCTGGAAACCTGGTATATAGACTGGTACTGGTCCTGGTATCAGAGAACAGACCAGACTGGTATGATTTGAACTAATACCAAATTTATATGAGGGCTATATTTGTCTCAATATGAGGTGTATACCTATCACATACCTGCCAAAAATTAGTCTTGGACCTTAATACCAGGATCAGGTTGTTATGAAAGCTAAAAAAGAAGATCCAATACGAGTACCAGCTGTTATGAAAATTTTAAAGATTCAAAACCAGTACCATCTGGTATGTTCAAAAGCTGATACCTGCCCAACGCTGGTCAAAACTATACATGTTGGTGTTGAAGCTCTCAGAATATGTGTGTGACTGTCACCATTATTCAAACTGCTCCTTTCCTTAGGTTTTGGTTTTGTTTTTGTTTGATGTGTTCTTGAGGGTTGCATTTCCTCTATATACTGTCAGATCTAATGTCTCTCTAACTTTACTTTTAGTTCTATTATCTCAATTATTTTCATGTTGATTTGAATCCTAAGTATGGAGAAATTCTTGGTACTTATGAAGTTATTTACTAATTGTCCTTTCTCTCTTATTGAGCCCTTAATGTTTTCTTGTTATGTACCCCTGGGTGTCTAATGACAGCAGAGTTCCTGAAAACAGTTTTTAATCTTTAAAACAGAGTTCTTTTGCACGAAATTTGCATTACTTTACTCTGTAGTGTCTGGAAACCATCCCATACCATTATTCTGAACTTTAGGCTCCTTAACTTCTTAATCCCACCCCAAATCTAGTTTTGTATTTGGATTTGTTGGGGAATGTGGTTGCATGTTGTTTTACTCACAATAACAATGCAAGTGAAAGTTTCCAATGGTCTCCTACCTATGAGGCACTACCTAGATGGATGTTGAGCAAGATGGGTGCTTAGAACTCCCTTAGGGTGGGTCACCTTGTAAGTGAGGTCATACTTGACATACTCCACAGTAAGTAGATCTATGTGGCTCCAAAGGTACATCAGCAAAATAGAGCGTTGAAATATTTTGTTTTTCAGCCTGTGGAGGTTTGGAGCATGGCATGTTGATTGAAGCTTAAAACTTGCTATAGTTTTACTGGATTGGATGAATCTTTTTGCTACCAGGATATTGTTGTAATACACTGTTGGAAGTGTGGATTGGTTGAGCCATGAGTGCACGCAAATCTGACATTGTCAATGTCATTGGGCTTCAAACAAGGACACTCCTTTGTTAACAGTCCTAAGTGATGCAAAGTGACCCAGTTGTAAACAGTTGTGAGTTAGGTGAAATTTTGCAATCTTTTGACTTGTTACTACATTACCTAAGATAATACAGGGGTGGTAAGTTTTCTGGTACTGAAAGAAAGGGGCTATCACAGTTCCCAAGTTTGAAATGCTAATTTCTTGCAAGTTAAACATGAATGTGTAAGGAGTTTAAAAGGCCCAGCTATGTGAACCTGGGTGGGGGAAATTTAAAGCATTTAGGGGTTAAGTATGTGTTAAGAGTTCCTTGTGAGTTATTTCTTCCTGTAATTCTGTGTTGACCTGCTGTGAATTCCACAATGTCTAGGGTCTGCATTATCATCATTATCCCTATTAGCTTTGTTATTTCCATCTCAGTTTGTAGAATCAACTGATAAAAACCAATACCAGCTCAAGTCAAGTCACAGGTTCTGACTCTGAATCTTTTGGCAGAATTATGGAAGACTGTCCTGTTGCAGAGGAATGGGTTGAATGGGACTCTCTCCTGGAACACAGGTCCATTTTCTTCCACTCAACTGGTTTTAGTTTTTATGATCTCCAATAACTTCAAGCTGCTTGCTCCTGTGACATGTCACTCTGGGAGAGTGTACTCTGCTGTGAGATGAAGGGCTAAATGGCAATTGGTTGGCAATAGACACACAAATGCATAGATTAACAGACCATTGAGTGAGGCCTCTTTTAAGCTCTCTGTGTCCTGGAACCAAATCCAGTTTCAGTCAAGGTGCCATCTGCAGGATTGATAGAGCCCTGTGTTGACCCTTAATACACAGCAATTGGCATTTTGATGTTGGTGGGTTTTCCTGTAGATGTTGGCACCACTTGTATAAACTGAATATCAATCTGAATAGTCTGCGGACTTGTATTAATTTCTTGCTTGTTGCAGAAGATTCATCATGTGAGTTTGCACAGTATAAAGAACCTGATACCTTTTTGTAGGTTCTATATTTTGTGAACAGATTGTTGGTCACCTTTGCACCTGATATTAGAAATTTCTGTCCCATCTTCACATTCTGTATATATGTTCTTCATCTTCAGGTCAGGAGAGGTGTGTCAAAAACGGTGGCAGGAAATGGGGCGCACTTTAGGAGAACAGTTGAAGCATTCATTTATTGATCAATTGGAGGCACTGATAAAGATATTTGCCCCTCAGCTGCTTGATGACGAGCCAAATGAAGCTGACAAGAAGTTCAAAGAAGACTATGATGCCTTCACTTCCAGGCAGGTCAGTAATGCTTAAGTTGCTGCTCCACCACCTTTGTAATGGAAGTTGGGACCAGATCGCAGCTCCAAACCTTCATTCAGTGGCAGGGTGGAAGTGAAGCAAAAGGACTTTTGGGGGCCATTTTAGAGGTCTTTCTGTACTGAATTTTGAACAGGTCTAGACAGTTGAACTTGGTTCTACTCCAGCAGTACTAGCCAACAAAGTTTGTCTTGAAAATGCAAGAAAAGTGGTAGATGACTGAGAGGTAATATAGAGCATTTCTTGGCTGTGTTAGAGGGCTTCCACACTGACATGGAGCATCTGGAAGTGCAGAGTTTTATTTAGGTTATAGTGCGGCAAGACTAGTCAAAAAAGTGTTATCTGAACATAAGTGCAGAACTTCTTCAGGTTGTATGCTGGTGACACTAAGCAAACGAATGTATCTGAAAATAATGGGTGAATTGCCAATTGTAGCTATGATGCTATGAAAGAGTTTTTGAACTGCAGTAATCTGATGTGGAGCCTTACATTTAAATGAAATAGTGATTGCTGCAACCATTGAATCTTGGTGTCAAGTACTTCTTGTTAGTTCTGAGTTGGAACTAGAAATGCTCTCTACATTGCCTTTGTTAGTGTGAAATAAGAATTAGCAATGATGAGCAAGTCAGCTCAATCCCTTCACAGATATTCATTAATCTAAAAAGCCTGACAGATCTTGGCAGGGTGCTGCAGCAGCCTGCGCCATGTCTCCAGCAAAGAGAGCCAAACAAAACATTGTGTACTGTTTGCTTGGAAACTGATGAAGAAGAATTACTTCATAAACATCCTGTACTACTTACAAAACTGATTAGAGTGTTATTGAAACTTTGTCAAAACCAGTCCTCTGACAACACTTCAAAGCCTGAAGACATATAGCCATGTCTAAACCTTAGGGGCATGGAAGAAGCTCAAAGTACAAAGCATATGAACCCCTACTACAAGCCCCCCACCCCCCCCCAAGCTGCACACAATTTTGTATGGGTTGCCCCCACAACTACCTTTTTCTGTTTGTTGCCAATTTTTTGGCAATGGGATAGGCCTTACATACACATATTGGATGAACACGACCATTATTGCTTACAAACAGCCAGCAACCTTAGGTGCATGGAAGAAGCTTAAACAACAAATTTATCAGAACTGCATGCGGAAGGCCTGTGTTATGACATAAGTCTGCTGCCATTACTCGCCTCCTCTCCTGGCCCAACCCATCCCCTCTTTTTCTATCCACTGCCAATTGTTTCGCAATGTGATTTTCAATAGGTTCACCCATCTAAGGAAGTCTGGTATTCTTCAGCCTTTCAGCATGTTCAGAGTTGAAAAAAAGGTGTTGGTCCTCACTGAAGGCCCTATCTCGTGTTGACGAATGTGCAGTATTTATTTTCATCCAGTTGTCCAGTCGTTCAGTAACATGAACTGGTCTGGACTTTTGGTTTCATCCAGTTGTCCAGTATAAGAAACCTGTCTGATGAAACCTTATGCAATTAGACTGTATTGGGGACTTCCGTGCCTCCTTTCCTTCCTTCCTTCCTTCCTTCCCCCTCCCCACCCCCAGACCAATCAATTGCAGCAGCCATCATATTGTCAGCCATCCATCATGGACTGAGTCAGACTATTGAACAAGTTGTAAATGGCCTCTCTTGGCCTGCTGCTGCTCACCAGTAGAAGAGAAGCACCTTGAGAGTTTCCAGACTCCAAAAATGCAGAAAAGTCATGTAAACAGTTCCAGTAAGTGATGGGGATTCAACCTTTCCCACATTGGGTGAACAGAAGGATCTGGTGCTCCACGAAACAGACCATTGTTAGATACCTTGTAAGGCTACTGCCCTTCCAAAAGGATTTTTCCAGCTGATTTTGCTGAAAATTTGAAACTTTTTGAGTATAGGTCATGGCCAGTGTTGGGCAGGTAAGTCTTCTACCCCAATATATTACCCCTTAAATATCATGGTAAATATATATCCTACCTGGCCAATAAATTTTATTGCTACCCTTTTAATTATCATACTTGGCTGGTTAATATGTCAAATTTCCCTTGTTTTGAGGTCTACCTTTACCCAAGGGAGGCTGATTACTTTGAGGTAAGCAAAAAAAGAGTAGAACCACAATCATAATATGCATTTCCATATTTTGCAAGGCATGCTGTTATGAGGATTAGTTCAATTATGGTGACTAACTAATAAATGCATTCCTTTTGGATTTTTTTTCCATTTATTGCTTTAATACCTTGAACAAGACTCTTATGATATTCTCTTGAACATCATCCAGTTGTCCTTGTGAATGTGTTGGACATTCATCTATGCACTTATATTTTAAGACTATATACCTTTAGGGTTTAGGGTTTTTGTTATACAGCTTCTTCTTATTTAATATTTGATTTACGTGTACTTGATTGATATGTTAAAATGGATATACCCACCGAACACTGTAACTTATTGCCATAAGGAATCCGAGATTGGTGCAAAACGTAGGACCTGCAAACCACGTCGTTTTGGATATCAGTATTGCAGTTTCTAGTTTATACTACAGTCCCATCATGGTCCTTTGTGAACCTTGCTTCTCACAGGTCTCCAGCTATTTGTGTTTAAGCATCTGAGAATCAATCCCCAAGGTCTTGAAAAGTATAGCCAAGTCTAATCAAACATGGCAACAATGGAAAACTTTAGAGAAGCCTCTGCTTGAGGCTGATTTTCATTAAGTGTGCAAAATACATTTCAACCTTTAGATTTTCTTCTTGGAAACATCTAGTATTCAAAATAACCTGGAGTACAACAAACCTTCCCCTCCCTGCATAAGTCAGGATTTTTCAATTTTGTGTATACATTGGTATACCAGCTGAGGAGGAAGAGTTGAACTTTTTGAACATCTAGCCTTTCATCAAAGTCATATATGTACCTTGAAGTTGATACAATTAAGCTAAGGACAAGGCTATTAGGTGTCGGGGCTAGTCATGTGCTTTTAGAAATTTGGTACAGACAAACTTCTGCCCATTTCCCAGTTTTTTCAAAGCAGATTTTTAAATGCTATGTCTACCCACAGGGGGAAAGGCCATACCCTTTTCCCCCATGATGGGTAAACATGAAATTCCAAATCCAAACAAATTCCTAAACCCAAACAAATTCCAATCAAATTGGGTATCTATTCAATACCAGACAATATATTCCAACTGGATGAATATCATGTTAATGATATACCCGCAAACTAGTTTGTACCAGTGTGGTAGTTTGATATAATCTAAGGTTTGGTTTCAAGTATTATTTACCCTCTTGTCAAGGTACATAATCTTACAAAACTTCACATCACTGCAAGGTTATTTCTTGTCCTTTTCTTGGAGGGCTACTATTTAAGTCATACCAAACAAACAGAATGTACCACATTTTATTTATTTGTCCCTAGGAATTATTGGGTATCTATCTTGTATATATAACATGATGGTATATATTCAATAATACCCCCAAAATTTGTCATGATAGTAGAATGGATGTTTACATCTGAAGCAATTAAAATGACCAAAGATGAAATGGAACCTATTAGCATCTTCAGGTCTGCTTTACCAGTCTATTCTTCCTACCCAAAGGACTGCAATTTGCACACAACTTACATTCAAATAGAAGCATCATATCGAGACGTCCAAGCCATCACCTCGTCATCATTTTGCATTTCTCGAAAGTTGGATTATGTGGAAGTTATGTGGTGTGATATATGCAATTGGAAAGTTTAAAGGTAGGGTGTTTATCTACACCATAGGTTTATTAGTTAATAATATCAACACCAATATTAAATAGATGTTGTAGTAAATAGGTTGTATAGTCATATATTTACGTCACAAATAAGGGGTTAATTTGCAACGTTTTTTCTTTGTGCAAAATTCCACCAAAATACACAAATTAAACATATACAGTGAATATTCTTTCAAATTTTTCATTTCTCTGAAAAACAATCACATAATTTCGAAAAAATATTTGAAATTTTCTCATCACATTTGGACTTTCATTTCAGTTCAGTAGCATTTTTAAACTATTTTTTTAAAACTGTTTAGAGAAGTTCTAAGAACTTCTCCATTTAATGCCAAATCCCTGTTGGGATGCTAACAAATGACACATCAAATTTTTGAAAAACAAATCATTTCTTAATTGAAGTGCACACAAAATTCTGTAAAACCATCAAAATACTTGAGTGGTGGTTTGATTTTAATTACCATATTGAGGAGTTGAATGATCTTATTCAATTTCACATTAGCCTACCATGCTTTTGAGTTGGCTCCTACATGGTAGATCTATGGCTAAAAGATAAAATAATGATTACTAATAAATAAAATTATCTTTAAATTTTTCCTTGTTTGGATGGGTGTTTATACTTTTTTTCCTCCTCACATGCCTATTTTGTTGCATTTTTTAAATCCTCAAGTTGGGGGTGAAACAATGAATAACTCAAAAAAATTGAAAAATGGCCCCAATCTAAATTGAAATCTCCTTTTCCATTGTTCACAAAGAAAAAAAATATGCTTTCCATCACTCTCTTACTCTTGCTTCTCATCATTGCATGAAAAAATAAAAATAAAAGCTTCTTTCCACAACAACAAAAAAATCACAATTAAAAGAACAAGATTTTTTTTTAAATCATGGATTCTCTTCATTATTCTCCTACTCTCCCACTTCTTTCCATCAAAATTTCCAAGAACAAAAGAAACAACAACAAAAAATTGCATATTCTTTCCATTGTTCTTTTGTTTTTGCTTCTTTCCATCACAATTTTAAGAAGAAAATAAATTAAAAAAGAGCACAAGCACACAAGCATTTCATTTGACAAAATGCTCAAGCATTTTCATGTTCCTACTTGATGAAATGCTCAAGCAATCTCATGCTCTTGCTTGACAAAATGCTCAAGTTTTTCTTCAAACCTCTCACAAGCCTTCAAAAGTTCATTTCTCAAATAAAAGATTCCCACTATTTTATATTTTCCATTTCTCTTCCCAAAATGCTTCTACACAAAAGAATTTTACCCTATGAAATTGATGTTCCTTTGCTCCCTCTTCACTATTTGCCCAACTCTCCACAACACTTCAACCAATCTTTAAAAGAAACAACACACAAAAATATATGATCCAATGCCAAACCCAGCTCTACAAAATACTTGAAATGAAACAAGTTTCATCTTAGCTTTTTTTCCTTTGTAGAACCTTGCATGTGCATTTTGGCATTTGTGCCCAATTTCAACTTAACTAACTAATTTCACATTAGGCTATGACCTTTTTATTGAAGGTGTTTGGATCTTACATTTGTGGGATTATTAAAGGTAAAATTATCCAACATAATAATTGGACTATTTGAAAAAAATATGTTTGTTAGCCACTTTATGTGGCAAGAGGTATCTTGTGATTAATAAAATTTTCAAGTGAATATTCATAATAATTGGGCATTAAATATTTCAAATTGAAGTTGAAAGAGTGAAATAATAATTGTGGATGTTTATAAATGAATTAATCTTGGGCACGTGGGTTCATTAATTCCAATGATGATGATAATCGGAACTAGATCATGTATACTAGGTATAGGGTCCTTTTTTGTCACTAAGACAATTACACGATGGTTGTCGACGATGACAATTACAAATGGTCATATGATCAACAATTATGCATCAAAATGACCATTTTTGACAATTATGTGCCGAAATGATGGAAGTTTAGGCAAAAAAATATTTGTCATTTTTTTTGGCGATGGCAGCGGTGGCAATAACAACAAGAGTAGTGTTAATGTCTACAACTTCTCCTTCTTGTTGCAATGTTCACTCGTTGCATCTTTGACGTGCTTTGAACTTGCAAGCAACACAAAGGTCTTCTTCGTGGACGTAACGTTGTTGTGGGAGAGGATTCGGAATTATGGTGATGGAAAATAATGTTAGAGTTAAAGGAGAAGGATTAGTAGACAAGTGCGTAACATGCTCATTAGCATGCCAAACAAGTTCTTTAGGAGGTAGTCATTCTTCCTATCAAGTTCCCACAATTCTTCACAAGTATGCATTATGTGGTACCTTCTTCTTCTTCCACATCATATACCTTCCTGAATAAACATATTTTTAGGGTTTTTTCTTTACTCCCCAACACCTTGTGGCTTACATTTCTTCCATTGTCAATCATCTTTGCCACATTTATAGATTAGTAGTCGCATATCATTCAAGTTTTCTTTGGCTCACATGGTTTTTTTTTTAAACCCTCGTTTCCAAAAAAAGTTTCTAACAGTTTCTCATTTTCTTCAAGCTCAAGTGACCAAGCTTCTCACAATGATTATTGGGTTCCTTTTTTCTTCCTTGCTTCAATGAATGCCTTGTAAATTTATACACGTTCATAAATTATTTTATGGTTCACCATGGTATTAGCTTTAAAGGTTGTTGCATGCACAAGCAATTTTGGAAGAGGATTAAGTCCAACATCAATTCAGCTTTTGACTATGTGCCAATGTATATGTTTTCAACAAAACACTTCATTGTTGTTTCCTAGAATTAATGTCTGATTGTGGAATCCAATAATTGGCTTCTTAACATTTTTCAACAAGTTTGGAATGTATTGTTTAGGGTGCACATTTTGAGTATATAATTTTTCATTTACCTTTTCCTCAATTCTATGAATATAGGGAAGCGAAGACCATGGAGAGCTTTTCTTCTATATGAGCCTTTGGGAACTAGAAAATCATACCTTGCAAAAGCAATTGCAACAAAAGCTAATTCCACTTTCTTCAGATTCCTCTTTAGTTTAACTTCTCTTTGGAAGATTATTGTGTTAACTACACTCATTTGTGTTGGCTTAAATTTAGTTTGTTGGAACTGACAAAATGGTTACCTTCAAAGTTTTTTCACAAACTACCTTCTACAATCCCATAAATATATGTGTTTGGACACCAAAAAAGAGCATGATTTGATGTGCGTGGAATTCATTTTTGACTTCTTTGAAATTCAATGTGATGATATTTGGAACCTTACATTTTACAAGTAGTTGATATCACATGGTTGAATTTCCATGGTTTCATGTGATCTAATCAGGTAAATATATATATGCAAAGTTTATGCATAGATGTATTTTGTCTCATCATTTTTAAGTACACAAGGCAAGAAGCTTTTAACTTCCAACAGTTGGGTTGTAGCATTTTTTTCATCTGATTTGGTTTCAAAGTGGATGAGAAGCTAATGGCCAATCTATTTCAAATGGCCCGTGAAGTTGCACCATCCATTATTTTCATTGATGAAATTGACTCCTTATGTGGTACCCATGGCGAAGGAAGTGAGAATGAAGCCTATTGTTGCATCAAGACTGAACTTTTAATGCAAATGGGTGCAAATTTTTTAAGGTGTACCAAAATCTTGTCACAACGTCACCCTTTTCTATTTTTTTTACCTAGTCTTTTTTTACCATGTAAAGACACATTTATGGATGATTATGATGGAATCTAGAATTGTAAAAGTCTAAAATATAGTCCTTTTTAAAATTTTGACAACTTTTGATTCATTATTTTTTATGGGGATCAAAATATAGAGTAAAAAAAGATTGTAGTAAGGACTAGGCCCTTTTTATTCCTATGTGGTACACCTTAAAGGATTTTCACCCAAATGCAAGTCAATCATTTTTACTACCTGTAAATCTTATTGTTAACAACTTGTCTTTGTTTATGGAAGTCATGATTAATAGTTTGCACATTCTTTGTGGTATCATTGTTGTAAAGCTCTATCTTGTGCACTGAATATAACATTTAAGAAATATGTAGCATGTTAGGGATAATAGTTTGGTCAAAGGGTAACTATACACTCATTGAATTGTTTATGGTACATGAACTTTGATGATTTAAAGAAAATTTGGTACCTACATCTTGCCATGAGGGAATACTTTTGGTTAGGATAGAAAAATGTGTAATGGTTTGTTGTATTTTTAGTCCAAAACAATTACATGTTGTTGAAATCAGTGGACACGTGTTTCAATCAAATTATGGTAATTGTTAGTAACAAGCCAAGTTTTTTGTTGTCATCATCTTGTGGGTTTTGGATTGCTTCTTCCCTAATGGGTTGAATTTTGTGTTTGGCAAGATGTGGGAAACTAAGATGCAAAGGTTCTAGTTTTGGCTGCAACCAACACACCTTACTCCTTAAATCAAATGACCTTCCATCCCAGAAATTGAAACAATTGTTTTTTATATGCATATAGGATTCAAATTTTTTTTTTGAAATTGGAATATTTTTTTTGTAATGGGAGTTGCAAGAAGACCTAATGCTCTCCAATGTGCACAATGTAGGTTAGGAAACCATAGTATTTCAAATTATAGGGATTGGGATGAACTTAGACTTTATATCCTACATTTTGACTTTTAACTTGGGCCAAAGCATGGCCAAAGCATGGCCAAAGCATTGCAAGAAAATTACTTGCTAAGTCTTGAACCCTGAATAAGTTCTAGGCTAGAGGTGCAAGCAAATTTTGCATATCTTTAGTACTTGTAAAATGTTGATGCATCATGAAAAGGAAAAGTGAGATTTCAAAAAATTAAAAGTAGATGATGAAAAAGAAGCCATTTGAGGATTTGGGTTCTAGATCATAGATCCAATTGCTATTATAAGGTTCCCCAAAAACTTTGTAAATTCTTTTTTAAGTAGTTTTTTCAAATCAAGTACTTTTACTTTCATCCTATGACCATACATGTGTGACAATTAAATGGGTTATTAAACATTTGTCCCATTGTTCCGATGCATGGAAACATATCTAAAATGTGGATGTTGGCAAAACAAGTAGTGAAGCATCGTTTAGACAAGTGCATTTACATCCCTCTACCTGAGCTCAAAGCTTGACACCATATGTTCAAGGTATAATGCCCATTCACTAATTTTTTTTCAAAAAGTACCAAATCTGGATTTTTTTTCGCATGCTCATAGATATGTTGAAACCACTACTCAAGATTTCTATTTTTTAAGCTTGAGCTATTCTATTGCCTTCTCATTGGTATAATTTTATTATTTGGTCTATTTTGTTGAAATAGATTCAATCTCAAGTTTGGATAAAGTATTTTGCATGACTATTTCTTATATCATTGCATGTAGACCTTACCAAGCAACATTGCTCACATTGTTGTTGTTTGATCCAATAGTCAAGGTATGAGAAGGAACTTGTAGCATTTTGGAAGTCACAAACTTTGGAATAGATCCAAGTTTTCATACCCAATTAGATATGTTTGATTATAATACTAGTTCATTATGTGAATGTCTATTGTACATACCTACCTCTAGTTGTAACAAAAGGTAGAAAGAAAGAACAACAACATTTCAAAAGTCCACCATGTTTTAAGGCATTAGAATTTGCTAAGTCTACTATCATACAAGAAGTTGACCTCTAAGTAATCTAATGCACGTGTTGTGCACAAGTAGGAGAGGGCTACACCCTAGTAGAGAAGAAGGCAATGCTTTTGTGCTTTTTGTTTCAAACCAAAAGGTTGCCATGTGAAGTGTTGGTGGTTGTTATGTAGATGTTCATTCCACCAATGCTTACTCATGCTTTCCAGCACAATCATAATTGGGATGTTATGGATACTATCATAATCAAAACAATTGTTGATAAACTCCTAGACCTACTTAAGGAGGTTAATGTTGATTATGATGAGCCTCTTTGGATTGAATTGCTATAATTAACTACTTTGTTGCTCAAGCATTTGCCTAATGATCTTGTCCACCATTGTAAAAAGCTCATAAAATTTGGCTGGAATCGCTTAAAGAGGGAAGAAAGTGCCAGCAAGGAGTGGGTTTCTGTCAATGTGTGCCATTTCTTGGAGGCCTACCAAGCACTAGAGAAAGTTATTTTGCAAGTTTGTTGCCATACTTACATAGACCTAGTCACATTGCTTACACCCTTTCAATTATGAACCTGATGTCACATTTTGTGCATATTTGCACAACCTTTATACTTAATCAATTGGTGGAAGTTTGGCACTTCAAGGTGAATGGATTTCATCTATTGTTTGCACAACAGTTGTAGTAGTGATTGGGGTTAATATGTGAAAGAAAACTCATGATGCAGGTCTTTGTTGCACTATTCCGAACATGCTAGCCTGAGAACCGTGTGCTTGTGAAACAAGCGCTTGACATCCTAATGCATGCCCTCCCAAAGCACCTACCTTTGGGTGAATACAATTTCAATCTAAATCCAATATACCAAGAAGATCTTTGTTGAAGAAGGCCACTTGGTACTAAATCTTATTCACATTTTCCAACTTTTAATTCAACACTCTTACCTATTCCATACATGACATGCTTAGTTTGCACCACAAATGGTGAACTCCTTGAACTACCTTGGGCTACCACAAAACATGCCGCCAAAGAATTGGTGTCTTGCTATTGGGGTCCATTCACAATTGGGGTACCAAAAAATGAAAAAAGGACTTAAGGACTTTTTAGAGCTACTTTTTACACATAACATTTATAGGAAACAAACTTAAGTGACAAAAATTGAATAGTCCAATATAAGATAATTCATGTGTTAATGGTGATTTTTCACATTCATACATACTTGTGTATGAATATTTTAATTTAATGCCGTAAATGCAAAAAATACCCAAAAATCCCAAAATGAGTTTCCGTGGACAACTAAACATGTTTTTTGGCAAGAATATGTCTTGCACATGTGACTTGCATCCAAAGCTAGACATTTTGAACCCATTGAACATAATTGTTTTATCAAATGGCTTAAAAAATGAGTCCTTTGCCTTGTAGCCCTTTCCTTCAAAATTTTAAGACTTCGAAATTTTTATATGATTTGGTTTTTTATCAAATTCATCCAATGAACATGTACATTCATAAAAGGGGGCATGTTTTTGTCGTACCAAAAAATTGAAATCAATTATATGATTTTATGCCATCCTTTTGATTACTTTTTTTTTAAATGTACTTTAAACACTTGACTCCTTTAGTTTACATGACTCAAAATGACATTTACATAGTATCCAAATTATTTTAAAATATTTTTATTAATTAAAAAAAATTATTGCCATACAACAATCCACTACAATTATAATAATGTAAGATAAAAAAAATCTAAAGTTGTCCTTTGCAATCCCTTTTCAATTAAACACTCCTTTTTGGTACCCCAATCGTGAATGGACCCATTGAACTTATTGAATTAGTTATTGCATGGGATAAGCAAAAGTAGGTTGAAGCCATTTTTTTTTATTCTTGGTTGTTTGTCCGGCCTTTGCTTATGCGATGGCAACAAGCCAAAATGTTACACATCTTGTGCAAAAACTTGAAGGCATGAAATTAACATTGATGGTAGTTATAAAAGAGAGCGAGGAATGGGTCGTGAAGTACGAAGCACTTGCAAAGGAGAAAGATGGGGAATTCAGAGCAACAACTCTCCAAAGGCAATGGGAAGACATTCATGTTAAATTGACACACCTTTAAGGTGAGACAGTTGTTGCTGATGAGGAAGTGCTAGAAAAACTTGAAAGGATCTTTGTAGCATTATCGATCATGGGGTGATGGTTATGCACAAAAGCAAAAATGCAATGTAAATATGAGGAGAGAATGAAAGCAGAATTGAATGTTGCCAATGTTGGCAAATTCCAATCAAGGGACACCTTGGTAGTAAGCTTGTAAAAGGAGTTAGAAAATAACACTAAATTAATACAATAACAAGACTTTTTGCAAAGTGAGCTTCACCCATAAAGAACAAAAGGAAAAGCTTGAGGAATTGGTGGCAAATGTTGTAGATGTATTTTAAAGAACAAATCCACCATGTTATCAATGATGTTGTGGTGGCTTCATGACAAAGCAAAGAAGAGTGGTTTGCAAGAGGAAATGTTGAGAATGTAGCTTCATAATAACCATGGAGAAATCCATGAGAAAAATGGCCTAATTTTGAGCTTGATCATAATTAGGCCATGTTATAGGCAAAAACCCTAAGGCACAAATTGGAATTGGAAAGAGCCAAAGCTTGAGAATTTGTGGTGGAGCAAAAGTGGAATAATCGTGAAACTGAACTGAAAGCATAGGTGGCAACATTGCAAATGTGTGTAGATGCATATGTCAAGGGCATAAAGAACCACAAGAACAAAGGTAGAAAAAAAGGTCTAAGTCTAACTTTCAAACAAGGAACAAAACAAGATTATGTGATTCAAAAACAAGAACATAAGATGTGTAAAACAAACATGAAAGCGGATCTTTATTGTGCTAACGTATACAAACATGAACATGAAAAGAACATGACAAGGCTATGATGCAAGATCGTGCTTTAAATTAATGTTGAATAGACTGAAGGAAATAAGGGGTCTTACTTTTATTTATACCCCTTTGAGGACCTAGCTCAAGGAAGCTTCTAAGGAGGTTTTTATGTGTGCATCAAATAATGAAGTTTTTTGGGAACCTTCTTAACTAGGAGTCAATTATGAGTTAAATGAAACTTAATTAAAAGTTAATTTAAACTTATCTAGAAGTGAACTAGGAATTAATTAGACTTAACTAAAACTTAATTAAAATTTAACTACGAATTAATTAATACTTAACTGGGACTTAACTAAAAGTTAATTAAAAGTTAATTCAGAGTTAATTCGAACTTAATAAGGAGTTAACTAAGATTTAATTGGAACTTAATTAGGAGTTAACTAGAACTTAAATAAGAATTAACTTTAACTTGACCAAAACTTAATTATGAATTATGGATGAACATCATGGATGAATTCCATCTATTGGGAGATGGTGTTTAATGTTCACATCCATCACAACATCTTAGAACCAACTCTTAACAATAGATAAAAAGGTGGTGGAATTGAAGGAGCTTGTTGCAAAGTAGCTTGGGAAGTGGGAAGTGAGAAGCGGAGAATAAAACCCTGATGTTCACAACACTAGAAGTAGAACATTAATTTTTTGACACAAGATTATAAGCTACATTTGACACAAGAAATTTTAGTGACCCTTCAACCACAAATGACTAAAGTAGAGGTTCATGAAAAGGTACTATCTTCATGTGTCAAAACATTTCTCATGGTGAATGAGGCAACAACGAAAGAAAATGAAAAATTTCAAGTAGAAGGATATGAATTAAGGGTCAATGTACAAATACTTGAGCTTGAATTTATGTGGCTTGGTCTAATGAATGTAGAACAATTGACAACACTTGGATCCAAGCTCTAGAATGCTAAAGAAATCATTGTGGATGCAGAAACCCAAATCAAACTTAAGGTTTCAAAGATGGAAGCTACTTTTCTTGCAATATAAAAACTTGAATCCAAAGTATAAAACCTCATATCAGGTTCTTTCTTTGTCCTCCATAAAAATATTGCAAAAGTTGTTGAAGATTCAAGTCTCAAATCTAACATACAACATTTGGGTGTTAAATTGGAACATGTTTCTTGGTTTCCTTCTTGTGGATGGTTATAGAAATTGAACGTGTTGGAAAAAAAATTCTTCAAGGTCCAACCATGTTATTAGGAACCACACATATCCCCTTAGACCACTGCTTTATTTTTAGAATATTCTTAAAATCTTTTTAATACATCTTTCAAAAAAACATTAAAAGTCTTTAATTTTTTTAAATATTATTATGTTAAGGTGTGTATTAAAAAATATCCAAAAATATGTCATTTAAAAATATTTTCAAATTGTGCTTTTAATGTTATAACTACTTTTAAACTATTTTCATGCAACTTTTAAACAATGGTTATAAGAGGTTAAAATTCCTTATACGTATTTTTTACTCATTAGATTGATTCCAAATTTTTATGATATGTACATAATGTATTCACAATAACATTTATATATAATTATTATTTACAATCCAAAATCCAAAAAATTAAACAGTGGTTATGACTACTTTTGGTACATGTTAGTATGATTACACCTTCAACTATTGAATTGAATGTGTTAGACTTGTGCAATGATGCCAATGACGATTCCATGCATTGAACACAATAGAGTCATAGTTTTTTTTGTGTTGGTGGCATCATTCAGCAAAGATTTTTTAATCAATTCAAGTTACATGCAATATTCTCTCCATTATTTCTAACTGTGGGGTGAGGTGAAATTAAGTGAAGGGCACCCCTATAGATCATCTTACCAAAAGCACGTGTGGAAAAAGAGGTTTTTCTCTATTCCATGTGATTCTGTACATGTGGACAACTTGTTGGCTTGGCATTAATCTTGGCAAGAGATGGCACTGGCATGTTGGCAAGGGTAGTCATGTATGACTTTATCAATTTGATTTATCTTGGGGAGTTGGAAAGGTGTTGGATGCATGTGTAGTACCAAGTGAAGATGTTGGTGCTTGAATAGTCCTTACAAAGGACACGGGTATGTGGGCTATCCCACCAAGAGGCATACTACTAGGTGTTATACTAACCCTTGAACATGGTTTGTTTCGTCATGTGAGCACAACTAAGGAGCCAATGAAAGATGAACGTTGGTAGTTGATGTTTGACGATGCAACATAACTGCAATAGTTGGGCTTAGGGAGGGTCATAACAAATGATGAGCAATTAGATTGAGTAGTGAGCCAACGACCTTCAAATGATGGTGAAGCAGAAAGAAGTGTAAGGCACTTCTTCCAGCAATATCTTATTTTTGGGTAGTTGACATCTGTACTAAATAAACTACAAAATGCTGGTGCCTTTAAAGAGAAGGTGACAAAAATGTGTTTGCATGTTTGCAAGTCAAACAATAGTGGATACATTTGCCAAGCATTGGGCATCGGGCATAACATCTGGTGTTGCAATTCTTGCAATAGTTTCATCAAAACTTGCAAACAAGCAAAGGTGACATCAACAATATTTCAATTTTCTTACAGCTAGCAAATGTCGTGAAGAGCTTCAACACAAGCAGAATAAGTGATTAATATTTTCTCTAGTCATCATGATCTTTTCTCAATGCCATGTTAAGATCTTATTGGCAATTGATGTTCACTTTTTTTCAAGAAGTTCACATCATGAAAGTTTTACATTCCAATCTATCTATGTTAGGGCATCATTGTTTTTTCTTGCAAATTCATGCAAATCCAATCAAAAGAAAGGAAACTACTACTCATGCTATTGTTAAATAACAAGTATTGCATCAGTCTTTTACAATGTTAGATGAATGGAAAGTCAACAGGTAGTATATTGGGGTAGTTTTGGTTGGGTCTAAACCCACACCAACTCTTGTTATGGCATTGCTTATATCAATGGGTTGGGGCTTTTCATGTAAGAAAGGCATTACATGTGATCATGGAGCATGGAAAGAACCTAACAAGAATGATGAAGCTGAGGGAATTGAACAATGCTCAAGCTCAACCTAGGTTTCTAGATAATTTCACAAGATCTTCAAAACTTCTCACACCCTAGAGCTTTGGCAAAGGAACTAGTGCTCTTTTGGACATAGTGCGGCTTGTGGGAAAAAAAACTCGCAAAAACAATGTGATGCTTATGGATAAAGACAAGGTGGAGGTGTTCTACACATGTGTATCAAAATTAGAAGAGTTATTTATGCATATCTAGGAGCATGCAAAAACACTAGTGGAATGTGACAAAATTGTAAAGGTTCAAGTTGAGCTTGCAATTGAATTTGCCTTTGCATGTAGCACATTGGTGCATGTGGCAATTGCATATCATGACACACAACATGTTTGGTATCCATCACCCAAAAGTCTTACACCTTGGTGCTATAAACATGTAGTTTGCTCTAGAGTGTGGAAGGTGATGCCACAATGCTAACATAATTGTTTGCACACTTCAATTGTGTAGAAAAGCTACTAGTGTTTGGACTAGTATTGGATATCAATAGAGTAGTTGATGGAGGTGTGCCTATGTTCTTGAACCATCACTTGAAGAGTGGAGGGCAACATTGATTCAAGCAAACAAACTTGCCTTGGCCAGAGGTGTGACCTTTGATAAATTTTGGGCAATTTAGCCTGAAAGAGACTACACATCAAGCTTGGGATGATTTTAATGGTATCAAGTGTCCAACTCTTTTTGTTATGTTTTCATGTCCTTGTATGTCTTCAAATTCATGTCGAAGAACATGGAATCAAATAAGAAAATAATGTGGACAAGTCAAAATTACATTATTCTCAAGGACACTTCTTTGAGGTTGATCAAGAACCTACAAGTCAAGGCAAACATTACACCCCTATCTTCTTTGTGCATTTTCTTTTTGTCAGATGTCTACATGTGGGTAGAACCCACTGGGACCATGTGTGTTAGGATTTCTACAATTCTACCATTGAAAACTTGGCCTGTTATTATGGTGAGTTTCCAAACATGTACCTAGAGAGAAGTTTTCTAAATGTAAAATTAAATTAGTTTGGGATCTATTGCATGAGCTAAATGTTATCTCATTGATTAGGAAAGGCTTCTATTATTGTCTAGTTACATGTCTTGGAGTCATGATCTATTATACATAGTGAACCAAGTTTATATCAAGGGACCAAGCACACAATACATCTAGCTATGCTTGCAAACATTGGTTGAGTAAAGGAGATCCCTTGTCAACCATTGGTTACATGTTGGTGGTGTCAAAACTTTTGCTGATGGGAGTTTGGGATTTTGATTTACTCAGTTTCATGAGGCACTTACTACTATTTTCAACAAAACTTTGAGGAGGTTATAGGCCTAATGAGAATGAACATAGGAAAAATACGGGATGGTAAAAAGTTTGTTGTCCAAACACCATGTAAAAAGGATTACTACCCTAGAAAAACAACTCAAGGAGGAAAGGGAGGTAGTCCAAAGGCTTAACCATCAAATATAAGAAACAAGAGACACAATGGTGTTGCTCTAGCACACAAGAAACAAGGTAAATTTTTTGTTAGACAAGGTCAAGGACTTGCAAGCTGAGAATGACCATCAATAAGAGGTGGTCAACGTGCAGATTGAAAAGTGTTTCAATTTGACCTACAAGGTAGCTACCCTTAGGACATGGCATGATGACATGACAAGGAAACATGGATGGGATGGTTGGAAAAATTTAGTGAAGAAGTACTTAGCCTTGGGCACTAGAAGCGTGGGGTGATAGTAGGGGAGGAACTAAACAATAAGTTGATAATTCTTTTAACATGATTGGATTTACATATGGGCACTATAAAATTGTCTAGGTCAAAGGCTGAACCAAGTCAAGGGGTGGTGCTTATTAAGTCAAGAAGATTTAGGTGTCCAAATGGAAACGTAAGGCCATGAAGGTAATAATAGCAAAGTTTAGATTTGTTCACTATTATACCCTCTATAAAGAGCACATGATGTTGAAGTTGGAAACAATAGCACAAATGCAAAAGGAAGGCAAGAGACAGACCGAATGGAATGAATTAAAAAGAGAGTTGGAATTTTTTTGGATGCAAGTCCTCATCCCACATTGGTAAATGAGGCCACCTATTGTCTTCATTTTGTAGCTTATTGCCATACCTTCCCACAATTTTAGCTTGATGAAGAACCTCACCACCTTTCAAATGGTTCAAAAGATAGATCTCCAATGCATAGCCTATAAGATGACTTGACATACCAAATGCCTACAACAACCTTAGGAGTAGTGTCTAAATTTGTAACTTTAGATAGTATGGTTATAATTTCCCCTTCCAAGATAGTAAGTGGAATTTGATTCATTTAATTTAAAAACCACATAAACAAAATTATGAAGATGTAATCTAAAGTAGAGGGGAGATAATGTTAAAGGTGGAAAATTTTCCTAGATTAGTTAATCCTATGGGCCTTCTAATAACTAAATAATTATGAGTGGCAGATATACTTACTATTTTCTAATTTATCTTGAGGATGAAGCCATTAGATTAATTAGCCCATGGGAATTGGTGACTAGTATTGGTCTACCAATCAATTAGGAAGGATTTGTGAAAGGATTATAATAGGGGGCTTACTTTTGTGAGTGGAATGTGAACCTTGTGTGGTTTATGAAAGAAGGGGTAGGTGGATTCATATCATTATTGTATGAGGGGTTTATGGAGGAATGGAAGAAAAAGATGGTGTGAAGAAATAAAGAGTAAAGCAAGAAGGTGTGTGAAGGTTCTAAAACTTGGCGTGTTTTCTTTTTAATTTTGTTTTCCCTCCTTTGCCTTACTTTCCCTCTAGAATGATAACAATCCATTGTAATTTGATATAGAATACTATAGCTCCCATATTAGTTTATTTTATTTCTTGGTTTTACTTTTAGAACTTGCTTTTTGGAATTTAGTAGCTTGCTGGAAGGTAGTTGTAACATGATGGTAGAAGCAGTTTAAAAGCAATTTGGTGAAAGGTAGCAGATACAATGAAATGCATAAACATGTTGAAATGTTTATGCATTTCATTGTATCTGCTATGGCTAGAGGAGGTACTTTTCAAGGATTAGAAGATAATTACTTTCTAACCCCTCCCCTTTTATTCTTTATTTTGGAGTTCCTAATAATTCCCAATCATGAAGTTCTTTTGTTGATTCTGGACTGAAGGTAGACTGCCTCCCAAAGGAAGTCCTCCTCCGAGTCTGCGTTGAGACTAGGTTGAAGGCTTTGCTATTCCTTGTACTCATGCTAATGGTGACGGATATTGTACATAATCAAGCTTTCTACCATTGTTTGACAGCTAGTAAAAACAAGAACAAACCACCCATGGTAACAGGTCAGTTCTTAGTGTAGGTTAAAGCCCTAGGTCAAGGGCATTACCGAAATAAGGGCGCACAAGTGCAGGCCCGATTTTGATAATGCCTTTGACCAAGGGCTTTACCCGACATAATGACCTGCCAGAAATTCAATGGAGAAACCCAGGTGAAACAGGAGGGGGGCATTATGAAAAACGAAATGCCCCTCCCAAAAACAGAGAAAACCATGCAAACAGGGAGAGAGGCATTATCAAAAATGAAATGTCCTCTGTGCTCCTGGATGAAAAAATATGCTTTATAAGGTTATCTCCAGATACACTGCAAAATTTGTGGCAAGTCATTACGGATTTGTAATCATGTTTATCAAAAATAAAAAAAACAGGGTTCTGATATATAACCATGGTTCTCGATTAAAAAATAATAATGCACATTAAAACCAGAAGTTCATGGTCAGTTCTTTCATGAAAACTGCTGGTTCTTTAACGTTTTTGAAATGCCTGGGATGGACAGTTCTTTGATGCTCAAGAACTGGAATAGGTGGTTCTCTGAATCTGAAATAATTAAAAAAACCAGAACTGATGGTTCTTTGTAGATTCAAATAAGAGCACAACACTGGTTTCGACGTTTCAACTTACCTCTTCAACGACTTTAGCAGATCGATAAGAATGCCAAACTAGGAGGTCTAGGTAGTTGCCTGGCTAACGCCAGCAAATGAATGCCATGTCAACAAGCAGCTGATCCCACAATGGTTGTGCCAAGGATGATAACTTCAAACAAGCAGTTCATAGTAATGATTCTGGCATTTATGTAAAGTTTAAAACAAAATCATGAGAAATGATGAAACTGTAGAACATGATTAGATGATGTGAGTGCAAGATGAATGTGATATAAAAAATATAGCCTAGAGTGTACAGCTAAGTCTCCAGCTGCCATTCACACATTGGTTCCAAGTTCAAACCAATATTGTACCATGTAGTGGTCTCTTCCCTGTGGGCAGAGCCAACAGACTTTTCCAATTGTTTTCTTGCGGATTCTACAGTGACCTATCTTGTGCACTTCTTCAGTAAGCTATAGTTGTTAGCCTCCAAGCTGCATGAGTGACACTTGTGTTGGGCAATGAAGTTGAATGTGGTCGAACAATGGAGCACAACATAGAATCTTCTAGAAGGGTTTTGGTCAATGACCAACATTTAGCATATTCACAAGGTAAGGGTAGGGATAAATATTTTATCATTTACCTTCCATTTGTGTTGTGAGTATAAGCAGTTAAAGGTGTGGTTAATTGAAATGTGTACACAAGTATGGCACAATCCAAGTGGAGAAAGGTAATTAATTATGCAATTGACCTAGAAACATGAAATTAAAAAAACCTATGGGAAGATTAACAAAAATAGAATGAAATCAATCAACACCTTGCTCCTTTAGGTGTAATCCAATGTGATATTTATAGTGATAAATGGTAATAAAAGCTAAAGGGGTTCAAAGTTCATTCGGCAAGTTTGGTGTTCAATGCAATTACTGTCATGAATAAAATTAGAATGCTGAAAGCAAATATATTCAATGGTTAGTGACCCAAATTCAAATGAATCCATTGTACCAAACTATTGAAATGCATTTAAGCTATATAATGATTTGTCATATACCCTCTTTTTATGTGCTTCAAAACAATTACCCTCCATTGAGTAAGGATAAATCTCACACACATATATATACTAGCCAGGTAGGGTAAAGATAAGGGAAGTCTGAAATATTTGCCAGCCAAAGTAGAGTAAAATGAAAGAAAACACATACAAATTCTATCAACGAGGTAGGGTAAACATTTACCCTCTTCAACATCTATGGGTATGTCAGGGTGAGAGCGTTACCTGTCCAAAATGGGTTTTTATTCTCTAACTATGTGTACAATAACTACAACTATTGCAGCAGCTGAGGATTTCCCCTGTTTTTTCAATCCTTTACAATATAGCCTTTGCTCCTGGCGAGTCCCATTGAAATGGTCAAATTATTCCTACTTAGAAGTACAGTATGTACATTGTATGAAATCATTATGCAATTTGACGAATTCAATTCTACTCCACCAACCAAGCCCTCAGAGTCCAGACCATGCTCTGATTTTCTTCTTTGACTACATAACCGGTTTGGTTGTTTTAAAAATTAGGTACTTTTAATCCTAGCAGGTACAGGTGGTCATCAGGGGGTTCCACTTTGGTTCACCCAGTTCCACTTGTGATGTGATTTAACAGTGTGGAATATGGGTTATACACGCTCTGGAACAGGCCATTGTAGAACCTGTTACCATGGAATGATGGTGACTATATCTCACCCTACCGAGAGTGAACCAGCACCCCCCAGTGAGCCATGGACCCCTGAGTGGTCAGGAAGCAATTTTCTCTTGTTGGGTTCCAATTCCTCACTTAACAGTGGTGGTTAGCTCAGTTGCTTATTTTAATGACTACCTACTAACAACCCAATTCATAGATAGTTAGTTAAAACAGCCCCATATAAACCAGTTTTGTGTGGGTATTGATTTTTAAGAGAACTTACAATCCTGGGTATTCTATATTTTATAACTTTGGTTACCCTTGAGGTTAAGGTTTTTCATTTTTGAAAAAATTCAGAACTTTCAAGTACAGTACAATTTTTTTTTCAACTCATGGTGAATATCAAATATAGGGTTTAGGGTTGTCAAAGTGGATACGATATTGGGTACAGTTAGGATCAAGAGAAACACATACACTGGAGAAATCAACGCACCAAAACAATTGTAGCTTGAACAAACCAAAATTGGAGCACATACACTAGAGAAATTGAATAAGCAAAATCGAAATTCATAACTTATACACAAAGAAGAAACTGAGACACACATTCAAAGTGATGGGAGAAACCCTGAACCTAATAATATCTGTCTAAAACATTGAAACCCAGGTAGATTTTCAAAGGTTTCCTCCATTGAAAACAAATAAGTAGAAAGTTTTGAGTTTTACCCCGATTCTACCATGATCGACAGTTGATGGGTCTGGATCAAATTCTTGATACCCAAATCCAAAACTGTCAATTTGGACACTAGGATCCGGGTACCACCACACACGACTGACATAAACTATATATTTAGTTAGTAATCACCTATTTTCCTACCTATTTGCCTATATGTAGGTCTTACTTCTTCCAGAATGGGTTACCAAGCTGAAACCAGATGTTAACCCAGTTGAGGTTCATCCCCAACTGAGTCATAACAGGCATCCAGTGGATGCTGGTTCCCTCCGCAACCCAGATGAACAGGATCATAGACGGAAAGGGTTCTACTGGGCCCATAAGAACAAAATTTCAAAAGTCAAAAGAAAAGAAAATTAAGTTTTTGAATTGATTTTTTGGGGTCTGTGTTTTTTACATTCATTTGGATGACTTCAATTTCCATGTTGGTTTCTTCCATGATTAAACTGCACTGAAAAAGGGCCTCATGAGCAATGTGTTTTATATTAACTTTATGATATAAATTTTTTGGAGATTTTATTAAAAATTTGCAAAATTAGTTGAAGTCACTAAAGAAAAAACACGTACCTCAAAAATTCCCCATTTTTCCCCTGAAACCACAAACTTTGTTTGGAAAAAATCACTGCTCATGAGTTTTAGAAAGGAAATTCCTCCCTTTTCTCAAATTTTTTAAAAAGGGGAAAAAGTACCCAACAATCATTAATAAATAAGAGGGTGTTGTTCGTACCACGTACCTACTACCTGCTACCTACATTCGTTCTCCTCCCTTTCTTTCAATAATAAGGTCGGACGGCAGACTGTTCCCCACGGTTGCGAACCGCGTACTCGAACATTTCCAAAGTTACATTCAAGCCGTTCCCACTGCAGCAGGAAAATCAAGGGCCGGATCGTGGAACACGTGAAACCAGTTGTGCCGGACGGTACACAGTACAGACTATCTTCATGTCGTCCGCGCCGTCATAGTTTCGCCATGCCTGCACGTGGCGGCGGTGGGGCCGGATTCCCATACGGCTGCTGCCATGGTCGCCAATTATGGCTAAACCTTCGTCCCAAACGAAAAGTGACCTCGTACAACCGGCCTCATTTATGTTCGTAACTCAACCGTTTAATTACCTACGTCCCTCTTTTTCCTTTTTTACAGCAGGTAGAAAATGGTTTTCCCAAAACCGCTTGCTCTTGGGCTCTATCCTGCAGTGTTTTTTTAAGGAATGTTTTATGGCAGTTTAAGTGGCGATCCTCCATAGGAAGATGTAGAAAACGTGGCGATCATCTCTAGGAAGATTTAGCCAAATCTGGAATTAAACTAGCTAGATATCTTCAGCACAAGGTTTTAATCATCCTTTTAAATATTTTTGGTTACTTTACTGGAGCCAAATATAGCAATCTGGCTTTTTTTCCTGACTTCTGCCCAGTAATTTTAATGTCAACATTTTCACTTTCTAAAACCAAAAATTGGGATTTGTTGGGGATTTTTTTGTTCTTCTAAGTTCAAATCCACTAAGAGTGGGCATTCCATTTTTCAAAACACCTCTCCCCCTTTGTGTTTTTCCCACTAGATATATATGAAAATTTGAAGCAATTCTTTAGGTTCAGTAAAGCCCACGGCCTCAAGCTTTACCCTGCACAAACAAGTCAAGACCTCGGTAGGACAGGAAGCTGTTTCCTCAGGCAGGAATTAAAAACCCTGTATATACAAGGATGGAAATCTATCCACAGTAAGTACAAGGCATGTTGAAACAAATGGAAACACATGAGAGGAAAAACCAAAACAATCAAAACAGTAGTAATGAAGTAGAAATACTGTCAATATACATCACAAGAGTTCTCCACCATTGATTTACATCACAAGGGAAAATGGCAGAACAAAGGGTGGAACCAGCAAATGACAGCCTGTCCCACCTTGGAAAAAGCCTGAAAAGGTGTGTAAATAAGACACCACAACCGGTTTTATAGACCACAGTGAACCAGCACCCACCATCGCACGACCCACTGGATGCCCATTATTACCGAGTTGTGGATGAACCTCAACTGAGTTAATGTTTGGTTTCATGTTGGTAACCAATTCCGTAAGAAATAGGTCTCATCCATAGGTATATAGGAAAATAGGTAATGACTAGTAAGTAGATGGTTTATACACATGTAAAGACTGGTTTTACTACCTACCTACTAACAACCTGCTTGTGAGTTGTTAGTAGGTAGGTAGAAAAAACAGTAACTGAGTAAACTGCCATGGTGACCTAGGGAACTGGAACCCAACAGAAAACTGTTTCCTGACCACTTACTATTGGTTCTTCATGGGGCACCGGTGGGTGCTGGTTCACTGTGTCCAGTTATACATAGGTGATGAGACACCTAATGGCAATTATATAAGAAGAGAACAACAGTGGAAGGTTGCAATGTTTTCTTTTATGGCGATAAGTCGCAGATTGTGATACTAATAAGGACCTAGCAATATGGCCTTTACTGTTTTTTTTTTTTGTTTTAAATTTTTTGCCTCGAAACACACTATATGTGACCATAGTAGACAAATGATGAGACATCATTTTGTCACATTGCTTGTAGCAAGTGCACCATCACTTTGTGCCATCGTTGTCTCATGTCAAAGGTTGTTTGTCTCCATTGCAACACCCATCTTTGTTAGATTAGCAAACTTGCACTTTTGGACAGGGCCATTTGCCTACAAATTGATTCTTCTAAGTTCCCATCTTCACATCTACTAGGGTAAACATGCCTCCCACTGAACATCACCCAGTGATCGAACACCCCTTTTGTGCATACCCATGCTAGTGAATGGTTATAGTCCTCTGTGCAAGTGTCCAAATGAAACCCTATGACCGAACAGTCAGACTTGAAAACATGTGTTCAATTTTTTTATGTAATCCGAACAATTTATTTTTTTGGGTGTGGTTATGAGTGTGAAAAAAAACAATTATTTTAAAAAATACGCAATGTTATTTTTAATCTTGTTTGGTTATGGGAGAGGAACAACACATTGAATATGTAATCATGTATGGTTATGGGAGAAAACCATCACATTGTAATGCACATAGTTGAAAACAAATATGGTGGCAATGAACATTTTAAGGGTAGGTCTAATAGAGAACCAAGATAAACAAATGCAAATAAAAAAGATAATGTTTGGTTATGGGGGTTTAAGCTCTCATTAAAGAGCATGAAACTGTGCATTAATAAACCCTAAACCCTAACAAGGATACAATGCACAAGGATTAGCAAAAGACATCCTACTTTGGCAACGCATTTATTAATCCCCAAAGGAAAGTCCTTAAAGATTCTTCTATGCATAAGAACTTTGCATTCCCTCCAAAAAAAAAAGGGGGGGGGACAAATCAAGTTTGAACTTAAACAAGGTTTACATTATCATTCTTTACTTTTAATCTGAGCTCCAAATATGTCTTTTCTACAAGCTAAAGTAGAAATACAATTTCAACTTTGTTTAGAATTCCTAAGTCTTAATGATGTAATCTTGAAAAATCGTAATGTGCCAATGCTAGTAGAACATGTAAAAATGTTAGTCCAAGTCTAAGAGTTTAAGAGAAAGTAAAGCAAGTAGAAGAACATAAATTAGGTTTAGAAGTAGATCTACAAAAGGTGAAAGTAATGCAAGTAGAAAAGCAGAAAATAGGTTCAGAAGTAAATTTGCAAAAGGTGAAAGTAGGGCAAGTAGAAGAGCAAAAACTAGGTTTAAAAATAGATCTGCAAAAGGTGAAAGTAGAGCAAGTAGAAAAGCAAAAACTAGGCTTAGAAATAGATCTACAAAAGGTGAAAGTGAAACAAGTAGAAGAGTCAAAATTAGGTTTAAAAGTAGATATGCAAAATGTAAAAGTAAAGCATGTAGAAGAAGGATCAATGAAAGACATAGAAGTTAAAATTGTAGATCAAATTTACAATTAAAAGTTCCAAAAATATTTGGATTACCATTGGATCCAAAAATCCATAGTTCGTAATGCTACATCAAGGAGCTTCAAGAAAACCAAGGATCAACTAAGTCATTTTAATCGCTCTTACATATTTCTCCCCACTACATGCACAACAACAAAAGATGTTAATTTAAATTGGAATGATTTTGCAAAATTTTATAAGTTATTACATTTTATTATAATAATCCATGAACATGTTTTAACAAAGTTTTCAAATTTACTACACTTTCTGGATTATTGGGTTATTTATAGGGAAGAAAAGGGTATACCCTTGGTGGGGCCAAAATGCATTCCACCAAATTAATGGAAGTTAGGCCCAAGATGAGAAAAACAATCGTGAGTTGCATAGTCCTTATAGGAAACAAACTAGAATAATGGATTTGCAAGCCACAGACCCTACATCAAACAAAGAAAACCTTCCCCCTGTTCCTAACCCACAAAGAAAAAGATCAACACCACAATTGAATCAAGTGCCTTCAACAACTAGAAGAGGCATGTGAATGGATTAAACATTAAAAATAGTCATGGATGTTGTTGAGAAAGGGACACATTCCTAAGGAAGGCCAACAAATCACGGAACATCCCAATGAATTCCCTTCTTGACCATGTAAATGGAAAAACTAGATTCAAAAAGATGGGGCTAGGAAGGGTAATTATAGAAAAAGAGGATTCAACAATGATTGCATGGACATTAATAATGCAAGAATGTGGACTATCTATTAACCTCCAACAATTCAAGATGAAGGTTGTAGAGCTAACACAAACAAGGGTTACACCATTTCGAGATGGAATACCAAGCAAGAGCTGGTGGTTTTAGTTTAAACGTAGACATCAAAAAATTAGCATACGACAAGTAGAAGGACTAGAAGTGTGCAGAGCACAAGGGCTAACACCCAATTCTTGCAACTATTTAGACATTAACTTACAATCATTATATAACCAACACAAATACAGTTCTAATAATAAATGGAACTATGATGAAACAAAGATTCAAGTTGGTTAACAATCTACAACAACAGTTTTGGCTAGGAAGGGATCTAATGCAGTATCATCCCAAAATCTCAAAAACGGTTAATTGTAAACTATGCAATCAATGTTGCCGAGGGTGTTTTACCTAGTTTTTACATCTTCAAAGGTGATAGACTAAGGGATGACTACATAACACTATGCAAACCAAGCACTTGTATGGCAATGCAGAAAAGAACATGGATGACTACTTTCTTGTTTAAGGAGTTTTTATCTTTCTTTAACAAATTAGGTCCAGGTGGAATGCCCCTCAACAACCAACACTTGTTAATTCTAAATGGACATGGTAGCCATGTTACCCTAAAAGCAATATAGCAGGTGAAAGACTTTGGGTTAGACATGATAACACTACCATCACACACATCACATGCATTACAACCCCTAGATGTGTATTATTTCAAACCTTTTAAAACTGGATTAAGAAAAGTTAGGGATCTAACTATGTCTAGAAACAATCACATGGAACTAAACAAAATCACTCTAATTGGATGTGTTGATTACACCTTAGAGCAATCACTCACAAAAAAAAATCCAAATCTAAGTTTAGAATTATAAGAATATGGTCTTTAAACCCAAACGCAATGGATAATAAGATTAGACCATTAGAGGTTTATAGTATAATAAACTTAAACAATGCAAGGAATGAAGAGGAGTACACAATAGAGAATGAAGCTGAAAATAATCCTCAATGGGGAGAGGAATTTATTGCTATTGAACTTCTCCATATAGTTGAAATAGATCAGTGTCCAACATCTAAAGATCCACCTATCTACAAGCCAGAAAATGACCAACGTTATTATGTAGATATGCCCGAAAGCTTTATAGTGATAGAACAACAACCAACAAATATTGATGTTGTGAACCTAGATGAAGGTAGTCAGGTAATGGATACTTAAAAAACTAGTACAAGAAACTCAATTGCCTCCAAACTTGACCCATGAATCCATGAGGATGCATAACTACTATTATTGCCTCATTTACCTATAAGAGGCACCAAGGGGAAAAAACCATTAATTGATTATTTTCAATCACATGTTGTGATTAATTTTGAATACCTTGACATCCTAAAGAGAAAAGTAATGAAAAAGGCAACTATAGAGGAAATCGGAGTAGGCAAAAGAAAGGATAAAGAAGACATGCAAGTTAAACAAGTAGCAAAATTAGGTTTTGCAGTAGAACAAACAACTCAAACAAATGTTGAAAAATGTGCTAGAGCATAATTCACTATAACTTAGACTCCAATTGTTGTTGTTAAAATGGGTGATCACTTTCACCATGATTTTCAAGCAAGTCTCTGAACATATCCGCACAAGTACATGGGGGTGAATCTAGGCTACACAACATGGGCTCAACAACAAGCAAGGATGCAAGCACGAGTTAAGTAGCAATCACAAGGGTGCTGAACATCAAGGCTATTTACCTTCCAATGATTGAAGAATAACAATAAGGTCACAACTGTGGAAATAAAGGTAATAATTGTTAAAAGAAGGGTAAAAGTTGAACAACAATTGAAAGAAAGGTAACAATAGAGTAACAACTAAACAATAGATGAAATAAAAGGTTAAAGTGTTTGAATAGTAGTTGAGAGAAAAGGTTCAACTGAACAACAACTAAAAGAAAGGGTTCAACTAATAATTAAAAGATGACAAAAGTGGGGACCATCAACTGGTTTGAGATACATCGAATTTAAATAGAGAACCATGAGTAGTAGAGGGGAAAAGACTAACAGGGAGTGCGATGGTAAAATCAAGGTCTAAAAAAAGGTGTGAAAACTTGTAGGAGAAGTGAGGACAACGACAAGTGTTTAGTAGCAACTGTTGGCTATGTTGTTAAAACTCTAGAAGTTCATGTTTAGCAGTGGGAAAAAGAAGAAGACGAGGGGGAGGAGTTCTTGTATAATAAAATTGCATGCAACAAGATCAACGAGGGTTTTTCGAAAAAGCGACAAAGTTGTGCCACATAATTGATAGTAGACTTTTAGCGAAGTAGCTACCATTATCGTGAGAAGAAGCTATAGGTCCTAGTCTTGCAATTTCATCATCTCCCATCATTAGTTGATTTGCTCCCCTACATCAAAACAATGTTGTAGTATCATATTTTCTTTCACCACAAGCAAATGTTGTTGCCAAAACCATGTTATAAAAATAGTAGGAGGAAGAAATGGCACATAATGGAACTTGAGACAGTTGAGGTCTATGAAAATTGAGCTTGCCATGAGGAGGAAGAATAATAATAGTTCCCTTGAAAAGTTCTTCTCCACAGAAGTTGCAAAAGCTGCGTTTGACCCATTCGTAATTTGCTAGAAGAAGTACATGAAGATGCTCAAAGCTCCCTTGCACCCGAGTTGAGAAAGATGAAATAAAGGGCATGGATCACCATTGGCTGATAGTAGTAGTAGGGAGCACTCAAATAAATAGAGCTTAGAAAGAGGAGAATGTTGAGGAATGTAGGAAGAAGCGACTAAAAGTAATGTCATTGGTGATAATAGGAAGTGACTAGGAGGATTGCAACCTTTGTGGGAGCAACAAAAAATTTATGCCCATAAAGAGGAAACAAATTTTGTGAATGGGACAATACTTACCCCATTACCATTGATCTAAAAGCCTTAATTTGGGTGTGATCTCAACCTTATGATCAAATATGAACGATTACTTTATCAAAATGTTTCATCCCCATCTTCATCTAGTTTGATGTGAAAGTAAATATCATTCATTAGTGAAAAAATGTCTATTTGGTGTTAGGTGACTAAACAAGCCATCATGAGCTACCATGTGGACAATCCTTTTTTTTAATCAATTTTTACCCCCCAAACTTTGGAGTGTATATTCTTCAATTTTGACTGGTTTTGAGCGATTTAAATGCCCATTGGTGTGTTTTATACTTGGCTACATTTTATCTTTAGACCACAACTAGAAAAAAGATAAATTGAGTGAGATAGAGGTGACTAAGACACTATGTGTTCAGTCATCGACATGTTTACCCTAGTAGCACTAACAAAGGTTTAAAGTTTATTGTGCAAACATGGTTTTTATTCTTGGGAAGTTGGAATGGTGTTGCATTTTGTTTATGTTTAGTGTGCACTATTTATGTGATGAGTTGTTGGTGGTGGCAAGGGTTTAGTGTGAATGATTATGGTGAATGTTGCAAGTTATGGGGAAAACACAACATGCAACAAGTGCATTGGTGGTTGGTGTTCACAAACCTTCAATATTGTGTGATTGAAACTTGGGGCATGTAAAAGAAAATGGAGTGCACATGAGAAAGGGCACTCCATGATTAAGCTCTCATTTTTTCTAAACCTTCCATTTTGTTTGTGGGTTTTCTTGCATTGCATCCTTCATTGTCATTCTCAATTTTACGAGCTGGTCAATTTGTAATTGTCTTGCATCACATTCAATTTGAAGTTATTTTGTGTCACTACATTTTTTGAAACAATTTGGCTTTAGGGACCAAGGTTCTTGTTTTTTTTTTTTGTCTTGCATTGTGTTCTTCATCATTGTTCTCAATTGCATAGGTTGGTTGATTTGTAGTTGTCTTGTATCACATTTGATTTGCAACTGTCAAGCATCATTGCATTTTTTGGAACAAGGTTGGCTTTAGGGTTTTTCTCTTCTTTATTCCTTGTTTTGTTTGTGATTTTTTTGCCAACATAATGGCCCCAAACCACTTTCCTAAAAATTTAGGTTCAAGTTGTCCTTATTGGTCACCCAACACGATTTCACAACTACCCATTAATTCTAGCCCTTACACCATAAAAGTTGTTCCTTCATGTGGCACTCCTAGTAGCATTCTTTCAAGCCTCTTTTAAACAAACTTGGAAAACCATATGACAAAACCCAAGGTGTTTGAAGACACATGGGTTGTTCAATTTTCACATGAATGAAATTGATCATAGGGGACGATGGCTTAGATTTTCAAATATGATGTAAAATTTGTAATCACATTGATGAGAAAGAAAAATTGCTAGCCCCCAAGTTTGACACACTTCAAAAGCATAATTGGTTGCTACTTTTGAAGAGACAATTAGAGAGCATTTTTACAACAATTTTTTTTCATTTCTTTCATTGATCTTAACATTAGTGCAATTTAAGATTCATTTGGGGGCAAAAAAATTTAACCCAATTTTGGGTTATTTTGCATATCCAATGTTAGAGTATGAGCCATTGAAAGAATTGTTTACGGTAGTCAAGGTAAAAAACAACCCACTTAAACATTGTTCAAACACAAGTGGTTGTGGAATTATCAAGGCCATGCATGATGTGGTTATTTATAAAATTAAATATATTATTGCAGAAGATGATTTCTCTTCTATTGATGAGAAGACCACCATTGATAACTAGTAGTGAACTAGTATCCACATTTCAAATTTGCTCACTCTTCAAAAAGCTGAGGTGAGTGCAACTTTAGACACATTACTACTATGATTTTTAGAGGTCATGGCAAACCTCATATAATGATCAAACGTATGCAATGTACTTAGACTACATTTGAAAATTCCTTATAAAACCACCGGTCAGAAGTGAAAATGGAAGGGAGGTCCACGTATTAGCGCCCCACCTCATTGGCCGGGGCTGGGGGGTGCTAACTAAGCAATAGCGTGTAACAAGGCAGAAGTGAGAATGGAAGCTGGGTCTGCCAAGGGACGAAAGTCTGGAGGTAACCAGCCCTATCTCTACAGCTAGACTTTAGAATAGTCTATGCTTGCATCTTTTTGAGCTTATCGACATATGTTCCTTGAGAAAACTCTTGCTTTTAACAACTAAAAAACTAGAAAAGCACCCAACCAGAAGGGAAAGAGAAGAACACAAAGAGAGGACCAACCTCCAAAGTCGAGATAACACCCAAAAAGCTAAAGGGCGAAAAGACACCCACCCAAATCCAAGTCCGTAGTCTAGGTCCAAAACCCTACATCAGATGTGTGAGCAAATCAGACAAAGACAGAGGAAAGAATCCTAAAAGAGCGCCAAGCCCAGAAGAGGCCTGGCCAGTGATGACAGCCTGCTTTTTGTTTAGCTGCTTTTTGTCCAACTCACCTTTGCTGAGTCGACAATGTACTCCCAAACTATTCACATTATTTATTCACAAAGTTCCGAGGTGGGTGTTTTATGCTCCCACTTTATTCATTCCCCATGTGGCATGGGGTACGCGGAGCGTCGGCCTGGCTCCACCATCGACCATAAGGCACCCCCAGGGGACGAAAGGGAAATGGAATTCCATCCAAGCTGGGATACTTTTCCGCCAAAATAGGAAATAATGCGTACCTCCAATTGGTTTTGCAATGCCAAATCTGGGATAGGATTCTTCCCTCGATCTGGACATATCAGGATTCTGTGTTAACAAAGAGAAAGTGTTCCCACTTGAAGCGCTAGGTAAGCATTTTTTTGGGCTACTAGTACACTTATTTTATGCCTTTCAATGTGATGATGAGTACCTTTTAATTAGGTTGCCATTAACACAAGTGTGGGCCTTCTGTGTCTAAGTAGGAAAAAAAATAAAAAATTCTTAAGTGTACTTATTAGAGGACACCTTATATACATTAATACTGCCTCCTCTAAAACATGAAGCACCTTACATGAGAGGCTTTTTACACCTACTAATTTCTAAGCCTTAATTAGGAGTAAGAGGCCTCTTGAAGGTTACGGTACCCCTTGCTCCTTCCACCTAGTGAGTTTAGTAGAGTGTAAAGACCAAGGGTGAGGGTATTCCTGAAATAAGGTTGTGAGAGGAAGAGTGGAAGGCAAGCACGATTTTGGTGACGCTCTAGCTCCCAAGGTTCGTGCAAAATAACAAGCAACAACACAACCTTCAGTTTCTTTTCCCAGGTGGGAGGAAGTCTTTTCCCAAGCCGACAGGTCGCAGCAAGGATGTGGGATCTAAAAGAATGCAGCCAGTGGAGAGAAGGGGGCTTTACCAATTTCATAAAGTGCACTATGAAAGCAGAAAGCCCGCTTGCTGGACAGAGGAAGAATTGCACACTATAACACAGCCTCCAGTTACACTACAAAAAAAATTAGCGGTTATTACAGCTTACTTGACAATAGCATTTGCTTCATGCTTTACTGGTGTGGGACGTTCCCCAAATGTGCGTGTGTCCGCCTCATCCAAGACACACATTTGGGAATGGCCCCACCTTGGGGTCTCTCACCTTCCACTTTCTATGAGTTTAAAAGCGGCACCAAGTTCAGTTGGAGGACAAAATGTCCAAGAACAGAAAAAATATCCGGAGTTTAACAAAAAAAACCATAGCCCAGCTATTTGATTTTTTTATTAAACTCTTTTATTTCTGCTTGAATTGAAATACATTTGACACGTGTGTGCAAGTGTAAAGAAGATTTTTGGAGTGGAAAGTTTGAATTTTATGGAAAAGTGTTTTATCATTTTATCTATTGGAATTCTTAGAGATCCTCTTTTTAGATGTCTATTTTAAGCCAATGATAGGTCCAGTGGATGAAAAGGATACTAACTCTGGTAAATGTGGAATCCAGAAAAGTTAAACATTGGATGATACATATTGACTGGGTTAAAGAAATATGAAAAAGCTAATGGGTGAGATTGAACTGGGCTATCTATTGCCTTGTCCAAAGGCCCCCTTATTTCGTGCCTTGGGGCTTTACCCTACGCAAAAACAATAATTTCACTAATATTGAGAGATGCAACATGGCCAATAAATCAGCCACCACTTGTCAAAACATGCAGCAAGGAACTTGGGAAAGATGAAAAATGAGAACCACTTCTGCCCAACAACAAATCCGGCCACACTAGCCAACAATGCAATATTCCTCAGATTTGTATGCAAGAAAAAGAAATGGCTGCGTGCAGCTTTGGTCCAGGCCTCCACCAAATTTCAGCCCGGGATATGATATACATGCATGTCAGTTATACACATGCATGTTTCCTTGTACAAAAAAAGAAGAAAGAAAGAACTCAACCCCATTCAAGCACTTGCAAGTGGCATAAGGCTTCATCCTGTTTCCAATTGGATAGGTCCATGTGGTCTCCAAGAGATGCATGACATGCCTAACTCACGAAAGCAAAGACAGAGCTCATGAAGCGGGAATATTTAGCGTATTCCAAAAGCAAACCTTTGCTTTTGTGGGGGTGACTCCCAACTGAAACCAGCCATAGAAAGTTGCACCTTGTGGTTGCAACAGACAGATTAGTCCGTGCATGTGAGCTCTACATTGGGTTCAAAAATGTGTAGGGTAAAGCCACAGGGTGGGAGCATTCCCAAACAGAGGGGACTAGTACAGGGCTTTGGCTGAGTCCAGCCCAACATTTGGGAATGTCAGCCCCCACCTATGGGCTTTTTACCCTTTGTAAAGCACAAGGGAAACAATTGTGAACTTACACATATGTAGATCACAAGGCATAGGAGGGAGATGGTAATCCATAAGAGTGGGATGGATTGTACACCTATTCATACAGAAGTAGGCATAAGACCCTCTTCTTTTCTAGGAAAATATTCATGGATATAGGGCGTCCTTGATACACACTTACAAAAATTTCTATGAGGACTTTACATCACCCAACTAAGTTCTCTCCAATCTGTCCAGAAACCAGACATTGAACTTGGGGCGATCTCCAACCTGCCCCTTCACCTTCTAAAAAAATTTATTGCAAATATCTTATGAACACATTCCACAATTATCAGAATCCCTAAAAGAACACTCATCAGTTGTAGGCCAAATACACAATAATCTGGAGTCCAAAAATCCAGAAACCATTAGAGTTATCCATAAAGTACCCAAAATTGGGGCTATTGGGCGCCAGTTTCACCAAAACCAGGGACGAAATCAGAAGTCAGGATGAAAGCAGTGCCCAGGGAAAAAGAAAACAGGGGACCAAAATAGTTTTCTCAACCTAAATTGGTCCTCAGGGGAGTTTCACCCTTATCTTTGGATTTTGCCTAACTTGCAACTTAACTGCTGGATCGCATTCTTCATTAATTCAAGCCTATGTCCTAATAAGATGCTGCAAATCAACCCAGTTTCATGAAATGGTACCCAGTTTTACCCACTTTACTGATACACATAAATCACGCACGACCAAACATGAGTTTACACCATAAACATGCTCTACGCTGTGTGGAAATTTCACAAAACTTAACCATCAATAAGTCTACACCAACTAGCAATTGGCCTCCACATACTAGAGTTAGGAGTAAAGTACCCAAAACAGGGTATACTGGGCATCAGTTCTTCCAAAACTGGAGACAAAATCAAAAGTCAGGATGAAATCAAAACAGAGGAAAAACAAGAGAGGACCAAACTGGTCTTCTCACCTAAATTGGTCCTCACAGGAGTTTCACCCCTAGTTTTGGATTTGCATAAGTAAGCCTTCACTGCTGCTCACATTCTTCATTAAAGCAAGTTTGTTGAAATATAAAACCTGGAGAATCTTCTGAAATGATACCCAGTTTCACTCACTTTAGCAAATTGAGGATGAAACAGGGATTATAAGGTTAAACTAAGGCCCAAAGACAGGGTGACTTTAAGGATAACTCTACTAGCATCAGGATCGTATAGGCCTGGATAGAACTGCCTGGGGGTGAACAAGTCCATGCACTCATATCATCCTTAAAAAACCTGAATCCCTTTGGGTTGCTTCTAGTTATAAACAGTATAAATATCTGGTTGCAATAATCACCTACCATTAGTACACATTAACATTTCCCAGGTCAAGTGTAGCCTCTAAAAGAGACCTCGCTGAAAATGGTGAAAGTTCTGCATCACTGTGGCCAACAGACTTAGGCCACAAGATGTCTGTTATCTTCATCTTTCATATCAGCACGAGTACTTTAACTCTATCCTTAACTACCTTTGTGTTTGCAGCAAGAGTCCTTCAACTCTTCGGCACATGAAGGAAGAACTGCGGCAGTCTGCAGCGCGAGAAGCTGATCTGCCCGCCATCTTCCACAAACGCTGGCAGGCAGAAAATCCCACCTTTTGGCTCGGCCGCACCCGGCGGATGTCTGGCTGCTGCTGTAGCTCCCCCTTCAGCCCTGACCTTGAACTGCGAGGCTCCTTTTAGCACTCTGACCGACTTTCTCACGAGTCTCACCGTTCACCTTCGTGCTCACCTGTACTCAATTGCTTAATTCTTGAGGCACTGGCGGCGCATCCTCCATAGCCATTTCCTCACTGCACACTGTACACGCACTGTGTTTCTCCCAAAAAAAAAAGTTAATCACTTTTCTTTTTTCTCACCATGGCACCATCTCAAGAGCCAAGTTTCCAAGTTGCAAAAAAAACTATTAATGCCAAAGTTTAGAGCTTTGTGTGGGTTTATGTAGTGTTGGGTTGAGAACAAAGGGAAGTTACAAGAACTTGATGGGAACAATGGGAAGTTGATGAAAACAAAAGGATTTTGATGAGTTATGACAGGAATAAGAGAAATTTATGAGAAGTTTGGGAACTTGATGAGAACAAAAGGTTTTGATGGGTTATTGATGGGAAGAAGAGGAATTTGTTGAGAACTGTTTGGAAACTTGATGGAAATCCAAAGGCCCCCCCCAACCTCTTCAAAATAAGAAACATCCCTTGGGGGCACGTTGGCCCCACCCAATTGGTTCCCCTCGCATGTTTTATCCTAAAGTTGTTTTTAGCGACAAGCTACTAGGAGAGGTGCTGCCCATGTATGGCATTGTTTTTAACAAATTGCGCAGGGAGAGAAAATTAGATGGACCAGCTAAAAAGGACTATGTTGTACATGTGCACATTTTATTTGCCTGCCTCCCTTTCTGCCAGCGGATTTCAAGGAGCAGGCAGGCAGAACCCAGGTCTTCACAATCATGTGCGCGCCCCATCTGTCTACATTTACTAACCTTCTCCTCCCACTATGGATGGCCCTTGTCCACTCATATATTATCTGCATCCCTTTTCTTGAAACTATTACATTTCTCCATTGGCTTCCTATGTGTTTCTTCTTCCCTTAACCCCTGGCAAGCCAAAAATGGCTTTTCTGGAATGCTAAGTTGATTTATCAAGCTCAATTCTTTTACACAAAAGTTTTCTGGGCCATTCAGAGTGTGGTCATAGGCTTTACTGGGGGAGGAAACAAAATGGTAACCCTTGTTAAGCACAAAATCAGCGCATCCCTAACATTTTACCATGAGCCACTCCCCATGCCCCTTGTAGAACATCCAAGAGGTGTCCCAATTAGGTAATCTCACCTCTCTACCCCTTGTATGTATTCACTTTGGATTAAATACTCATCTTGCTACCCCAACTAACCTTTTTAATCCCAAGACCCCTGCTCAATATAATAACACCATTGTAGCAAAACTTACAAGGAAAAGTTGCAACTAGGTCATCTCAATCATTTCTTCCTTTATCATCTACTTAAGATACCATCACCAACATGAAGTAAGGGTTTGACCTTCTATTGAGCAGAATTTTTCTTCCCCCCTTCTAATTTATGTTTACTCTTCCCTTGTTTGATCTAAACAACAACCTCCTTCTTTGCTCACAACCATTTTCCCCTTATTCATACTATATCCAACAATAACCTTAAACAAGTAAATCACAAAAAAATAGACACACAACATTCATTAAATGAAATAAGGTTTTTTTTCAAATCAATCCTTTACACATCAAAAGAAAAGGAGGGTAGTTACATTGGAGTCTTTAGTTCCTAGCTATTGATTTCCTACTCCAACCCATCTTCTACCCATGCTTTACCAAACTTGTTCCCTTTTCTATGAAAAGTCCTCCCTTCCCCCCTTCTCTCATCCTCTTGTTTTCTACTTTCAGCAACCCTCACAACCATACCTACTCAAGCTCTTTGAAACAACTCCTCTTCTTTCCCACTTTCCTTTGTTTTAACACAAGAAGGTAGACCTTCTTCTTCAATGTTAGGTAAGGCGCCCACTTTTTTTCTACCCACCTTCATTTTCTATTCCTACTTTACTAGGCTTAGTACTAGTTTTCTATACCTCTTCCTCCATTCGCCCTTGAGTGGAACTACTCTTGGAGTCTTCACTTGAGCAACCACCACCACTAACGTGTGATGCCTCCACCTCCATGCCAATCATATTGTTTGATTGGATGTATCTTGACAATTCACCTTTTCATGATGCAACAACCCCCTCAACTTATTTCGACCCCTCATGATATGTTTACGCCCTTATCAACCAAGATCTACTTTTAAAATTCATTCGCTTTTAACTTTTTTATAATTAGATTCTTATAACAAAGACCTAATTTACAAATTTGAAATATGAAAATCAATGCACATTAGTGTAAACATATATTATATTTAATCATTGAAATGAAAACATTTAATGTTCCTCAATTTTATAATGGGTTTTGTTGTTATTTTAAATCTACTTATTCTAGTTTTGACAAGGTAGTCAAGTTGTTCATTTTATCTTGTTTACACTCCCTAGTAATCCATCTAGGATAATATCAAACATATTACCCTATCCCATGAACCTCAAGTTAGCCCTAGAATTCCTTTATCTGATTTACATATTCTTAACCAAAATTGGGTTAAGCTAATTAAAGCCCAACAACCCCAACCATATTCCCATGGGGAGAAGGGGTTTAAGTTGCCCCAAGGAACAATTTCACTCGAAAATCAACTTTTTCAAAGAAAAAAAGACTAAATTGCCTTGAGGAGCAATTTTGCCTAAGGAGCACATTGTCAAATGTTTGACAAGAAAGTACAAGAGGTAAACTTTGTCCAAATCAAATGTTTTAATGCCATTAATTAAAGCTCTCAAAATTCATATATCTAAAATGATATTGCATTTTGAATTTGAAACTATGAGCTAAAAGTTATGATGACAACGAAAATTAGGGGTCAAAATTTCCACATGTCATTCTAGATATTCACCTCAAATATCAACCCAAATATCAAAAATGACATCCAGTGAATATAATTGGGAATGATATTCGGTTTAATATCCAACACTTTGATTATCACCCATCATGATATCTTGAAACTATGCTAGATATAACGATGTTGATATTCGACTTAAATATCATATTCAGGCCCGATATCAAGGTTAATAATACCAATTTATGGTTTTTTTCATTTTCCTAATGTAGCTAGGTTGGTAAGAATCTTTAAACAATTTTAGACTATTCTGAAGACACATTCTCAAAAATATCTTCAAAGTTATAGTCAATAGTAGTTATTAGTGAAGCTATATATATATATATATTAAAATAATTTATGATCTTTTTTTACAAATCTTTTTTTTATAAAATATTTGGGGAAAAAAATCCCTTTTTAAAAAAGGATGTTGCATTTTGGAGATTTTTCAACCCAAAAAAAATTGGCACCCAACATAATTGGCGAGTAAATTTTAAATTTTTTGATATCCAAATCTATTAATATCTGACTAATAAATAAATGGCGGATATCCAAAAACATTAATATCTAAGTTAGTGAAAACATGATAAAGTGTACACAAAAAGTAGTGTAAACAACAAAATATTGGGGTCACTCAATAAAAGGATTAGCAAGTAGATGATTTTATGGGGCTAATTTATTTTTTGGGTGTATTATTTCTTAACTCTTGTTTGCATGGACTTCAAAAATTAAATTTTTATAATCATGTTTTTAAAAGTTATTTGCAAGTACTTAAATTAGACCTAAAATTTGTGGTAGTTCGAAAAATAAAGTTCAAGTACTTGAAAGTAAATGAAATATTTTTGCAAGTATATATTCTTTTTTTAAAACACCTCAATATTGATGTGGTGAACATTTTAATATTATTTTTTTAGTTAATGGAATTTTTTTCATAGTTAAAATCATCCCAACCCCTAAAAAATGACATAATTTTTGGGGATACTTTCGGGGTACTTTTTCAAATCCAAATGATATGACACAAATTGCTTTGAAAAGCTAGAAGGATGCTAGAAATGCCCATGAAAAAAACTATAAATTTTGTTTGTTTTGAAATGCTAAAGGAAGGTTAAAAGTTTGAAAAATTATTTTCAAGTAGAAAACAAGGTAATAAGTATGTACAAAATATCTTGTTTGCACCCATATCTATTTTTTTTAAAAGTAAAAAATGTAATGTCCTTATTCAATGGATTAAAAATATTTGATACCCAAAAAATTGATATTTGCCCAACATTAATATTTTCCTTCAAGGAGAAAGGGACTAAATTACCTTCTCCCCTAGGGAAAAGGGGACTAAGTTGCCCTAAGGAGCAATTTTCCCTAGGGAAAAAAGGATAATGTTTTCCAGGGAAAAAAAAATTATGTTCCCCCAAGGAGTAGGTTCCTGAATACTTGCCAAGAAATTACAAGGGATAATTTTTAAAAAATTAAATGTTATTTATGTCTTTGGAAAGATCTCAAAATTTAGATATATAAAATGATCTTGCATTCTTGATTTGAAAGTATGAATTAAAAGTTATGATGAAAAAAAAGTTGGGGGTCAAATTTCCCTATTTGACCCTTGGCTCTTCTTTTCATCATAACTTTTAGCTTAATTTTTAACTCATACATTCAAATTGAAAATACAAGATCATTTTAAATATTTACACTTCAAAATCTTTTCAATGACATAAATTATGATTGATTTGGACAAATTTTACCCCCTATACTTTCTTATCAAACATTCATGAACTTGTTCCCTAAGGCAATTTAGTACCCAAAGAGAAGGTAACTCCCTTCCTCCCCGAGGGGGAAAGGTTTAAGGTTTAAATGTGTGCTAAGTGGTTGTAACTTGTATCATTTCATGATTTCTCCACAACTACCATTTTTTTGGTCGTGTTATTTATAACATTTGACGCACTCCCAAGTCCTTTGTTGAACCCACTTGAAGGTCCAACTATGTAGGGTTGCGGAAAGTTGGGACTTGAGGGTCGCTCCCGACTTCCAGCACTAAAAGGGCGTAGAGGGGTGTGCTAGAAGTCCTGGGATTAGACTAGGAAGAGGGACTAGATTATCAAACTCGAATCTGCATCCAAAACCAACCACAAAAGGGTTAGTTAGCATTTGGGAACACCCTTGGGTGTTGGGACAAGCCACGGGCACTTTGACACACAAGACTCACCACGGCTCGGACTCGGGGAAGCCACCACCTTCCCCCATATAGTATACTCTACAGCTCTCCGCCGAGGCTACATCCAAATGGTTCTTTTTCTCGGGACCCAAGTTGGAGTCCCGAAATTGTCCCATGTTGGAGTCCCGAGACTTTGAACGCTCATAGTTCCTCGCCCGACCTTAGATCGGGACGAGGTTTAAACCAAAGTTCTAGCTCTCGTTGAGAGCTTTCCAACGTCGTGTCGCACTCCTTAAGGCGACGTCGGGAAGAGGTCGATTCCCGACTTTTAGTGGTCGAGAGTCAAATTGCCAATTTGACTCCCGGCCTTTCTTTTGCCCATAACTTGGGGCTGCAGATGTCTAAATGGCCCATGCAAGGCCATTTTGGGCATCTAAACTTCAAGACCTTTGCATTGATATAAAGAATGCACCAATGCGAGGAGAATTGACCCCTCAAATTGTCTTCTAAGTTTTCAGGAGTCCCGGAGATTCCATTTTCCCACTTTTGGGAGTGTGAGTTGCATTTTCACACTTAGCCCCAAAGTGGGGTTGCGACAACATTCACAACACGTTGTCAACTTGCACATTTATGTTTCATGAATGCATTTAGTAAATTTTGGAAGGAAATTAGGAGCATGGATCAACACCAATACTTCAAGTGTCAATAACTTAGAAGAAAGTAAATGTTTTATGTTCTCTTCTTTTATTGTCTTTTCATGAATGTTTATAAGGTTTTTTAGGTTGAATGTTTTTTAAAATGTCTTTAAATTAGAGAATTTGTAGGTGAATCAAACTTCCAAAGAGAAGAAGGGTTGATTGGTTTCTAGAACATTTCTACATTAAAGATTTTAAAGGCGAATCGAACTTCCGAATAATAGAGAACAAGGTTGTAAAAGGGTGAAATTGTGGCCCCTAATCATTACCATCCTCTAGGGGGTAAAACCGGGGGCAAGGTTGACACCTTATTACTCCACAAAAAGAACTACCCTCCCTAGCTTACTCTACTACAACTACTCAAGTAATAATTAAAAAGTCATATAAGGAAAAGTAAAGAAGGTAAAGGTTTGTTATTAAGGCTAAACCTACCATCTTATAAGTAATATAATCCAAGGAATAGGGAATAGAATGTAGGGAAGGGAGTAATACGAAAAACCTAAGAGTAGTTAATCTCCCTAATTCTATAATACCTTCAACACCCTAATATATTGCTTAAGGGGTTTGTAGAGCTTTCTACCACTACTATCCTTCCTTCCCCATGCCTGCAGGTTCTTGAGTGGCTTTGCGTGCCACATGCAACCCTTGAAAAATCCCTCCTTTGCTATGTACCTTTTGCAACCAATTGTCTTTCCTCTAAACTCCTACCTATTGTTTACAACAGTGCCTTCCAACCTGCAAGGCGTAGGGTTGTTATCTTGTGAACGTGTGAGTGAGCAGTGAACACATGAGTGTGAACATGTGAACCCAAGTGAATCTTTTTAAGAATATCTTATTGACGTTGACATAAATTTTTTGACACATGGGATGGAATATTCGGTGACATGGCATAGATGAACCATATTCTTGGATGATAAATAAAATGGATGAACTTTCATAAAAGATGGATGCCAAACCTATGAAAAATCATGGATGACCCACTATCTCACTCATAAAAGATGGAATAAAATTTCATGTTGGTTTTATCTTGAAAATACAACACATGAAATGTTGATGCAATACTTCAAATTATATTTCATATTTTCCTAATATGAATTTTTACAACATCTAAACCATTCATAATTT
>Ga0209611_10000420_pt1 | contig 61870 bp, 49 predicted proteins | sample S1TSphgellanicum_3_FD_187693 | JGI IMG/M metagenome (GOLD analysis project Ga0209611, IMG submission 187693) | Host-associated microbial communities from peat moss isolated from Minnesota, USA - S1T2_Fc - Sphagnum magellanicum MG (SPAdes) (version 2) | ecosystem: Host-associated > Plants > Peat...
TTTTTTGAATTAGTTGACTTTACACTAGGGAAACCAAAACAATTCTCAATTTACACTAGAACTTGGGATCCCTTTTGTTTCCTTGGTTACCTTTCCCACAGAATGGACCTCTTCACCTATCTCTCCCCCCTTCAACACAACAACCCTTATTAAACCAATGACGAAGAGGAAGAGGAGGCCCCTTGGGAGGGCTTGCACGTCTACCGGAACCATCTTGCTCGGGAGGGGCACGATCTCGGTTTAAAGGAAATAAATACGGTTTAAATAAATAAATTGGGGGATTTCATAGTGACCAAAGGTCACGGGTTCCCACTAGTCTATATAAACATTCTCCCAAAGACATTGTCTTCTAGTTTCAACAAACTATTCTCCTCCTTTAGTTTTCTCCATCAAAATCCATATTACATTTTCAACAACCAAGAGCTACAACAAGGTGGATGTAATGCAAAACAAGTATGCATGCTAGGATGGAGGAGTAAAACTACTTTTACCCCAACAATGTTCCCTTGGTGAGTAGGCCAATCATAGCAACACACAAGGTTTTGTGAACTTTCAAAGTTTGGCAATTAGGGTTTTAAAAACTTCCAACACAACACAAAATATTCATCAAAGTTTTATTTAATCATAAATAATTTCATTAATGTAAAATTGGCCCAGGTACTATGATATACAATTTCACTTACCTTGCCACAAACATTTACATAGGGCCATGTAAATGTTATTGGATTTTTTATAGTTCTCTATGTAAATGTAAAAGATGTGTCTACACAATAAGTAAATTTTTATAATTACCCAATTTTACACAAATGTATTTATACTTACACACACAACACAATACTTACCCAAACCAAGTTTGATTTTGGATTTGGTTGTAAAATCAAAATCAAAATTGGGTCTAGAATCAAACCTAGTTTTGGAATTGAAACTAAAACAAAAATAAAAACAATTTGAAAATGTTTTTTTTGGAAAAAAGGAGTGGAAATGGAGGTTATTTAAAGGTTCACTAGAAATTTATCATTAGTTTTGAATTGAATTACCCAAAACCCAACCAAAACCAAATCTGATTTCTAGAATTAAAACCTGAATTTGAAGCTAAATTCATTTTTTCAAGAATTAGACTCAAAATGGACCCAAGGTTCAATTTTTTATGTAGTTGAAACTAGAACCATTTATTTATATATATATATATATATATATATATATAAATGGAGGTTTTTCATAAAAGCCAATAACTGCCCAACATTAGTCCAAAGATGATTGTTTAGAAATGGGTTTTGCTAGATATATAACATAAGTTCACCTAATTTAAAGGCCTTTTCAAAAGTAGTCAAGCCTACATGAAAAATTATGTACCTTAATTGACATTGGACCAAAATAGTCCTAATCCAAAAAAATCATCTCTCCCCACAAATGAACCTAAAAGTCATGAAAAATGTTAGTTTTTTGAAAATTCAATTTGGAGGAGTTGTAGATGATTTCAAGCTAAATGTTTTAGTGGAAAAAATGAGATTTGGATGAAAAATGGAAAATTGTTAGGTTGTTGAAAGTTGAAACTTTTTAGTTTTGCACAATCTTCCAAATTGCAATATTTTGGAGACTTGGATCAAGATGTTGTGCTCCATTTATTGTAAAACACTAATGAAGGATAGAGGGTATGCATATGAATCATGTGAAAAAAAGGACGTCCAAAAGGAGTTGGAATGAATGAGCTATAGATAATCAAAGTTGGCTATCCAAAAGTAGTTTAGAAAAAAACGTTGATTTTCATCCTTTTTAAGGCAAACAAAAATCTTGGATAGTTGGAGATTGTGATAAAAAATGGCATTGCATCATTTGACTTAACTCCTATTTTCAAAATGTTGAAAATGTTGGGAAAAAAGCCTCACTAACTTTCACATTGGTGTTACACTAGGTAGCTCACAAAAATTCTTATAATGGGTAGCCCAAGAGAAGAAACTTTCATCAAAAGGGGAGGCCTTCCTCAATGATGTGGCAGATACAACCCATGTGTGTCAAATTTCAAAACAATGTTCCTAGCTATGAGTACAAGGAAGGGAGGGAACCAAATTGATCCTCAATAATGTTTAAAGGATATAGGACTCAATTGTAAGAACATGCCCAACAACAATACCCATTTGAGCCTCCATCCATGTTAACATGTCCAACATGTAATGTTAAGTCCACTCCCATACCCATCCATAAACTTGAAAAAATGGATTGTACATAGTGAAAGACTATTTAAATTTCAACACTTGAGTTAATCATTATGGTTGACCAATGAAAAGCAATCATTTCCCACTATACACACCCTTGTTAAGCACTCTTAACATGTGCACTTTTACTAGCTTAACAAAGTTTCACAATGTTTAACTATGTACACAACTTCATCCAAAAAATATAATACACACAATTCTATTACTACTATTGAACATGCTTTAAGTATGTAATACATAAAGATTTATTGGTTATTAAAAGGGAAAGATAAATGTAAATACACATATTATATTACCCTATGTGTAAAAATAGGGCAATCTTACCAAATTTTTGGCATTTATACTTACCTTATTTGGCATGTAAATATCATTTTACACTTACATGTGGCTTCATGGAAATATTTTTGGCAAGGTAAGTGTATAAATCATATATTGTTAATGAATACACCTATTTGTAATCCACATTAATAATTGGTTATGAGTGCAACCCAATGTGGAATATATGAATGTTGTGGCTATAAGTGTCAATAGTTGTATATGTGGTGTGTAAATCCAACGTTAATGTAAATCATTTACATTTACACGTCCAATTTTTCACACTTACATTTATCATGTTGTAGTGTATATATTGTTTTTTACACTTGCATGAAGCTAGTGTAAATATTTGTCGAATACATTTACACGGCCTTATGTAAATGTTTTTTTTTTTGTTTTTTTGAAACAAACAAAAAATTCCATTGCAAAGAAAAACACCATCTAGAAAGGGCAGAGGGACTAGGGAAAAACAAACCCCAATCAACCAAAGCCCCAAAGTTTACCAAGAAATATTACCACTCAAAGGTGGTTAATAACACCATCTAACCTTTCAACCATCACATGAATAGATTACATGATGTGGACCCCATACCCTATCAAAGACCTCTAAAATTGTATTTTCATTGTTTAGGTTCTTTTGAATTTTCTACAACACATGTTGCCATTCAATCTTCTCGTAATCAATCAACCCTTCTCACATGACATTTTAGAGCTTGGCCTCATGCCACCTATTGTTGTTGAAAATTAGATCATTTCTTTCAATCCAAATGGCCCGCATAGTGACACTTTAATTAAGGTCCATAAAGAGTTGAATTTTTTGACCCTATTAGGTAGCCATTTGTTGAACAAACATTGTTCAAGCTTTAAGGTTTTTTTAGACCCGATAATGTTTATAGGTAATTGAAGCTAGAAAAGGAATGAAAAAGCAAGTTCCCAAGCCTTCATAACTCTTGAGCAAAACCAAAATTTATGGGTGACAGATTTAGAAATGCACATTCATAGGACGAGCAATCCATTGGGATGTTGTAATTAGCATTGGCCTACCAACTATTGACCACAAGCACTTGGTGCCACAATAACCACATGAAACCTAAGTCTTTCTTGGCTCTACATTTGTTTTAAACATCTCTCCAATTTAGCTGAAAATTATGGGGGAGGGAACCCTCGCACTTTCCAAGCACATCATGAACAAGAAAACTCCTAGATTTAATTAGTTGCCTCCCTTGCTTGGTCGTGTAATTCATTAGCTCCACATACCTATTCCACTTCTAGTTTCCAAGGTCAAATGTGAGATCACCTAAAGCCCCATAAAACTATTTCATTGTTGCCCCCCTTACACCTATCTTGGTGCGAACCTAGTCTCTCCTTAAGACCCCTTTAAACACTCGTTGGTCAACTAACAACTGGAATGTCTTAAAATACTCTCCAAGTGTGAATACTTAGACCTCCTTTGGAATGACCACTTCTTACTAAATTGAATTGTCAACATATGGTCATAACCCTTGAATAGCAGCAAAAACCATGATTGAATTGGACATAGTTTCGTCATTGTAAATACTTCACCACTCCCCCTTCCCAATTAAATCTAAAAGTTGGTTACCTCAGTTCTTTGATCCAACATTTAAACAAGCTACTAATTAATCATTGCCAACAACTATATTCCCCTTCTTCCAAAGGAAATAAAAATTTCAATTCATCTTAGGAATGGAAATCTTTAGTTTCAACTTTCAATAGATCCATTAAAGTGCGTAGGCCAAAGTTGTACAACTCTTGAACTTTAGGAAGGGATAGTCCAAACTTCAACCCCTTAAAACTAAAGCCCCACCATATGTTTACTCTCTTTATGGCCTTAGCTACTTGCGATGGGGAGAAGTCCAACTTTTCAACCATTTGTTTCCAAGCCTTTGAGATCTTCCCCTATACCTTTTACTAGAGATGGACTGTGGTTTCCAACCAAAACCCAATTCATTTTCGGGCCCAAGTTCATGTGTTTAGAAGGTTTGCACATTGTTAATTTGAAATGTAATAAAAGTTTGAGGTTTGAATTGCCAAGTTTTAGGGCTTTGATAACCCACTTACATAGCAAAGCATCCATAGCTTCTTCTAGGTCAATGAAACCAAAACAAGTCCAATATACTTACTCGTGCAACAATCAAACCATTTTACTTTAGTTATAGCATATTGATCACCTCCAACCCATAAAAAATTCCGAAGTAAAAATTTATTGTGCTCCCCCCCCCCCCAATACACTAACCAAAAACAACAAGGTTGATGCCAAGACAAAGTTGACAATTATAGCTCGACCCGCTATTAGTAAATGGATCATGTTCCAAAATTTTAACTTCTTGTAGATCTTTTCAATCAAAAAAGTGTCCACTTCTTTTTCATCCAAGCCAAGCCAAGCCAAGCCCCAAAGGTGTGTCAAACATTTTAAGTAGTTCATTGTTAAGGGCCCACCTCCATTTGAGCTCTTTTGTCCATGTTAGTTTCTTGCGACTTTGTTTGTGATTCTAGTAAACCATGGACTTCTTCCAGTTCAGCTCCAACCCACTTATGTCTAAAAAATGTTGTAGCACATTAACAACATTTGACAAGTTTTCTTCTTCTCCCTAAATAATTCAAGTTGTATCATTAGTGTATTGTGAAATAATTTGTTGCATTATTCTTCCCAATAGGGTAATTCCTCTAATGTCCCCAAATTTAAGAGCCTATTTGAACATGAAATTCAAGACTTCCCTGACAATAAAAAAAGAACCAAGGGGCACCCTTGCCTAAATCTCCTTTCTATTTTGAAAGATTTGTTGATACACCCATTTAAACAAACCATTTTTATGGCATCGTTGAACAACAATTTTACCATCCTAATGAATTCTTAAGACATTCCCATCTTTGCCATGGCATCAAATAGGAAACTCCAATTTACCTTGTCATACGCCTTTGCAAAATCCAACTTGAACATAACCAATGGTTGGTTAATGTGCCAAGCCTAGTCAATTGTTCCATTTGTTAAGAGAACATTATCCAAGATGAATCTAAATGGCAAAAATGCAATTTGATCTCTATCTATTACCTCCATGAGGATTGGTTGCAACCTCATTTGAAGAACCTTCGCAAAAATCTTGTAGGATGCATTTAGCAAGGTGATCGGCCACCAATTTTTAAAATTCTCCTTATCTTTAACTTTGAATAACATGGTGATTAGTCCTTTGTTCACCCCATTGGGAAAACCACCATCCTTGATTGTTGCTTCAATCATTCAGAAGTAGTTAAATATGTTAATTAGATCCTAGAAGAAGGTGTAAAACTCTACCATCAAACCATCAGGTCTTGGGGCTTTGCCTTTGGCCATGGAGTTTGTTGGTGCTTGAAGTTCTTCCAAAGAAAGAGGTGTGGCTTCTTATTCATCCATTCAACATATTTCCTAGGGAGAGAATCCAAGACATTATAACATTGCAACTCTTCATTCCTAAGATGATCCCTCCTAGGCTTTATAAAGCTTATTATAGAAGTTGTAGCAAATTCGTTCCATCTTTATTTGACTTGTGGCTATCACTCCCACATCATCCTTGAGGGTAGAAATTCCAATTTTATTAGGCTTTGGTTTAATGGCTACAAAAAACTCCTTGGTTATAGTGTAATCTTTTTGTTTCCATTTGAGTCTCGCCCTAATTTGTTGTCTAACCACTTTCACATTTTCCAACTCCTTGATTCTCTACCTAAAGGTATTCACTAGTTATCCTACCCCACATCTTGAATCGTGTCTTGCAAGCTACTTTAAGTGCACTCCAAGTCTTGTTTTAGCTCAAATTCTTTGCAAAATTTTGTAGCCTTTACCTTGCAAAATTCTCTATAGAACCTAATGGCTTTCCTTAATTTTGTAAAAAATGTAGCTCCTTCTAATTGGGCTTTCCAAATTTTGTGAATTTTTTCTTTAAGTTCTCCAAAGAGCTGGGTATTCATTTTATGGAACATTGAGGTCCTTTGAATGGTTTTAGCAATTTCTAACACACAACTAATAGGATGATGATTTGACTTGACTCCATCCCCTCTCACATAGTAGTGGGGGCTATTGCTAGCTTGGTTGGAGGCTTAATAATTGGGAATGCAAATTTGATTTAATCTTTCCATAATTCTCTCTTCACCACTCCTCTTATTGTTGCATGAAAATTTTAGGCTTCTACTAAATCTTGTTGGCTTGTGGATTTCCAAGGCCAATTTCAATGAATCCCACAAAGTCAATCTTGATTTATTCCAACAAAATCAAGGTGAGGAAGACATTTGACCTTACATACTTGGGTGCAAAGGTTACCCCTTGTTGCCATGGTTGCTAATCTAGCACAAAAAGGTTGGAAACATGCACCATACCATTCTAAAAGCCTATTCAATAAACTTTTGAATAGAGGTAGAAGTGTTGTAGAGAATGTGTTCAGGATCTTGAAGAAACCTTTAAAAAGTTGCTTTTGAAAACAAATTTAAACATCCTCTTTGTCTTGATGTGGTGGTTTGTTGTTGTGTTTTTTACAACATGATCATTAATGGTAAGGATTTTGACTTTCAAACCTTAATGGATCAATTGGATTTAGATAATAGAATGGGAATCCTAAAATTGTTGGATTGAGCATTCCTAATAATCAAAGGCCTATAGATCAATAAGCAGTGGACAATTATGTTGAAGCAAATTTATAGGATGTGGAAATGTTAGGAACAAAGCAAAGAGTTATATTTGAACAATATCAATTGGAAATAGACCACATAGAACAAGATATTAACATGTGAATTGAACTTGTATTTCAGGAAACCTCAATGACACGGAAGTTGGTCTTTGATGCCATGACTGAACTAGTGTGTTTTGAAACTGGAATTATATCTGTTGATGATGAATTTGCATTTGAATCAAGTTGACATCAAGAGCTTTGACATCAAGTTGAATTTGGGATTACTTTTTTGTCTAATGATGAATCTAAAGCAAAAAGAGGTGTAGGCATCATGTTCTTATCTTGAATAAAAACATGGCACATGGTGGTGTTAAAGTTTGAAAGAACATTTACCATGGTCTTGCTTGTCTTGTGAAGTTTTTTGTCTCATTACTTGAAATAGTGCAACTACTCCTTATTGTTGTGATCTTAAATCACCATTTGGCGTTCTTCTAATTTGAACTGCATAAGGTAATTTTATCCATTACTTCAACATGTAACTTGTTGTTTTTATTGTTTGCTTCAATAACTAGCCGTGAAAATGCATTCATTCTCTTTCACTTTTGTTTTGTGCTCCCTACAGTGATCGATGTCCCTAGAGGTGATGCAAGTGCAAATGGCAAATCTGACAAATTAATAATGTAAGGGCCATTAGGGTCACCTTATTGAGGATTATTGACCACATCATCTAGGTTCACGAAATATGCTTTTGCATTTTGTGAATTATGTTGTTTTGGCTCTGTAAGTTGTTCATATGGACAATGATCACCAAGCAACTTTCCCACAAATGAATGTGGCAACAACTTTGCAAAATCTTGTTCTTTTCATGTGTCAACTCCCAATATCGATGCAATGTAACTCCCATCACCTTCTACTTGCAAGTCTTTCACATGAAGTGATGCATTAATGATCTGCTCTCCTTGAAAAACTTTAATTATTTCATAATTTTTTTGTTGAATTGGTGAGGTAAGTGATGTTTGTCACGTTCTTCTGTCGTCATCTCCCAAAAACAAAATGTGGTTTTTGGTCCCCTTGTGATACAACAACATTTTGTAATCAGAGTTGAATCCATTCCATTTTTCTTTGCACATCTTCTCGTTCTTGGGAACTTTAGTGTGAATGTGCACTTGTAGATCTTCTACAATTTTGTTCGCTCTTTGCACTACTAGCACCATTTGTGCTCTTGGATCCACCAACTATTTTTGTGCTACATGCTTGAGATGCTTGCATTTGATTAGTATCAAAACTTCGTGCTATTCACAATTGCCATGTTGTTGTCGTGATGTTTGATCGCCTTTGAATGTTGATCCACGCCATGCACCTCCATTTGTGGCAATGGAATTCCCTACATATTCTAAAAAACTCATCGTGGTGTTGTTGTGTGTGTTGCAAGTGAGTGGCAATGATGGCAATGAACGTTGAAATGAATTTGGAACAAATTGTTTTGCAATGATGGAAAGGACTACGTTGCAACGATGGAGTAGGAGAACTCATGAAGTTGATAACTTATCAACCTTGTGCATAGGTTCATAACTTGCCAATGATGGTAGACACATTAATCTTCATATTTTAACAATTTACCTTGATTTGTAATTAAAATATCAATGATGCTATCACCATTGATAACATTGTAAATAAAATGCCACATCAACATGCCATGTAAGTTAGTTATGGATGATAGTTGCCCTTATGTGAATTGTGATACTTAACTCTACCATTATTTACATCACTACTTGCAAGTGTGAACGACCCCTAAGTAGTTATGTATCCACATATGTATTTTATTTATTTACTTATTTATGTACTTAGTTAGTTATGTACTTAAATTATTAAAAAAATGTATATATGTTTTTATTAAAACCCAATTCATTATGGGGTTTAAAAAATTAATTTCACCTTGAGTGAAACTTAAATTATTCATGTTAAGTTTTAATGAAAACAATTCATTAAGGTCAAATTTTTGTATTATTCAATAAATATTTTTATTTAATATTTATTTTTATTTTATTTTTTTATTAATTTATATATGACATTATCATTATGTATAAAATTATTAGTTGTATGAATGTAATGCCAATGCCCAAAAAGCAAGGTTCCAAATTATGCAAATTGCCTTTTAAAAACAAATCTTGTATGTTCCCCTATGGTTCCTAATAGTTCATAATTATTTATTTCAAATCATGCATGTCCATGTGGATGTGTAAGGCTAACAAGATACATAGATAGGCTTAAAAGGGGTAGGTATGACTAGCATAGACAAACAAACATATAACATATAACATACTTTTTATTAAATAAATGTACATGTTAAATGCATATAATGTTAATGTATTATACAAAGTTTTAAAATATTGTATATAATGTTTTGAATAATATGTTCACATGTTATGTTGTATATATAATGTATAATATATTTCATAAATTACAATATATGCTATAATACATTACATATATGACATATTGCAAGATCTAGAACATAATATATTGTTGGGTTTACAATAGAATATGAAATAATAATATCAATTTAACTTATTATGAATTATAAGATAAATGAATTTTTAAAATTTTTGCTCATGTTATCCAAAAAATATTTTGCATAAAAAAAGGTTTTAATGCAAAAAAATACCAACTAAGACTATATAAAATTTAAAAAGTTTGTACAAAGTGAATTTAGATGGCATCTTTCCAATCCTTCTACTATGTTGAAGTCCTAAAAATTTGTTATATTAAAAATGTGGAATTTTTTTAAATAATTATAAAATTGCTATAAAATTATATATTTATTTTACAATACTAAGTAAACTATGCTATATTAGAAAAATGAACTATATGATTGCATGAGATTATAATAATTCAATATTTTTTATTGTATTCAATTGTTCTATTGACATTCATTACATCAAAATGTGTCACAATTCACTTTGTATTTCAGTTGATTTCAAATAAACTTGAACAAATTTATCATGGTGAAAGTGGTCAATTCCCTAAAGTGAATTCACTAATAGCTAACCAAATTCATTAGCTAACTTGTTAATTCATAATTAAGATAGGCTAAGAACTTAGGCTAACTTCGACAACTAAAAACTTAGGTTATAACCTAGGTTGTCTAACTCACCAACTTGGGGTGCAAGTGTGACTATTTAAACGCATGACCTTCGATCCCTTGATTTTCATGTTTAAAAAACAAATCATTAACCATTATATTAGTATTGAATAAATGAAATGATTTGCCATCACATGTTATTATGCACATTTTTTTCTTAACCTATGTGTAAGCTAACATAGGTTGAACTTTTATGCTAACCCTAGGTTATTCCTAAATCAATGTAGGTTATTGTAGGCTACCCTAAACTAATTACCATAAGCTATGCTTTTAAGTTAGGCTTACATCAATTTAAGCTATTATCACTTATTTTGAACTATCTATCTTAAGTTATTTTAGGTAATTTTATCCCAAGTTATTATTGGTCATTTTAAGTTATGTAAACCTAAGTTGGTTTAGGTTATAACACCATAGCTTATTATAAAGTATAACTTATAATAATCTAAAATAGAATAACTTCGAACAACATAAAATAATGTAAGATATAATTTAGACTAACATAAGGTGCAATAACTTTAAATAATAAAAAATAGTCATGGGTGGAATAATTTAAAATAGCCTAAAATTTTAACCTAAAGTTGAATAACTTGAAATAATAAAAAATAAACTTTAGTATAATATTTCTAAACAACCTAAATGGAATAACCTAAAATAATTTAAAATAACCTATAATGAAATAACTTAAAATAACCTAAGGTGAAATAATTTTAAATAACTTTTAAAGGCCTAAAATAACCAAAAATGAAACAACTTAAAATAATTTATAACAGACTAGTTTATAATAATTTAAAATAATCTAAGATAAAATTAAAGAAATAATCATTTTTTTAAAAAAAAATTAAATTCCTATGATGCTTGACATGTACATGAGAAAAAAACATGAAACATTTCAAAAAATAAACTGCACACAACCACCCATTTTGTTTTCCAAAATACCTTGTAAGTTTATATGTTTTATATACAATCCTCAAAATCCACTATGAATTTGGATGAAAGTTTTTATTTGAAAGAAAGGTTATGGTGATGTTAGGTGCCACACGTTTTTATGACATATTTAATATATATACCTTGTACATTACATCAGGATTGCATTTGTGAAATATGGTAAATGAATACTCAAATAACATAAATTAGTCATGTGTGCAAATCATACATCAAAACATAGCATCCATGATTAGTCCTTTTTGACTAGGTTAGTCATTTATGCCATTTCTAATCATTTATGCTATGTGTAGTTATATTGGTTTAGTTATGGATGACATGTTTTGACGTAATGATAAATGAATGGAAAACAAGTTTGACAAAGGATATCATCAGAATGAACACAAATAATGTTCATTAGGCCATCTTTCAATCAATAACAAGCAAAACTACAATTAACTTTTCACAATTTATATCTACAATTGCTTCAAAACAAGGCCAAAAAAAAAGTGAAAAATGCATTTTTTTTTGTTCTAATTTATTTTCTCTCTCAATTTTTTATTTATTTTTCCATCTTGGAACAAAAATGCTTAAAGGAAATTAGAGAACATCCTTATCCACACAACAACAGGGCATAACTTAATACCTTACTAGGGTTAAAATTCCAGAGTGACATGTTACAAATGATTTTTGGGGCTAAAATGCATAAATGTGGCCAAGAAAAAAAATAAAAACAAACAAAAAGGAAATTTGAATTCGCCATATTTAGACAATGGGTTTCCAGGAGGTCCCCGAACTATATAGGAGGATTCCTAAAATATCCTAATTTTCTCTTTGGACTGTAGCCTAAGCCAAACTTGGCAAATTCCTCTTGTGGATGATCACCAGTGTGGCTACCATAGTTTTGGCGAACTGCAGAAACCCTTTGTCTAAATATGGCGAACTCAGACTTTTTCCCCCTCAAAATACGGCGAAAAAAACGCATGTTTTTCTCGGAAGACAATCGCCCTAGATTTATTTTTTCTGTCGCCGCGGTGAGAAAAATTGCCAAAAATATATTTATTTAATTTTTGTAAAAAAAAAACACACTTGGTGTTGTCGTCTTTCTTCTTCTTCTTCTTCTTGTGTTTGTTTTTGTTCTCTTTGTTTTTTCTGTTGTTGTTTGACGAGGAAGAGACAGAGAGAGCGATGAGTGAGAAGCAGGGGTACAGGAACGCGTGCATAACGCTGCATCAGCCGTGGGCGTCGTTGCTAGTGCACGGCATTAAACGTATAGAGGGACGTTCGTGGCCTGCTCCCGTGCGAGGTTTGCTTTCTTTCCCTCTCTAGGGTTTTCTTTCTGTCTCTGGCGACTTTGCCAAAGACTTGAGTTCTTTCCTGATTACCATTCATCGAATAGAAAGAGAATCTCCTTCAAGAGCAGCGATTGCAGACCGTTCGCAATTTGCATGCACTCTTAGAATCCTCCTGTCCATCCATAGAAATCAATACTTCATTTAACCCTTGGTACTTCAACCTTGTGAGGGTTTCAAAGCAAATAAGGGTTGATGCATACATGTGGAGCTCACAGAGATGAGAGAGAATTTTTTTGCTGCCAGGGACATTAGTGACATAGAGGCATCCATTGGTACACATATGAAGTAGTCCAGGTTTTCAACTTCAACCTAGTTGTTGTTTCTTTGATTCACAATTTCTGAGAAGGGTTTCTTGAATATGCTTCTGTTTGTCCTTTCGGACACGATGAATTACAACAGATTCTTCACCTTCAATTCTTCTAAATTGTAGCAGATTATACCCAGGAGACAGAGCTGGACATTAGCAGCTTTTCATTTTAGGTGTTGAACAAAACCCTAAAATTTCTCATTGAACGTGGTTCTTTGGCTTCGTCTCAAAGGCATTTTGCAGTTTGTAAGGGGATGTGGCTTTATTTGCCCAGTTCTAGATTTGGAGCTTCATAAGTAATGTGGTTTGGTCCTTGATAATATTTTTCACGCAGTTCATGAATTGCATAGATGTGGAGATCTGGTCAAATTAGCGTTTAGGATACAATGATGAATATAGCTCTGGTAGAAACAATAGTCAACTAGATGTCAGGGTATCTGGGCACCGGATTATCACCCAGAGAGGATCAGACAGGAGAGTCTGGGGAGAGGAGCAGATGTTTTCATAGACATAAAATGAGTGTCGGGTGACTCATGATGTACTCCTTTGAATTGGATTGAACCAGGACGGGTATGGATTCATGCAGCTGCAAAAGTACCAGAGCCAGAGACCATTCAGGCTATGGAGCATTTCTATCGTGAGATTTATGCAATTGATGGTGTGACAGATGTTGTATTTCCAGAGTTCTATCCAACATCTGTCCTATTAGGTATGTAACTTCCAACTTTGTCCCATCTGGAGTCCAGCTTGCCTCCCTTCTTGAAGTCACCAAACTTCTCCAGTCAAAATCTCCTGCAGTTTGCTGGATTTTTGTTCTGGATACAATTTTCATTATCTGAAGTATTTGGGTAGTGAGGTGGAACAAGAGATATGCCTTGGCAATCTGGGTATGTGGAATATATCTGACTCTCTTACAGAATGTCAGTGTGGTTCCATGTATACTGATGTATGCTGATGAGGTTACACCTGGGAATCTCACCATCATAGTGCCAAAACACCAATTGAATGGATCTTCTTTCACTCCAGCTGAATGTCAATTTAGGTCACATTTTCTACAGACATGCAGAGTGATGGCCAAGTTGGAATCTCTTCACTGGTAGACATGTTCCGAGTAAAAAGGTCACGTTCTTTGGCAATTTCGTGCATTTTGAAAGCTGCAGATCATGGTATGGGTATATGGTGAAGACAATTGTTGATGTAGGGTATATTGGGTATGATTTGTGGATGTAGGTTGTGTGAATGTGGTGGGCTGCGTCTCCCTTCCTGAACTTGCTAATTGGAAGAGCCTTTCTGAAGGGGTTTGTGGCCCAAACACCTTCCATTGGGTCCCATGCGTTTATTCTTTGATATGCATACCTTGCTAGGCTGGAAGAAAATATGGAGTCATTATCACCCACATAAAAGGTATCTCAGGGCAAGGATCTCTAGATCATTACTACTCACACCACCGTCCTGAAGGAAGCCCAAAGATTTGTATTGTACAGCCTAGCAGTTCTGTGTTTTGACATTTGCACCTCCTGATACCAGGACAGTAGAATCACAGGTATGCTGTGGGCATGGTTACAGGTAAGATTGGAAGGTCAGACACAATTTTGTTGGCTTTGTGAGGACCCACAGGTTTGAGTTTCTTTGGTTCATCTCTCATATATTTTTCTCTTCCAGTTTCAAAAGCTCTTTCACCTATGAGTAAAGCTAGTGGTGTCTTTCCAAGTGCAGATGGCTCTCCCCTTGTGACTTTTAAAGCTTTTCCTGTACATCACCGATTCAAGAGATAGTATTGTAAGGTTTTGATAGACTCAGATTGAACATCCTAAGTCATCTGGGTCACCGCCTTCCTGGAGCTGCTCCAGACTTTAAACCTAAAATTCAAGTATTGTGGTATTGCCCATGCAGAAGTTGGTGATTCCACTTGAGATGCGTGGTTGGCAAGGGGTATACAACCTTCAGAGAAAGGTGCCCTTCCTCTCCCCCAGTCAGCCTGCTCTTATCATATGCAGCTCTTTATAGAGATTGGGTGCTTTATGCAGATTGCTGATGCGGCACCTAGAGGACTGCGACCAGTCAATGCTCCAACACAAATGAAGTTCCCAATGCCAGTTTCTTTGGAATCCTCTTCAGAAAGGGATGGTTTAGAATCAGAGGAAACAGGTCAACCACAGACAAGATCACTGAATCTACATCTCTCACCTGAGTTGAAAGCATCAATACAAGGTGCACAGGCAGCTGCAAACCAGTTTCGAAGATAGACAGCATTTCTGTAAATTCACAGGCGCTTATTGAGTGTAAGTTTCATTATTTTCTGTGTCCTCTCATTCTCAAGTCTCATTTTTTTACATGTCATTGAATGTATGATACTGGGCACAGCAGTAGGCACACAGTACCCTGAGTGCATCTTTTCATCCTTGTTTTCTCCTCTGTGAGGTAGCTGACTTGTGCCTTATTCATCATTTCTTTTTCTGTTCACATTCCTGTTCCTCTTATAATCACCACTATAAGAACTGAGGTGAGATCATACTTGAGAAAACTTCCAGTGCTCTGCCAAAAGAGTTTACTTTGCATATATGCCACAGTTGGTTGACAGACCATGCATGTGCAGGAGCAGAAGTGCACAGACATGGTCAGGTGCCCAGCTTATTCATTTTGATCAGATGTTACAACATTTCTGGTATGAAGAGAACAAGAAAGGGCATCAGACAGAGCTGGTATGACTGCAAAGACCTTGCCTGGAAATTTCCTTATTTTCCTGGAAAGTGGGGCCCTATTTGGTGGTGGCACTAAGCAGGTTGACCATCACTCTCAGTGCTTTCTGTAACATAGGTGGTGTGTGCAAGATAACTCTCATGAGAATCAAGAAATCCCCACACTAACAATTCAGAAAGGCAGAAATACTTGGTGAACATCTTCATAAGTATTTCTTTATGTTAACTCCCACAGTAGGTAGAGCTCAGGATTCTATAGTTGTTCCTTAGAAGGTGGCCATTTCAACGTGGTGGAGATTCTATTATGGATCATCAAACTCACGGTGCTGAGATTATGAAAGGCCATAAAAGATACATACTTTGGTTTTGCTGTACCACAGGTTTTGACTTGTATATTTCCATGTTCGTTTGGGATGATTATTGGTCACTTGATAGATGTTTGTTCATGTTAGATCTCCATCTTCTTCTGAGTGCCATATCTTTTTACTGGTTTTTCTTTGAGGGTGGGCATTTGTCAAGCGGTGGGATTGGGTAACTTGGGAAAACAACATCAAGCTCAAGAAAACAACCCAATTGAGATCTCATCAAATGCCATGCTCATTTCCTTGCCATTTTAAGTTTGATGAACACTCATTTCATACTCTTACTTGCTAGGTTGTTCAATCACTTTGAATTGTTTGCCTCATAGATTTGGAGTCTCCCATCAACATTTCTAAATAGACAAGCAAGGATTGTTTTCATGTAGTCCAAAGAAGTGGAAAGAAGGGGAAAGGGAAAGGAATGAAAGCATTCATACCTTGTGAGATAAGGTCCAAGAAACTCTACTAGCTTAAGTAGGAACAAAATGAGATCATTGCATTGATTAGAGCACAGAAAAACAAGTACCTAGCAAGCTTGAACCTAGTTCAAATCTACCATGACCAAATGGAAGAGGATTTGTAAAAGAGTATGGAAGCTATACATCTTCTATACACTTGTGAGATGGTCCCACATGACCAATAAAATTTATTCTCGGTTTAGATTCTCTACCAAAACTATTGATCAACGTGTGCTAGATATCAAGAAATTGACTCCATAAATGAAGCTTACCCATTGTCAAGTTTTGGACACAAGAAGTACGATGTTTCAAAGTATATATATTGTAATAATTGTATGATGCCAAATAGACTTGAAGAAAATAACATTTGAGATTGTCATCTAGATGCACAACTAAAAGTATTGTTCACATCATAATCCAAAGTGAAGTCTTTACAATGTTCATAACATGTGTTCAATCCACATTCTAAATAAACCATAAGTTATTTGTACTACTTTGGTGCATATGAAATTACAGCTTATGAAATTGATTACTGTGGAATGAATATACCCACCCTATGTGAATATTACATTATAATCTTTCGAGATCTTTGGTGACCTCATATAATGATGGGTCTAGCATTAACTAGGAGTAATGAATTAAATGGGGCACTAGGTTTTACACTCTTAAACGACAAGTTGTGGTGACTTTAGCTTTGGCCTCATGACCAACGTTGAGCCAAGAAAAGGGAGACTGGCCAAAACAATTCCATAGGCATGACATGACTCCAAACACATGCCCAAGTGATAAAAGGGGTGTGTGTGGGAATGCAAGAAAGGAGCCCTAACACTTCCAATGCACTTTCACTTTGGGGTGTTTTGAATTTTTATATCAAGGATTTGTGAGGTCAAACCTCGTTCAAATTAGGTTTTCTTTAAATTATTGAAAAGGTTTTGAAGAGTATTAAAATAAAATGGGGTCGCATTTTTTTTAATGATTTATATAACACAAGTTATGGCCATTTGAAGGGTGGGAAATCAAATTGCCAAAATGATTCATGATCATTTAAATGATGTTTTGAAAGGTCAAATTCGAACTTTTCTTGAACAATTTTATATAACATTGAAAAGTTTTATTCATGACTTTCAATACAAACACACTTAAAACATCGAATTTGAATAAGAAATGAAGAAGTTGTGAACTAAAAAAAAGATTCGGAATCATAACTTGGTAAAAATTGAAACTCACACATTGAATTGTCATTTTGATGTGACCCCTCACAAGGAGCTACAAAATACACTATGAGGAAGAAGGTGATGCATTTTTCAAGGATGGGTGATGGTGAATCTTGTGAATCCATGTTAGCCCATGGCTTGTTCATGCATCATTTTGATTTTAAATGCATTAACCAACCTTTTTTTTTTGTTATTGTAATTTGATATGTTTGAAAGTTCAACTTGAAAAGTTCATTTTAGTCTCATCTTAGAATTCATATGCCCTTTTTCTTGTTGGGAACAAAGGAATGCAACTTAAGTTTGTATTTGTTGTCAAACTAAGAATCAAGGAGGTTTTTTTTATCACACATACCACTTGATAAAATTAGGTTGTCATAAATGACTAACTTAAAGTTGCTTAAAAAAATTAATTGATTTGACTTGAATTATCATACACATTTTAACTACCATACTTATAATTGGCAATCAAAAAAAATTGTTGAATATTTAATTTTTTTAAAATAAGGTTTTAATTTCAAATTTAATTTTCTAAAATTTCAACAATTGAAGATTAAACATGCAAACTACATCTTGGGTTTGTATTATGATAGTTTTTCCAACAATTGAAATGGAAATTAAATTTTCAACAAATTTTAGCAAATGTCACTAAAATTTTCTTTTTTTTTTGGCCAGACCTTTTATGAATTAGTTGGTGCCAAATAACAATCATAGGTATGGTATCACTATTTCCCCATAATTTTTAGTGTGGTGTAATAGTTTAAAATCATTTTTTGAAGTATAAGATTTCAAGCTCAATGTCCATCTTTTTCGCCATGTATGTTTCCCCAAATGAAACCATCCAAGGAAAAAGATGGTTATTGGGATGTTTTCCATGGGCAACTCAACACCACTTCTTAATCAACTTGCTTCAATGAGGAAAAAATCAAACCAAGTTTTCCTTGGGGACCTTGTAAAGGTCACAAATTCATCTATTCATTTATTATGCAAAAATTGAATAAAATTTTCATTCATTTTAAACCTCTTCCCCAAATTTTTCATCCCTTGTCCACATTTTATTCCCAATTTTTCATCCATTATGCAACCTTGCCCCATAATTTTTCATATATTTGGCAACCTTACCAAAAAAATTAAATATTTCACATGATTTGATTTTTGATGAAATTTTCATTTACAAAAATGAAATCCAACTTCCCCAAAGAATACATTCACAAGCAACAAATGTTCCCCGACCATTCCCCCACATGCAAAATGATTGTGTTCTCCAATTGTTGTCATTCTCTAAGGAATGCTAGACTAACACACTTGTTAATAAAATGTTTGATCATATTCTTTCTTCTTTTGATATGAAAATAAGTCATTTTAGACAAATTTTTAACAAATATGTTTAAAGAAAAAAATTAAATTCCACCAAAAAAATGATTATAATATGGACTTATAAAAATATGGCCCATTTTATGTCATTCAAAAATCTATATCTTTTTTTTTGTTAAGGTTTTTCTAACAAAATTTCTACATATATCTTCATATTACTTTAATATATCATTCTCAGACCCTGTGATTGGGGGGGAAAAGCTTTAGATTAATCAAAGGTTATTTAATGTCAATCAAAAATCTCAAAATTAAAAATAATGATTCTATTTGCATTTTATTTTATTTTCCATTTAAAAAAATAAATTAAATAGAAATTCAAAATGATGAATAATATAATGTATTACTAATTTTTTTTGTATATGGTGTAATGCATGATGCAAACATGTGTATCAAACAATAATTTTTTCTACTTCAAATTATTTAATAGTTAGTTTTGAACAATAATTTTCATACATCATTATACATTTCTTCATGTTTCATTTTATGCAGTGAGGTGATGAAATCATGTTGTAAAAATTAAATTTGTCTAATTTTCAAGATTGTGAAAAAAATTGCAATCATTAAATGGTTGACTTTAGTAAATTTTTACAAGTATTTGAGCATATTCTCTTATCTAAATATAATTTGTATTGCAGGGAGAGTGGGTTCCAGTGGTTATGGCTGATTGGATTCCTTGTGAAGGCCAGGGTATGCCCACTTTTGAAACAAGTCGCAAGGGGAATGAGCTATGGGTTTCAATCTTGGAGAAAGCTCATGTGAAATTGCATGGTTCCTACAAGGCTTTGGAAGGGGGTGTAGTACATGATGCATTTGTTGACTTGATTGGAAGTGTGGGAGAATAATTTAACATGTTTCATGAATCTTCACAATTGGATCTTGTGAATGGGTGTCTTTGGTTCCAATTGCAAAGATTCAAACAAGAAGGGTTTTTGTTTAGGGTTGGAAATCCTTCAAGTTCTAATGTGCATGTTTCATCAAGTGGAATCATGCAAGGTCATGGATACTCCTTATTGTAGGTTATAATGGTTTGTTTGTACCTACTTATGCCATTGCAAACCTTGTGGTGTTCCACAAGACTTATTGTGTTCCTCTTTATTATGTTTATGCTACGATTGAATTATTATTTTTATAGGTGTGTATGTGGTCTGTTTATGAGGTGTGTATTGAGTTTCATTCCTTTTATTCCAAGTCCAAGAGGTAGATGGACACAAGCTTGTTCAAATTTGCAATCCATGGGTCAATGAGGTTGAGTGGAATGGCCCTTGGTTAGATTTGTTTCTAGAGTGGACTCAGTGGATGAAGCACAAGTTGAAGTATAGACCTCAAGTATTATTGGTACAAACACATTTGGTATGTTACTTAATGTGGATGTCCTTTGAATAACAATATACATGTGGACATCACTAAGGTTACTTAGTAGAACACAATAGAATTGTTGAAGGCATCATTTCTTGTGGAAGCATTATTTAAAGGTGGTTCCATTTGTGATTTTTCGCACTGAAGTCCAAATCTTGCAAATGGGTTTGCGTTCCTATTCATGTGTTTGCCACCCTTATTCAAGTATTTTCTCTCTCCGTTTTTCATGTCATTAGTTTTGTAGGGCTTGTGGATAGTGTTTTCCATGACTTGTTACTTTTTCATAATTATATTTAATAATATTGAGTGTTATTAAAAAGTGTGGGGTACATTGGTACAAGGTGTGCATGTTTCTTCATGGTGTAGGGCCACCTTTGGCAATTATCAATTTGTTGGGGAAGCTTCAATATTTTTTATTGGCATGCACATTATTAAAACCAAGGGTAAAATATCAACTCGAAATATTTATGCATGAAGTAGTATCAGGGACAAGCTACATTAATTCAAGGGAAACGTTTTGTGAAATGGTGATTGAACCTAATCCAAAGGGGTACACAATTTTCTGACTACATAGGGTCCAAATCAAGAAACCCAATTTTGCTCAGTGTTCACAAAAACTTTGATCACTTTGGAACCCCTTTAACGCAAATGCTACCAAATGAACACCTTGGTATCTTGTTGGATGTCATTATAAATTAGTGTAAAACTTGCACGGTGGTAGCATTATTGGAGTTTTATCACCACCATCTTTTTTGCAACACCAAGGTTGTTGACAAAGAGGTACTATCAATCACCACATTGTAGCCTTTGGTTTTAAATTACTAATTGTACAAAATTCAAGAGCTAAGGGTTCTTATTCTTTCACATAATTATTAGGGCATATTGTGTTTTTTTTCCTTTTTTTTTTAAACATCTAAATATTTGCTACCTAGGTGAAAGCAATTGTAGAAGTGTTTGCATCTCTATGTAATAATTTTGTAGTTTGAATACATGGTTGGTGTCTTGCTTGCCAAATTGTTTTTCGTCATGGGGTTGTTTATCTTTTCAGTAGCACTTTTCTAATGATCCTTTGTTGGTTCATCCTATTAGGACCCTTATAACCTAATGTCTTTGAAGATTGTTTTACAAGTTCAAAATAGAAGTTCTATCTCCATCTAATAACCATGCAGTTTCTATTGACATTGAAATGTCCAAAAATAGGTCAGCAATGTAAAATGAGTTTACATGTACACACTGGTAAATAATACATTTCACTTAGGACTTTGTTTAGGTGTCTTTCACAAAATGCTTATTGTTGGAAAAATAGATCAAACCTCTCTTAATCTTGTTTCCTTTTTTTTAATGGGGTTGTGCAATGGGAAGTGGAATTTGTGTTTATATTAGTTGCCTAGCACATTGTAGGGTTACAAAGGCCACTAGTGGACTTTTTAGAAGCTTACATAGAGAATGTGCTTTCACACAAAAAAATAAAAATAAAAAAATAAAATTGCTTAGAGGTTGGTGATGATATTTTTGCTATAGTGTTCAACCTATTTGCCCTTACATTCTTCTCCCCATGTTTGCATGTAGAGAACAATGTGCAAAATGGGACAATGATCTAGTCTTGAATCTACTTTGGAATGGTAGCAATTAGTTTTTACTCTGATGTTCTTTAAGCACATGGTGAATATTCTGTTTGTTGTGGTGTGTTACAAGTAAAAGGAGTTGCCACCCCCACCCATGAAAACCCATTTCTTACCTCTTACCTCCTCTTTGTGTAGAGTTGAACATGAAGACCACTCAATGTTCAATTTGATTATTATTGAGACTTAATGGGTGCATCTGATTTTGCATTCCATGCATATCCCATTCTTTCCTATGACTTATGTGGCAAGAATGGTAATTGGTAATGGTTGAAACTTACATCTAGTAGTGTATATAATGTATGTTATGATCTTGGATTTTAATGCCTTAACTAATAGACATTTTCTCTTGTACAAACACCTTAGTTTATAGACATGAGGATTTTGGAGCACTAAAGTCTAGTTTTAAACCATCTATACACTTGTTGTACAAGATGTTGTACGTCTTGTCCATGTGCAATGAAAAGTAAAAGATAATTTCTTTTTACAATTGAAAAGTAAGAGGTACATGTCTTTCCCACTCCATGTCAAATCACTAAAGGTATAAATTTTGAAGTATAGTTGAATCGTTCTCTAAGTATAAATCCTTTGAATTGCCCAAGTTGAAGAGGCTCAAATTCATGTGCACCAAGTCTATTTTACAATTTCATGTTGTACCCTTGGTGCTAATTGATTACTAGTATTGAGTGTCTATCAAATATTCAATGTCCTTCATTTTCTTAAAAAAAGTTTTTTGATGTTAGGTTCTTTAGAATAAGTCTCATGTAAAGGATTCTTTACTAATTCAAATTCCACCTTGGTTTCATTTTCAAAACCCAATTTCTTTTCACTAGGAAGATGAAACGCAATGTGCTTCCAAGGTTGCTTTTCAAGGGTGTTGTTGTGAATTAATTGGTTATGATACTTTGGCTTTTTACATGCATGAAAGGTTTAGGTTTCCTGCCAATTGACATTGCTGTTTTTTTCTCGACCATATAGGTGGTGTTAATTATCAACAACCAAGAATGTGAAAAAATGTTATAGAAGAAAGGACAAGAGCTAATTTCAAATTCAAAAGACTAGGTCAAACAAAAACAAACACACTAATGAAAAATAATGTAGTCATGTCATTGTGACCACCATCATGAATGGTAATGATAATTTGCCATTATCCCCCATTAACTAATCATCTCCGAAATTGTGGATCAATCTTTCAATGATCCATTTCCTGTGTTCCATATACAAATGTCCATGATGGGTGAAGTGAAGATGGATTTACAAGGTGATGGGTGGCTATTGGAAGAAAACTTCCCTTTCCAAATAACATGAAAAGGGCACCCATAGCCAAATCCATATCTATATCCATTGAGTTTGTAATTCTATTGTCATGGTTTCCACAATCAATCTAAACAAAACATTGGAATATGACTTACAAGAACGGGTTTGCCAAAACTAGCATGCTTCCACACAACATGCAAAAAAGGTTGGCTCATTATCCCTTTCTCCGTCTCTCTTTAGCCTCCCTCTTTATTCCTTCCCCTACTCAAATCCACAACAAAAATCACAATAGGAGTATCTAAATCCACAAAAGCTTAAGTCCTTGTCTCCTCCTCCTCCTCCTCACCAATGTAGGGAAGATGAATGCACAACAACCAAAAACATTTTGAAAAGAAAAAATCAAACAATGTGTCTTTTCATATGCAATTCAATCAAAGATGTGTCTTTTCCCATCTAAAAAAATTAGGGGCACAAATATACATGGCTTGAAGCCATAGACTCTAGATAAATCTAGAGAATATTGAGTCCCCATCAAATATCCCAATTAGAAACCATACACAAAAATGCATGTATAAAAAGTCATAGACAAAAGTCAATCCATATTTTTCAACTTCAAAAGTTCATCACTATATACTTGGTGCATTTATAATTTTTTATATAGATGTTTTCTTATTCAAGTTAAAAATTTAAATATAATCACAAATTTGACGAATTGTTGATTTATATCATGTTAATAACATGTAAATGCATGACACTCCACCAAAAAATTGCATTATGACATAAAAAGCGAACCACCCTACCTTATAACCACCTTGGCGAATATGTGAATAATATGATTTTTGAATTGGTTTTATAATCAATAAGTATATTTTAACTTTTTCATAATGTGTCTTGTTAAAACAAAACATATGTGCAAAATTTCACATTATTGTGAATTTGTTTTTGAAAACAATCACAAGATTTTTGTTTTTTGAAAAAAAAATAATTTTAAAGAAATTTTTTGAATCAAGTTCACCTCATTTCTATTTTTGGTTGTAGCAAGTATCCAAACTATAAATGGCATTTTTTCGATCAAGTCCTAAAAACTAGTTACCATTTAATGTTACATCCTTCTTGGGATGTTCACCACTAACACAACAACAAAAACTTGAAAAAAAAGCCTTGTGTCATATCATCTAATTTTGTTACCTCTCATTCACTCCTTTTTTAATTTTTTTTCTTGTATAATGTTATTTTTAACAAGAATCAATCATGAATCCTTCAATTGGTCTTTTCCCTCTACTAACAAATTTGGCAAAAAATGATTAATAGTTTTGGAACCTAGGTTTGTTTGTATAATATTTCAAGAGAAAAAAAATGTTATCAAAATTTGTTTCAATGATGGCTTTATGCAATCAATTTTTTGTAGTTTTGAAATTGATGAATAACATTAACCTTAGTCCAATCCATACACTTGTCACTAAAGTATTTCAAAATTAATGTCACAAAATTTTTTAGGTATGAAAATAATATTTTGTCTTATAATTCCAAGAAGCATTCCTAAATAACATTAAATGTGTCCATGATAACAAGGTTTGAGCAAATTGCAAAACACATCTAATCCTAGGGTGGCAACTTTTACCAAGTGTTCAAACTTTCTATTATGATTTCTAGTGCTTATGAAACCTTTAAATCTTTTTATGATGTAATTTTTAATAACGCTTTTAGAAAGAAAAAAATAAATAGAATCCAATTGCATAATTTTTTTATATTATAATTTTTTTAATATTCAAAAGTAAATTTAAGAACTTATAATAAAAGTTTATTTCTTAAACATGGGTCTATGTCCAAAAGGCCAAGGTTTTTTTTGAGTTTTTAGAACTTATTATATATTGAAATTTTTGTAATAAGTTTTTTACAATAAAGATAGGGAGCACGTCTTAAATAAGTGACGGTGCAAACCTATCCATTAAGGTGTAGAACCCTAAAGGTATGTAAGCCATAAGTAAATGAAGGTGAAAAGATAGCCTATGTGGGAAGTCCAAGTTTTCTTCCACACTCACCACTCTAACATCAAATGACATTCATTTGAAACCTTTGATTTGCAACTTAGCTCAAATCTTGGATGGTTTTGACCAAGTTGACAAGTGTGTGACACTTACAATGCGCATAATCTTTGAATTATTTGTTTGGATTTTGTAGCATTTGCTTTTAGAGTAAATTGACCCATCATCGAACATTAGCCTATCACCAAACACTTTGGCAAATCTTTCTCAATTCTTCTCCATTTTGAGTGACTTAAAATGTTATGGGAGCACCTTCTCAAGCTTTACAAATCATCGTTGAATTGCAAAGCCAAAGGAGCAACCAAAAAAGAGCAATAAAAAAAATATGTTTTTTTTATTGGAAAATGTGTGTGTTTTTTTTTTCATTTTTTCCATTTTGACCCCTCTTACTTCATAAATGCATAAGCTTCTCTTGTTCAAATTGAACGATTTGAACTATTTTGAAATCGCCATCTTAAGTTTTACAAATCATCTTGTATTGTTTAGAGGCAATAGAGTAATACTTAAGGTTTTTTGAGGGGTTTGGAAATAGGCAATGAACTGTTCAATCAAGAATTTTCTATAAAAATGACCCCCCCCCTCCCCCTTACTTCAGGGGGGCCGTAACTCTCTTGCTTTTAGTCCATTTTTGTTAATTTTTAGTGTGATAGATGCGCAAAGAGGAGGGCTCCATCTACTCTTTGGACACCATAAACAATAGGGCCTTCATGCAAAAACTGATGAAAAACCCTATTTTATGTGTATTATGACCAGCTTCTCTACCTTACAAGATTTTGGTTTGTTGGTTTGTTTAGGGAACAAGCTCAAGGTTGATTTGTAAGGAGGTGAGTATGGGGAAAGAAATAGAAGCAAGAGCATTCACAAGGTCTTTGGCTTGGGCAACAAACACTTGAACAACTTGTGGGGAACAACTAGTACATACATTTCATTTTTTAGCCCTTTTTCTTTTGCTATTTTTTTTTTTCATATTTCTTGTCTTTTGAGTGTTTTTGAGCAAAGATTATGTACATGTGTTATCCATTTGTCTCATTCCTTGTTTTGTTTTGTTTGTTTGTTTTTTTTAAAGATTTGTTTTACTTTTAAGTTTGGGGCAAGAAGCATAACAAGTTATGTGTGGGGCTATTGGCTTGGGGCAATAAGCATATTTACCAAAACTTCTAATTGGGACATCTAATATGCATCTCATTCTCTAACCTTCTTTTTTTGTTGTTTTTTTTTCTTTTGTTTATACCCCTTGTCTTTTGGGCATTCTAACATCTTATTTACATGTGGCATGGTTTGTTTCATTCCCTATTTTTATTTGTTAGTTGATTTGTTTCTTTTTTCTTATATTATGTACATGTTTTTGGGTTTGGGGCAAGAAGCATGGCTCCCTTGTCTTTTGGGAGCTTTTTATTGTATTTGTTGACTACTTTTTAAATTTTTTCATCTATTCTACATGTGTTTGAGTTTAGGGCAAGAAGCATGCCCCCCTTATCTTTTGGGAGTTTTTCAAAAAAATTGTTGGATTTTTTTTCTTCTTTTCTCTTATATTGTGAACATGATTTTGGGTTTGGGGCAAGAAGCATAGCCCTCTTGTCTTTTGGGAGTATTTTTGCTTTCATTTGTTGGCTTTTTTTTTCTTATGTTGTGTACATGTTTTCGGGTTTTGGGCAAGAAGCACAACCCCCTTTTCTTTTGGGAGTTTAGGATTCAAGATGTAGGTCATCTCATGAGTCATGCATATTATGGTTTGTCTTTTTTCTTATTTTGTTTGGTTGGTGTTATCTTTCATTTTTTTGTTTTCTTCGGCATGGGTTCTTTTCTCATCTCATGATTTTTTTGATTTTTCTAGTTATTCCTTTTCTTATTTCCTCTCTTTGTAGATTGCTTAAATTTTTTAATGTTTCATTTTTTACTATTATGAAGAACCTTTGGTTTTGGTTCTAGTTTCATACTTAAATGGGGCCTTGAGCCTACTTTTCAGTTCAATATTTCAATAAACAGTAACTAGATTCCAATTGTGGTTTTTCAAAAAATAAGAATTTGATTTTGGCTTGGTTCTTGTATCCCATACCAAAACCAATATAATGGTTAACCCCAAGTGGTAGACTTGTTTTTAAGAAAAAATCATGTAATTTAGATGTCATTCCGAAAATGACATGCTGGGATTTTGGACCAAGTGTTGGGAACTCAAGCGTCTCCCTTAAAGTTGATTAAAGGCCAACATACATTTGTTGCTATTGGTAGTGAATCTTTGGAATATGAGGTTGAGCTAAGGAGGGAAGTGCTTTAGGCATGAATCTTAAACTGGGATCCGGATGTGGTTTTAAACCTTTAAAGTGCATACCCATCCAACACTAATTATTTCCTCATCCATACAAATTGTGGTTTGTTTTCTTCATGTCTCTTTCCTTGTTATGTTTGTGTTATTTTTCTTACTTAATTTTGTCTTATCAATTTTTTTGTCATTTGATATGTATTATAGTGCATCACTTTCATTGTTTTTTTATTATCCTTTATGTTTTTTTGTTGTGTCACATGTTTTTGTGGTCTACAAATTAAATCAACCCCCATCATGGTTGCATTTTTTAATACTTAACATTATTGCACATAAATTATTAGTTTACAATTTTAGGATGTGACTTTCAATTTGACATGTTGATAAGAGGTGATGAATGCATTCTGACTTGCTGTAATTGAGATTTCAAACCCATTTTAGGCAAATTTCAGCAAGGTATGGGAGGCTCATTTAGGTAATTTTTGCTAATTTTTGCAAATGGAGTGGGGTGAGTTTGAAAATGTGGTTATGGGTGATGATTGTGGTTGTCAAAACTTTGAACCATCATTGAATGATTCACTTTTGTGTGGATGTTGTAATTGCCACAAGCACTGCCATGTTAGGCCATAGAATGATATTCCAAATTTTGGACCATATCAAAAGAAACTTGATGGGAAATATCACTAGTAGAAAATGGTAATTTTGCAATTGGTCCCTACGACTAATTTTTAAGTTGTAGGTGACATTTGCAATTAAAATTTTAATGGTCGCATTGGACAAATCACATGTGACATTAGTTGCAAGCAACAAGGAATTTTGGATGAAAGAAAAAGTCAACAAATACACCTTCATCCTTTGAATGGTCATATATGTATTGTCACTTAAAACTAAGATGTAACTTTTTTGGTGAACAATGGGAATAATTTATTTGTTGCCACATGTCCCAACTTTTAATAATTAAAAATATATTCATTATAATTTTGAAATAGTTTAGGAAGTTTAATTTCTATGTTTGGATGGTTTTAGATTGTGACATGTGGTGTAATAAAAAATTGTCATGTGGCATATTCATTGAATTTGTCCATAATAAATTTAACTCAATATTTAGGTTTGTAGGTCAAACTAGGTACTTATCTACTTACCTACCTACCCATCGAGGCTAAACACCTATCTAGATAAGACCTATTTACCTACCTAGGCCAAATACCTATTTAGGTAAGTAGGTAGGTTAGCTAGGAAAGTAGATCATTAGGTGTAAGTACATGAATATTTTTATTTTATTTTGGGTTAAACCTTTTTTATTGGCTCATCCTTTATGCCCATTTTTAAAATATGAAAATGTAAAATAAAACATCTTGTTTATGATATATTTTTTAAAATGAGAATGTTCAAGACAAAAACATATTGCATAAAGTTTTTAATTACAATTAATTTGCGACTAAACATTTTTAGTTACAAACTACTTGGAACAAAAAAAAATTATCCCACAATTTTATCCTCATTTTAATTTTTTGTAAATTACATAATTAAGTAGGTAAATGATTAACTAGTTAACTAATTAATTAATGGATAAAATATAGAATAATTAGTTAATATACTTGTTATTTAAGTAATTAGCAACTAATTAAACTAAAAACTAACTAATTCACTAATAAACTATCCAACTAACTAATTATTTATAATAATAATCATCAATAATTTAAACTACATTATAATATATTTATTATATTATTATATATTATTAGATATTAATAAATTTATTAGAAAGATAAATATTAATATTATTTAGTCTTAATTATATATTAATTATAATGATCTATCAATCAATTTAATTAGCTAGTACTTGGCTAACATTAAAATAACTAGCTAATTATTTACAACTAATTAATTAATATTTTGTAACAAAATAAATAAATATAATAACTGAAATATTCAATAACTTATCATTACTAATATTAATTATATATATATATATATATATATATATATATATATATATATATATATATATATATATATATATATATATAAAACCTAGCCTAGGCTAAATAGTTTATTGTAATTATTCTTTTTATTATATATAGTTGATAAGAAATATGAATATAAATATTTTACAGTACCAATAACATCAATTGATTTATTATTATAACTAGTTGGTAGCGAATAATAGTTATTTTATTTTTATTATTCATATTATTACTTCACTCATTATAATTATTTATGGATTATTATAAAATATAAAAATAATAAAATTGAAAATATTTTAGTAATTATCATACTGTAATAATATTTTATAATTTATTTTTTATTATAATAATATGTAACTCTAACTAGCCTAGGTTAGCTATTTTATTATTATATATATTATTATGTCACTTGTTATAGCTATTATGATTTATTAGAATTAATTTTTATTTTTTAATAATAAAAATTTAATTCTTATAAAGTACATTAGTCTTTTGAAAGGAATTTAATAATGATATAATTATTTATTATATTTATTTAATAAAATTTTCAGTATTTAAAAAATAAATACATAGATATTAAAATATTAAAATATAATAAAATTATTATTAGAATTATTAACCAATTTAGGTGAATATTTTGTTATTCGTATTTTTTTTTATTGTGTCAAATTTTATAGCTCTTGTAAAGTATAAATATTTAATTTAATAATAATAATAATAATAATTTCAATAACCATAATGTTTTAGTTTCAATAATTATATCATTTTAATATCATTATCATCATCATCATCATTATGTAATAAAATCATGCATTTAAAAATTGTAATCAAAGATAATATTAATATTTAATTTTTTATTATATTTAATTTATAAAAATATATAATATAATAATGTAAATAATAATAAATGGATTTTGCAATAATTTTAAGAAGTGTAATAAAATAACTTGGATAAACTTGTAATATGGGCATAATATAATTAATAAAAAATTTTAAAATTTTAATATACTCAAAATATACACCTAGTGTAACCATAATATTGAGGCCATTTATGCTAATAAGAATATTTGAATACATATGTAATATAGTCATTCATATACATTCAAAGTATACATTTGTAAATCCTAATATACCCAACTATATTCCTAATACACAAAATACACCTTTGGATATTTATAGGGCCGTAAGTAAATTGGACACATTTGCAACTAATGGGACATAACTTGTTCTTCCTAGATAAAAACCGTATAAAATGTTGTTCACATGAAAGGATGAAAACTAAAATAGTCGCAAACTAATCACAAATGTGACTAACACAAGAAATAGTTGCAAAAATGTCCAAAGGTAGTCACAAATGATTAATAGTTGCATGTAGTTGTAAATAGAGTGGTTACATGTTGGCCAATTTCTATTAGTGTATTATGGGTGCCAAAGTTACTTGGGCTTACAAGAGCTTGAAAAAATCTATTCTTATTGCCTACATCATCAAAACTTCCATTAAAAACCATCTTTTATTGTTGTTCCCACCATGTGCTCTCAAACAACAAGTATTATTGCTCTTCACATTGATTTGACTATAGGACCCTCATGTCTAAAGCTCCATAAGTGAGGCCATGGTCTTGACGACATGTCTTCTCATGGACACATTAAAACTTGAATTTCCAAAGCATGATGTTTTGGAAGTTGAAAAAAATCAAGATCATTTGGAATCCTGTATCTTAAAGGTTTGATGTGATAAGGCAATGCTAGCACGGTTGATGAAAAATTGGAAAGAATGTGAAGAAAATTCACTTTGGGGATTTGTAAAGCAAGGTCCATACTATCCATGTAATAATCATGAGGAAAAAACCATGGGGAAATGGGTGATGTATTGTGTACCATGTGGGGTAGAGAGTGAGTATTAGTCCATCATTTAACCTTTTGAATTGGAAATTTCACTTGTCCTTTCAAGCTAGTGAGTTTGACGGTGTTCATGAAAATAATTTAAAGTAATAACAAAACAAAGAAATTAATGCAATAAAAGAAGTTCAAGAAGACCAAGAAAAGGTGGAGGCAACCATGAAGCAAAGATCTAAAGAAGATTGGGTGTTCAAATATGTTGCATAAGGTAAATGATCTTTTCCATGAACACCAAATTTATTTTTCATGTGTTTTCTTTTCCTTTTGTTGCATCTCACATCATGTCATCATACTTTGGTTTTGAAACTTGTGTTAAGTATGGAGATGGTTGACAAATGTTTTTGGAAATGCATGCTTTGTAGTTTCAAATGCACTTTTGGGGTGGTCGACATTATTGGACAACATGTGAAAGGCGTAATAGATATTTTGGCTAAGAAGAACAAGGCAACAATTGGAACTATTGGCAGCCAAATGACATTTCAAGATTCTTTTACAAAAGGCCTTGCAAGTAAAGCCAAGTATCAGCCTTACATATCCAAAATTGTTGATATTCCTCATAATGATTTGCTTTCATATTGTCAACAACACATTTATCATGGGTTCCATAACTATTTCATTAACATAAGAGATGATTTGATTGATGTTTTCCTTTTGTTGAATGATTACATGATTAGTAAGGGATGGTATGCTGAACCTAATTGTGAACATATTATATTAAGTTTAAACAAATGAAGTAATTCAAATTAAAGGGACATTTTGTCACTTTCAATGTTCAACAATATATTGTAACAAATGTTCCTTGATTCCTAGTTTTCTAGATTTTTGAAAGTGGGCAAGTTAGTTGAATAACATGACAATGCCAAAAGATGAATGAAAATGTGAACAAGGTAGTAGGTGGGACATGTTTAACAAAAGTGAGCTTATTGAATTTCGTAGAGAGTGGGAAAGTAGATGCCATGCAACAAATGACTAGGTTTTCTTATTGAACTCTACATTAACAAGGGTTATAAAATCAAGAAATTATTTTTCAATAAAGCTCCAATCTGATTTAAACGAAGGATCTATTTGAGAAATTATTGAATTGTTTAGGAGAACTTTTAATGTAGGAGCTTTTGAAGAACATCTTGTATAATTTACTTATGGATATTGTTTCCAATATTCTATCTATCCATAAAAATGGTGGTAAGGGAAATGAGAAACAATATCATGCAAGTATAATTCAATTTTTGAAGTTTTGCTAAATTTTGAAAATTCGTTAGCACACAACTTCATTAGCAAAAATTGGTAGGACCAGCCTTAAACACTACTAGGTTTAATCTTTGTAAGGAAGGTTTTATATATTTTGTGGGTATCCATGAATCTACATTTTGTTACATGTGTTCAGTTTTGAAAAATGTAAAGAAAAATTGGGACTTTCAATGCCAATACCTTTTGAATGTGGAGTAGATGAAACAAAATGTGTTGAAGTTGCCACATGGAATAGGAGGTTGGATACAATTGATGGGTTTTTTGAATTCCATATTTGAGCTCAACATCCAATTCATCAATGAAAATTTGATATCAATCCATCATCAACCACATGGATTAATATTAAAAAATGTTTTTGAAATTCTACAAGTTAGAACAATGTGTTGTGTATTTGTTGTTAACCTTCTAGTGGCAAGGTTGCCAAAATTATTGTATTACTTGTTGAGTACTTACAACCAATTTGGTCATTTGCAGGTTAAAAGCTAGTGGGAATTAATGTGGAAGTTACACAAGAAGTATTTGGAAAAAGATATAAGCCCTTTGGTGAGGTCATGCTTCGGATGGGGATAATAGGTGGTGAAAATTGATGTTGGATAACATTTCCAAGGGGAGCTATGGCTTAAAAGTTCAAGGTTTCTTAATGTGTGGAGAGATGGTGGACAACAACACAATAATATTGATGCAAAACCCCTTGCATGTGGGTAAGAAATTTTGAAACCCTTTACTTTCAATAACAACAATTGTGTTTTGGGGTAAACACATGGCAACAAAAAATCATATGTTGTTAGTTCTTGAAATTTTTAACAAAGACCAACATGGATTGTTGGAAGAAGACATCAATGTCAAAGATAAGCAAAAAATTTCAGCTGTACAACAAATTGTTTTTCCTAAAGTAAGAAAATGTCTTGAAGCAATTGATGAAGGAATGCAATTTTAAGAGCATGTCAAAGGTACAATTTTACATCTTCAACTTATTTGGGTGTTTTTGGAAGCTTTTTATGGTCGGTGAATTCTATTAGAACATTATCATTGTTTGTGGTGCATATGATCTATTTTGGAATTGAACATATTCATAATGTTCAACATGGACATAACTTGCAAAATAATTTGTTGACTAAAGAGTCCATCATTGATTGTTGATTTCTTGTCATTAAGTAGTTTTACATAGTATGATGATGCAAATTTATTTCCTAACTTGCTTATTATTTTACATAAAGTTGGTTCAAATTGTTGTGAAGACTTTTTCTCTCTTTTTTGACAACATGTGAAAAACAAACATGATTTTTGTATTGGGGAGGCGGTTGAACAAACTTCACACATAGGGTGGACTTAACAAACGAAGTTTGAAGAAGATGGTCCATTGTTTATGGAATCAAGACAAAAAAATGTTTTTGGTTGGGAAGGTAATGGAATTCGTTGTTTTGCTAATCTTTCTTATTATGATTCAATTTCAAGCATAACTTTAAAACAATCTTGGTTGGTTGGTTTTAAAGAGGCTCAAAATAAGGCCTTAGATGTTGAGATGAAAGAAGTTCTTTTGTTTCATGGTAAGTGGGAAAATCCTTGGAATTCATCATTTACAGATTCATTAAACATTATAGATCGTTGTTTTTTGGAAGTCAATGAAGATGTTAATGTGGTTCCAAATGATGAGCTTTTGAATTGTGTAGGTCATGAGTTTCATTCAAAAGATGATGAGACTTTTGTTAGTGAAGTTGATGTTTTAATAAGAACTTTTATTTTGGACATTGAACAACAAGATGAAGTTGAGGGATGTATTTCAAAGTCTTTAATGTTATAAAAATTTCGGAAGTTACTAAAGTATTGTTGATTGTTGATGTGCCAAGAAAGGGGTCAATTTTCAAAATGAAGCTCATAATTGAGCTAAATGCCCATCCACCATCTAAGTTACCACTAAATAACTTGAGGCATATGTAATATAAAACATGTGTAAAAGGTTATTTTACATAAGAAGTTCATGAAATTGAAGAGGTGAGTCTTTTTTAAATTGTTGGTATCATCATGGAAGAATGTAAGAAGTTGATAATTTGGTACTAAGGACATGTATAAAAATTATAAAATATTTTGATAAATGTGAGCATATCAATTATGTGAGGCCCATTCAATTGAAAGAAGGAGGTATCAAAATTTTACCAAAGTATTACAAACAAATTGAAGGTTTTCATTATTCATATGGTGGTTATGGTGGTCACAAAATTAATTTTGTCAAATTGAGTCATGTTATATGCTTGATTGATTTGACAAGAGATGTAGAAACATAAGACTTTTTGTTGGCACAAAAGGACAAAAGAACTTTGGACAACTACGTGAAGAATGAGCAAAAGTGAAAACATAACGGTGACAAAAGGAACACAAATACATCTGCATTAGCCTCACCACAAGCATGTCCAACAACTACACCTTTGTTGGAATCAACATCGATGTTGCCAACAATTATCTCACATATTCCACTTATCACTAGAAGTGGGAGACAAGGAACCCAACTCGCACAATTTTAATCAAGGTACACATTTTTATCATAAAATCTAGTTTTAGCTTCAAATGATTAGAATTTTATTATGAGTTATTATGAGGTTAAAATAATTTATAATAATTTGTCCATAAGCTCTAATTAACCTTTCTATGCCACATACCCTTGCTTATTATACAAGAGTTGCCACCTTGGGCATTTAATGCATAATTGAAAAAGGGGTCAATGACATCATTAAAGGTGGTAAATGTTATACTAGATGTTAAGGGGTGAAATTATGGCCCTGAATCATTACCATCCTCTAAAAGGTAAGATCAAGGATACAAGGTCAACACCTTATTACTCAAAAGAAAGAAACTACCCACACTAACTATTTTACTACAATTATTCAAATAGTTAATGAAAAGTCATACAAAGGGGCAAGGAAGAAGGTAGGGGCTGCTCCTCAAAATAGACCTACTATCATGTTTGTAAGTTAATCCAAAGGGGTAGGAGAAACAAATAGAGAAGAACATCATGGGAAGCAATCATAACCCAAAAGTTTTCTACTCTCCAAGTTCCTACAATGCCTTTAACGCCCTAAATGTTGCCATAGTGGCGTCTACAGACCTCTTATTGCTATTATCCCACCTCAACCATGCTTGCAAGTCCTTTAACGACTTTGCCCACTCATTCTACTGTCTGCAACAAACTACGTCCACTCCTAGCCATTGATTATTGCATACAACAATACCTTCTAGTTTATAAGCTAATGTTTCCCACCTTTTTTCTTCCACCATATATTGGTTGTTACCTTCTTGTGGCAATCAGTAACTTACCATTCTAGAGGCTATCAAGTGGCATGCCTCTTGACTATTTGTTCTAAAGGAAATGTAGACTTACCATTTCAAGGAGCAACCTACTTTGTAATACCTCAAACAACCCAACCTCTCCCACCTCCCAATAAAATAAATACACACCAAAACACATTGAATTCCTCAACCATTTTCCACTAAAATCACACAAAAAATCAAGTGAATTTCCTCATTACTCTCTCCTCCTTAGTAGTACAATAGACACTTCTCCAAGAAAGTCCTTCATTCCCAACCTCCAACTACAAAAATATTGGATGCTTTAGAAGTCCCCCAACACCCCTCTAATCCTCCTTATCCACAAACCATAGAAGGCCCAAATTGACCCCAAGAAAATTGGGCCTTTATCCTAATCCCTTCCTAGAAATCTTTTAAATGATTGGGTAAATTACCCCCCAACCACTCATTAACATGAACTACTTAATCCCATTAGCTTTAGCCTTTAGATAAAGGACGATAAGTCTACCACTAATAATTATTGGTTACTAGAAGGCTTACAATATTAATTAATTTAAACATTTCCACATGTTAAGATTATCCTCCTTCTATCTTGGATTATGTCCTTGTAATCCTTATTGTGTGAGTTGAAATTCTAAAGATGCATTACCACCTACCGTCCCAAAGGGAGAACCAATGCCTTCAAAGGTTCAAAATTCCTTTTCAGGGCCCAAGATGGTCCTTGGTGTTGGGAAAATGAGCTTTTAGTGGGGAGTTCCCTTTGCATTACTACCATTAAAGTTGTTAGACATCCTTTGAATATCATCAATTATGAACTTAAGGAAGGCCTTCATGTATATCATGAATTGTTAATGGTAGGTCGCTTCATCTACTAGTGTAAGGAGAGGGGCAACATCTAGAATGGCATTAAGCTCCCCCTTGAGTTCATTCCACCTAGTTTCCCTTTTCCCTATCTATCTACTGCTTCCAATTTTAGGAGGGTATGTTTTTTGAAAAGGGTATCGTACTTGGCCAATTTAACATCTACCATAGTGACTTTCGAAACTTTGCACTTCCACTTCATCCCTTGGCCTTGTGGTTTAGGCATTACCATCCCATTGAGTAGATCAATTTAGGCCTACAAGCTAGCTACCATCTCTTGTGACAATTGAAATCATTGTTGTAGAACATCCTCCTTATTATCCTATTCTACCCCCTGGATATCTTGTTGGTGTCTAAAGGTAAATGCTTCATCATTCAATTCATTCAACCTATTTAATAATTTTTCCTTGTCCACCTTCTCAATCTTCATATGCTCTTCTAGGGTGCCAATTTTATAACTTTTCTGGCGGCCTTCAATCTTTACATCCATTACTCCTTGAAGGTTGTTATTATCTATTGTCAATTTATTTATTTGGGCCTATAGTAGCACTACCTCCTATTGTTTCTACTCCAATATGGTAGACGTCTCATTTGCCCGCCCCTATAGATGGTTGAAGGTTTCATTCTTCTCCTTATCCTCCTAAAGACTATGTTCCAACTTTACTACCTTCTCTAAGTGTAACTTGGCAATTTTTTTCACATGTTGTTGTCCCTTGATGGTAGCTACCTTATTTTTTTCTAGTACTTTCATCTACTCCACCATTACCTTTAAACCTTTTGCCTTATATTCTACTACTTTCATTGAGGTCCCCAGGTCAAGAATAACTTTTAACATTGATTTCTTCCTATTGCCTCTTGACATAGCCCCTTGCATTACTTGCTATTGATTGAAGGATTTTCATATGCAGTCAACACCATAGTATGAACAGATTATTGGGAGGGGGTAAGGGAACATTCTTTGTACCTCTTACTCCTCCAGCTCCTAACCTTCCCTATAGTTGTATATTCTTTTTATACCCTCATTGTCTATTGACTTTGGGTGATCCTAGGAGGAGCTACTGTTTGTTGGCTAACTACCCTCCTATTAAAAGACTATGCTGGTCTATTTTTGGTAGGGTGCACAAATGAAACAATAGGTCATTGATATGTTGGAGTTTCCCCTTCCTAATCATTAGTGGTGGCAGGGAAGCTAGTACTTTTAGTTTGCCCCCCCCACCCCCTCTACTCTTGTTTGCATGGTAGGTTCAAGTTTCTCTTCTTTCCTTGCTTGTGGGGCCATAATAGCCCCTTTTTCCACTATCTCCAAAGGTGCTAAATTGTTGTCCTCCTAGGTTGTTTGTACTCCATTTTTTCATCTTCCAAAATATCATCCAACTAAATTTCATTAGGATCAGTTTGGGTGGATCTTATCATTTGTGGTGGCGGGTCTACAAGTTGTTGTAGTCCTTTTCTAGTGAATGAAGGAGATGGTGTTCCAAAGGTTGTACCGCCTTGCTTTAAACTCCCAATTGGGCGTTCAACATCTGAATTGTTCTCCACATTAAACATGTTCGCTCCTTCTGAAATAAGAAATTTCGGTAATGGAGCTTATTTCTGACTACCTTATATTAGGGGAACGTTCCCTTGAAGGGGTGATTTAAGGGGAAAACACACCCGCCTTTTAGGTTGCACACATGTGGTTTGTTACCCCTTAGCAGCCACTTTTCCATGTTGGGCTTTAGGCCCTAAAAAGACACCCTTTCCCAATTGACATCCTTTCTATTGTCTTCTACCATAATAAACAAGCTATTGTCTTGTTGCATAAGGTTTAATGATTCTTCAGCTACACCATTTGGAGGATTGCACATACCTTCTACACATACCATCCATTCATTTTGATGGTGGATCGACCTTCCTTTCTTGGCATTGCTATTTCATCCACTAACCTTTTGCACATTTTAGTTACCCCCTCTTATAAGGGGTTTAACAACTTTATGTCAGGACCCTTACCAGGTAGTTGTAACATCTTAGAAATCACTTCATTGGTGATCTTTACCTTTTGCCCACACATTATAACTTTGATTTCCATCTCATCTACACTCTTGAATCCCCTAAGGAAATCATACACAAGATTTTTTCGAATGGGTCCCCAATGCAATCTCCATAACCCCCTAGTCCTATTGTCATGGCCCATTTAAAATCATCTTCAATTTTAAACCACTTCTTCATTTTCCAAAATGGTTTCATTTTTGGGGCTGGAGGGTTGGTATTACCTTCCCTTTCGTCAACTGTTTTGGCCTTCCCTACCTTTCTAGCCTTACCATCTTACTCATGTGTGGGTGTTAACTCACCTATCAACAACTCCCTCATTAGAGTTGTCTCCCTTTGTAGCTGGTCAACTTTTTTTTATAGACGCGGTAATGGCATCCTTCCTCATCACCTTGCCACTCCTACCTCTACCTTCTATTGCAGTCGTTTTTTCCCTACCCTTTTGTTTTCCCTTTAGGCGCCTACTTGCCTCTCTTGTTTTTCTTGCTGTTCCTCCCTTTGCTAACTAAGTTTCTTTCAAGAACTGACCTTGTTTGTTTTTCCTCCAAAAATTACTTCCTACCTTCTTTTCAAAATTTTCACCTCTCTTATTGGTTGCGCTTGGGTTTCTTTTTGTAGCATTAAAGGTGCCTTCCTCTCTTCTTTCCAAGGCACTTGTTTGATTTTTTTCATTTCCTCTAGAGGTTATCCTCTTAGTTTTTCTTTCATTCCTTCCAAGCTCCTCTCCTTTCTTTTTCAAGCTTTCGAAACACCAACACAAAATGAAAATGAAGGAAATTTTGTGCAAGTCTAGCCATGGGTGCTTGGGTATTAACTTGTTAGGTACCACACTTGCATTTAATTTGTTTTCAACTCATTTCTTTACATCATAACCAGGCCTTTCTATCTACGGAACAATCCCTATGTTCCATTTTTCAATAAAATACGGCGCGCTACAAAAATAAAATATGGAATATACAGAATTTATTCAGAAATCTCTTCTATCATTGGCTTTCATTGCTAATTCTTCAATAAAGAGCGAATCTGACGGCAGTGTAAGATCCCTTCAAGTGAAAAAGGAGTAATATTTGATCGGTGTAGATCCTTTTCCCATTTCAAAACTGAGAAATCGCTTTCAATAGTGGCCGTGTTGGGGAAAGGAGAAGCCAAGCCCCCACAGAACTCCATCAGCTCAAGAAACTGGTCCTTAATGGATGGGGTCTTCCAAGCGTCGCTGAAGTCTGTCTGTTCACTGTGACGAGCCAAGGCAGTTTGGAGCCTTGGCTCCTTGCTGACGGCATTCAGAAGCTTCTTGTGCTGATCCACAATCAAATCAATGGAATTCTGAGTCAAGGAAACTGACAGTCGATCGTGGAATTTCAGGATTAACTGAACGACGTCGCGTGGTTTCAACGCTAGCAATTCATGCGGCAAGCAAGGAGGCATGCCATCGGTACTAGCGTCGTTCATTTCGTCGCGCAAAACCTCGACTGAGCTCAACCCATTGACGATCGACAGAAGGATTTCGCCAACGGCATCCGGAACTTCAGTGCATTCTTCTGGCTCTAACGCATCAAAAATTTGGCTGGTGAAAATGCCCTGATCTTGAATGAATCCCCTTAGGTCAGCGTAACTGACCTGCCTCTCCCCAATAACGACGATGTCATCACGACCGGTAAAGTGTCATCATCGGGAGTGAGTTCCACGAAAGCAAAACGCTGTAAAGAATCCATCAGTGATTGAATGGCAGCCGTTTGCTGCTGTAAAGTCACCCGCCGGCCTTGCAAGCTCTCGACGCACTCACTAACGTGCGTTGAGATCTCGTTAATGACAGAGATCAAGATCCAGAAAGCAGGAGTTGGAAGCTGGTCAAAACGATCGGATGGTTCTGTTTCAGCAAAGTATGTTACAATTTCTGATCGCTTCTCAACCATAAATCGAGCAACGCGCAACATAGAAGCCCACCGAGTGGCTGAAAGGTTCAGACAGATGGCTTGCATTTCCTCAACGAGCTTCTTCTGGCGCCTCAAGAACGAAATAATGGAGGTAAGCGTCTTGTAAAAGTTACAACCTACTCGCTTGTAAACCTTCTGCATAATGATGTCTATTTGATGTAATAGACACCACATTCGCATGAAGTTTGGCTTCACAACATTTTGGATTCGTGTCACAACTCCAGAAAGACGCCAAGTCATATTTGTTGCCCCGTCCGTAGAGCAACCAATTAACTTGTCTTTCCATAAAGGATAGACAACGTCAAATAGTTTCTCAAACATCTTGAATGTGGCCAAGCCAGTGTGCCGACCAACAAATGGGAGAGTAATCAAATGAAGGTTTTCCAGAGCAGAGTTCTGATAGTACCGAATGCGAACATCAACCCAAGAGGTTTGCTGAAGGTCGGTTGACGCGTCAAACGCCATTGAAAACGCCCATTCGCTGCATAGAACTTGCGAAATGTGTTCAATTGAAAGGGCACATGCAACTTTGGCACAGGAAGCAACCAAGTAATCGCTGCAAGCGCCGAGCTTTGGAATGTTGCAAACCTCTTTTGCATCATGAATTGCATCTGTAGCCATGGCAAACGACATTCCATGTCTAACATAACGCGTCGCTAGCAAGTATTGCTTTGACTTGGTGATCTTTACGAGATAGTTATCGTCTTCCTTCCGTTTAAAAAGAGACAATGCGTTTTCACGTGTTTGCCCTTCCATGTCGATTGGATGCTAGAGCATGTTGCTAATCACAACATCAACGATGCTGCTGCTGACGGTCAATGTGATAACTTCAGATCGGGGCTCAATGTAATGGCATATAGTTTCAGTGTGCTTAACAGCGACGTCGAAATATTTCGATTTCTCCTAATGTGCCAGCCCTTGGTATTCTTCCCATCGAGTTTTGTGATTCAGGCGAAGGTGCTGCGTGTAATTATCGGTTTGAAATGGAGGTCCTTCGAACGTCCAAGTCGTCAACGATTTTTTAGAAGAGCCTTCGCGACCAAAGCATATGCAAAATTGGCAGCAAACAGCAATAACTTCAGAAGACATCGGGTCGTGGGCTGTAATGGAAAGTCCATATTGTATGGCATGTTTCATCTGGAAGGGCGTCTTGCAAGCTCCAGCTTTGTAGGGACGCTTTGGAGCAAGTTCAAAGGTCTCCATCGATCGAGCAAGAATGCAGTAAATGGCAAGGGAACGTCGTTTGGTGATCTGGAAATGCGCCACAGACTTTCAAAACTGAAATAAAGTTTTTTTTTGATACCGTTAAAAAACGGCACCCTACGAAAATGGCTTTCAAAACTGAAATAAAGTTTTTTTTTGATACCATTAAAAAATGGCACCCTACGAAAATGAAATACGGAACTTACGGATTCTATTAATAGATTTCCGTATATAGAGAGGCTTGATCATAACATACCCACCTTGGGTTTCCACATCCTATAGTTACACATTTTTCATATTGTTAGTGTGGACATACCATTGATGATTTGGGTATCCACTTGCTTTAGCGAGTGGCCATGCAAGAATGAACACACTACAACCCATGACATTCTTTGGGATATTGTCACAACTATGGTTTTGAAAATTGGAACACATGTACAAAAAGAGGTTTCCCACCTTCTCCCCCACCACATTTGACAGTGAGTCAATATTTTTATCACCAAAAACAATTTTTGAACTTTAATAAATGTTATCATAATTGATTCGACTTGCTTGAACATGGTACAATGTGCATTGTCCATGACAATGCATGCAATGACAATTGTCATTCAAGAGAAAACACAATCATACACAAAATACGCATTAGAAAATGACTTCATTCTTCTTTCCATAGAGACTTATGATTGTTTTCATTCTTGTTTGAACTCCTTTTTTATTTCTTATGTTCAGGTCATTATAGCCTGTCATTAGCAATTCTCTTTAATTTTCGTGATTCTTAATTCTTATTATTAACAACATGTGTTCAAGGCCCTCCAATGTGCAAAAGCCATTATGATTTTGTAACGTGCTGCTACATTTGAGAAGCATTCCTTATTTTTTCCACACATCACAGCCAGTGCACCTCTATTGCCAGTTGATTTGTGACAAACAACAACTTTTTAGTTTATGATCCTCTATTTTATTAGTGTATTAATGGTGCTCTGATTGGTATGATCTTTCATGACATGTGGTCTCATGCTTTTATTTGCCTTGTACTTCTTGTTCCCATTCCAACCTTTTTTATGTACAGGGTTGTTGTTCTTTACAATCCATACCGTCCTTACAATCCTCTTATTCCTGCCCTCTTTGCTTTGAAAATTTAGCCAGGGCTTTTATTCTGGGTGAGGCCCACTTTAACACTTGAGGAACCGAATTTGGGGAATGCCACTATCCATGAACCTTATTAGAGTCCATTTTGACATACATTGTTTGTTAAGAAAAGAAAATAAAAAACCCCCAAATATTGTTGTGTTGGCTGCTTGTGAGGAGGGACTAGAGAACAAGTCTCAAGATCTCCTTTAAGATCTCACATACGGACTGAGCAATGTAGTGTCACCAGTCTTAGTTTTGAAGAGCACTCAATAGTGTTCTCATGGAAAAGGCTGCACAACTATCTCTCTCTCCAGTTACCCACCACCCCACGTGTTTAAAAAAAAAACAATAATTTTTAAAAAAAAACATACTATGTGCTTTTTCACCATTCCCAACAAATATTATCCTTCCCACTTGCCCACCAACCTTGCAAGCAACTAAAAGAAATTGTAGAGTATGTATCGCATGCTTTCCACAATTCCCAACAACAACAACAACAAATTGTCATGTGCTTTGTCTTTGGTGGGTTGAATGCTAAACTTGTGAGTTTGCAAAACCCGACTCCTTACATGAACACACCCACTCCTCACTTGATTGCTGCATGAACCAATTAACGTGTTAACACTAGGCACTTTTTGCAGGCCAACTCACAATAATATTGGTCAGACTATGAAAAATTTTAAAAAATTGTTGTCTCTGAGATATCAATTTGAAATCTTAAAAAAAAACTCGTGTCTGCATTTATCAGGCATTTTGGGGGTTAATTGACACTTAAGGTTAAATGCTTTTATCATCAAATGTGTGCTCAATGCATACTTACAAAGGTCCTTCACAATGTGACAACTTACTTGATGGTCATTGGTCACTTATATGTAGGCCCGGATTGACAGAAGAAAATCGGATTTCAATGGCCCCTCACACGTCTTGTCTGACCCTGGTTGCAGATCGATCAGTGGTAATGGTCAATTTGTTACTCCATATTTACCCTTCCATGGATTGTGTGACAGAGCTCTGACCAGGGCACCATCCAAGGGAAACCTATTATGACTCTGTTGTGGATGAACCACATCCATGACTGACCCATCCTTGTCAAACCCTCCTGCTTGCTTCCCCATCTCCTACTTGTAAGTCGTAGGTAACTAGTAACATTTTATACAACTGGTTACCCTGTGGGGGGTAAGTAAGTAATGTACTTGGTGGTTCCTAGTTACTGGTGTGGCATGTGCAGCTGGCCAAAGTGTGAACAGGACCATTAGAGTCACATTAGAGCTCAATTGTGAAAATAAAATAAATTAAATTAAATTAAATTAAATTTCATGACAAATTAATTATTGAAAATGCAATTTCTTCCCTCACCTTAGGTCTAAAAGTTACAAAATCACCTCCTAGAAATTCCACTCATCAAGGGCTTTCCCATCAACACCAAGATCTCATCCTAATTTGATTAAAATAGTTAGTTTTGATTTGTTTTGAATTTTCTTTGACTAAATTGTTCAATATTCAATAACTCATGCATCATAGGTCTAAATATTACCAAAACCCTATGATGCACCTTTACTCATTGACGGCTTTCCAAAGATACCAAGAGCACATCAAGGGGCAATGTAAGGTTTGAGGGATCTCAATGTGACAAACAAACAAAACAAACCTTCCTTAATGGATAGATTAGGGAGGTAGATGCATCCATGCTGCATGGTGGACAGGTGAGTACTGGGGTTCACTCTGAGTACTACTAGACTTGTCTATACCTGAAGTAGGATAATGCCAATTGGGGTGCTGGACCCCATACCTAACCCATGGTTTGTTTGATTGACTGATGGCCAGCATGGGAATATCGGCAAAAGAAACAAGTTTCCAGTCCAACCTTGGCCCCTTTTATTTAGCTCAACTTCCAAGATACCCCTGAAAAGCCTTACTACCTACCTAACTACCTGCTTGTATTTGTTTTGTCAGCAACTCACTCAAAATCTCCAACCCCCATTCAATTCAACCTTGTGGGTCCAAAATAGAGGACCTAAACCAGCTTGAATATACTACAATAGTGCTCATAAAACACATACAAAACACATAGAAAACACATTGAAACCGAGTGCCCAAAAAAGCCTGTACACTTCATAACAAATTGTCAAACCGACCATGTTTGAACATCATATAAGATCTTGTTCTTCTTCTTCTTGCACTATTCTAATAGTGTCCCATGACATCCCACCACGTTCCTAAATCCTATGGTCAATATAAGAGTACGTGGAGGTTTCAGAGAGTGCACATTTGTGAGTAAGAATGAATCCATAAGTACCCATCCCACGGTGTATGTTGAGTGCATGTCCTGTTCCTATCCTATGCTCAATATGAGTGCACATGGAGGGGTTTCAGAGAGTTAGGGTTTTCCAACTCCGGATCCTTAACACGTAGTCAAGGTTAACCCTTAATTGCGAGGCTCTCTGTTTGGATTTTGTGATAATGCTGGACCTTACTAAAATCCAAGGTCTCATGTCTCAACCAGTCTTGGGTATGGTATTATTTATGTACGTATACCCCGTCCTTGCCAGTTCTCACAATTTGAAGAATTGGTTCTGGCCCTTCACCAACGGTTCTCCAAAACCAGCTTCAACCCTAAACTGCTGTTCTCAGAATTGAGTCAAGGAACCTACCCTAAACCGCCAGTTCTTTTGCTGGTTCTTTGAAAAACGCAGAACCGGAGGTTCTCTCTGGTTCTGAAAACATGTTCAAAACCTCAGAACCGGAGGTTCTCTCTGGTTCTGAAAATGTTCAAAAGCCCAAAACCAAAGGTTCTTTGATTCTGAATATTTTCAAAAACCTGTAACCAGAGGTTTTTCCTATATTGAAAATTGAAACCAAAGGTTATTTTTCAAAATTGGAGAACTGCACAACACGGGTCTCAACCCTTAATCTTGAACAAACTTACCCACCCACTAAAAGCACTTGCCCTGAAGCATCCTCCAACTTTGGCCTCAGGCTTACTACACCCAGCAACCTCAAATCCAGGAAAAAGTCCTGGTCAGTTGTGTTTTATTTTTGGCTGAATTTTGTTTCAAAATGGCAAGAAAAAGAGTGTTGTTTGGGGTTTTTAGTCACCAGATTTCAAAGCAAAACTTTGATTCAAAAAGAGTTCCAGAATTTATATCAATTTCTTATAGTTAGCCAAAAATATAGAAGGATTTTTAAATTGTTTCACTTTTCATATTTCTTATAGCCAAATTTGGCTACCTGGGTCAGTGCCTAGAGAGAGGAAAGTAGATTTAAAAAAAGAATATTGCTGGGATCTATTATCTAAATATTGCGAAATTTTTGTAAAGACCTGCATTGATTTTCTAGTATAATCGGAGAACACCTTAAAGAGCATATTTTTTCTTCCATTGTTGGTGCAGCATTTCAAAAAACATAATGCCCACTGTGGCACGCATTCCATTCTTTGAAACACCCAACATTTTTTTTTTCCCACTTTTCCTCATGATACCCACCGGGTATCACAGAAAGAAAAAATTAATGAAAAATCAATGGAGGTTTTTATGCTTGGTAAAGCCCACAGCCTCAGGCTTTACCCTACACAGAAAAAATTTCCCCAAAATGAAGCATTTCTTTCACAAAAATCCTTTGTAAATTGTATGAGCTGCATGGGATTTTCTTTTCATGAACCTTGTGAATTGCCATGCCAAATGCCAACTTAGAAGAAGTTGGTTTCTTTTTGGAGACAAACATATACCCAAATATTTTCATAGTGAATACCAAGCTTTTTAAATTAAATGTATCTTCAAATCAGTAAAAACCCAAAAACAAAGATATCCACAAAAAATTTATTAAGTGAAAACTCGTGCAAAAAGGACAAAAGCATGGTATATATAGTTGATGCATTGATGAGGTTTATTTGTATATACCTTTCCAATTCATAACCACCCTAGGCACTAACTTGATAGCAATTATCCTCCAAGTGATTGGAAATGCAATAATAGTGTTCTTAAAACTAGAATTGGCATGAAATTACTAGGTTGATTTTGTTCCTTTCCAAACACATAGTGCTCAAGCTTGTTACGATTTTCTTTTGAGTTTAGTCCCTATGTGATTGGACCTATGGAGAACATGTTGTCAAAAGTTGGACACTATAGTTCAATATATAAATAAAAGTTGGGTTTGCAACCTATGAAATGTTTGTCCTATGATGGTTAATTTTGAATTAAATTTGTATTATCATATAAGTAGGTTGTACGATTAAAGTTTCACATAACACTCACGCATCATACTAAGCACTTTAAGAATACAAAAGATGAAAGTTATATATTTTTTGAGTCAGGAGTACTTTACACTTAAATCTTGTTCCTTAGGTGAGTTACACCCATTGGGGAGTTCATTACACTTGTTTAAAGATTTTATTTGTGGGGAATCATTCACCAAAAACACATATATTTGCTCTTGTGAGTACTCCCCTAATGAAAAAGACAAAAATTCATTATGATATAGATTTGTTATACAAAAAGCTTATCCAAAAGCCTAACACAAAATAACATGATGAAATTATGGAAATGAAGATATGAACTGAAGCTCCACTCACAATCCCTTACATATTTGAAAAAAAAAGAGAATGAATGGATTATTAACTCCATTCATTTACATCTACTAAACATTCTCAATCAACTAGAAGCCAATATTATGATGTCACATATTATCCTTTTATATCTATCATCTTTCCCATGGACAAGTCATTAAATTAGTTGAAATCTTCTTCTTTAAGATCTAGTCAAGTCCACATGATTCACTTCAAGTATGTCTAACCCAAAATAATTAATTTAATTATTCATGCATTCAAGCATGTGTTCTTCTAGTTCATAAGTTTTCCATTCTTACCTATCCTTCTACCTCTAAGCCATAATATATATATTTCAATTTTACCCCTAATAACCCATCTTGATGTTTCAAGTTCATGGGTTTGGTCAATAATTTTGCCCTAAATGAACCAGCACTCACCAACACACCATGTAGGATGGATGTTATGTGCACATGAAGCACCTTGTGATCATATTCATGCTCCATAACTAACCACGGTCATTAGCTATGCATAAATTATGCAATAATTCACATGTATCTATCTACCTAGTAGACACCAAGTACCTTACCTACCTACCTACCTACATTGTGAACACTTACATTCCCTCACTAAATACCTATGGTCATTGCCTACTTACATAGGTAGTTAACTAGGTAATGTGAAGTAGAAGTAGAGTCTACAAGATAGGCTACAAAGGTGGAAACTTAGGGCCAACCTTTCCATTAGGCCACTCTGATCACAGATCTTACCTCAACAGTAGCTTTCTATTACAATTTGTTTCATCTAGCTGTGCTCCCATTCACCTCACAGCTCTAGAGGTCAAGCATTGATCAAATGCACATGGATGTGGCCTGGGGTGAACCACCACCCACACTGGCACCATGATAAAAAAAAATCCTGAAATTTTTTTTAGGTTGCTTCTAACCATGGTACATGTCCCATCCTTGGACTAAAATCAAGATATCCCTGAGTCCACATTTAAACATTTCTTGGGTTGAATATGGCCACTCAATGGCCTACAACTCAAGAAGGTGAAAGTACTGGTGTGAGTGCTTGTTCACACATGGCCATATGATGTGAGCTATGAATCATTAGGAGGTAGGTGACATTTGTTAGTTTTTTTAAAAATGGGAAGATGTAATTTTTTAATGTAATTTTTAAAAAAAGTTCTCTACAAAATTCTCTACATATAAAATGTTGCTGGCATTCATAACATTAATTATCTACACATATTATTACAACCCAGTTGCAACTCTGCAATGGAAAGTGCTTGCTCATGCAACAAGAAACAGGGCTCCTATTTCAGGGGCTTCCCATTAGGCTGTTGTATGACAACATACTGTGGAAACTGTGATCACAACAGCCAGCCTAAAATGGCAAAAGAAACCCTAAACCCTAAACCCTAGTAACCTACTTGTTCATAATGGATTTCCTCCAATTTATGGTCTCCACTGGTGGGTGCTGCTGGGTCACATGATCCAACTAGCCTTCTAGACTCATTAGCTAGCACTGCATGGGCAACTAACTGTTCAGGTTACTTTATCCAACCCAAGATGACCAACTCACAGCAAGACTGCTAGTAAGTAGCAACTGATTGGTGATGGGTGGTTGGTTGTTAGTTGTGACTCTAGAACTTGTGTAGTAATAGAAGAGGGTAGGTAGGTAAACCCATTTAATTACTTGCATCACAGATGATAACTTAGTATATGTACACTAGCTAGCTGACCTTGGGTGAACCAGCTGGGGAAATGTTGCACTGGTTACCATGGTAGAAAGTATATATAGGTAGATAGGTAGGAAAATAGGTAAATATTAGGTAAGACTATGGCTTATACATAGATAAGGGCTGTTTTTTACTACCTACCTACTAACAACCTGCTTGTGGGTTGTTAGTAGGTAGGTAGAAAAAAAATGCCATGGTTAGTTAGGGAACTGGAACCCTAAACCCACCTCGTTCAAAAGAAGGGATGCGCCACAACAACAAAATTACAAGACTACTATGATCTCTATCTTGATGTCTGAATAGTTGAAATGAAGCTCAATGAGTGGCTTACTTATGACTCCAGAGCTATGAGCACTTGTGCAAGGAGTGGAGTCAACAAGTCATATGTAATAGAGTTATCTGCAAAGCCCAGCCCAGCCCAGCTTTGGGCCATATTTCACCTTCTCATGTCCTGTTCAATGCTATCCATGAAGTCTACCATTTTGGGGTCCAACCCCTAAAACCCAATTTTCTTCCCCTTTTTTAACTACACTTTTTGACTCCTGCAGTTGAACTTTGGGTTTAGCTTTAGGGGTTTTGTTTCCTGTGATTAGGGTCAAATCATGCACTTGAGCATTTTAAGGTTGGATTTGAGTAACTTTTTAGGGTTTGGGTTTGGGGAAGGGGTGTCTGAGTTTGGATGCTAGAGTTTTGGGTTTGGGCAAATTTTTAGGGTTAGGATTTGGGGCAGGGTTTAGAGGGTATAGTTTTTAGGGTTTTGGGTGGAGATCATTTTTCTAAGGTTAAGGTTTGGGGAGGGATTTTTTAGGTCAGGTTGTAGGGTTTGGGGAAAAAATTAGGGTAAGGGTTTGAGGAAGGATTTTGGGGGTTATGGTTTTAGGGTTTTGTATTGGGGTGACTTTTTAAGATTGGGGTTTAGGGAAGGGTTTAGGGGGTTGGGTTTTGGGGTTTAGGTTTGGATGATTTTTTAAAGTTTACAATTTGGGGAAAGCTTGTGGGGGTTAAGGTCTTAGGGTTCAAATTTTTGTTTACTTCTTAAGGTTGAGGTTTGGAAAAGGCTTTTGGGGATTAATGTGGGTGAAAAATTTTAATGTTTGAAAAGTTTGAAAAAAATCTTTAAAATATTAGGTCCAAACCCTTTAAATATTATGCCAAAAACCTTAGCCTTTAAAATTAAGTTGCACATCCTAAAAAGTTAGGCCACCTTGACCTTAACCCTAAAAAATGATCACAAGCGAAAACCTTACAACCCAAACAACATTTCTGCAATCCGTAATCTTGAAGAGTGATCATCCACCCAAAACTTCACAATCTTTGCCCATACCCTAAACTTTAAAAAGTTCCCCAAATCCAAAACCTTAAAGTTTATATCCCAAAAACCCTTCTTGAAACCCAAAATCTTCAAGCTTATATTGCAAAAACCCTTCCCCAAACCCTAACCTTGAAAATTGATCCAAATCCAAAACCCTAAAACCCAAGTCAAACATCTTATTGTCCAAATTGAAAATTTATTTGGTAACCCACGGGTTTAATTTTAACCAATAACATTTTAACACAATAATTTTTTTTCCCACTATGGAGAGGTGTGGAATGGGAATATATAAGCCCAAAAGCCTTACATTTTTTTTCTTTTCCAATTTTCATTTGAAGTGTATGGTTTTTTCTATGAGTGAAGGTGAAAGTTTTTCTATGAGTATAAGTGGAGTTGGTAGTTCATCTTCCTTAAGGAGTGATGATGAAATTTTCTTTGCATATTTCAACTCATTTGCAAATAGAAACAATTGACTTTTTGCTACTACAAGTGTTGTTTCTAATCCATTGGAGCTATTCAATGCCAATGAATTGGAGGAGGGTGCAAGTTAAAATTTGGATTTAAAATTGGGGGTTCAAAACTTGTTGGTCACATTTTGGGCCTCTGGACCACTTTGAAGTTGTTCAAAACTTTGTCCAATTTCACATTAGACAAATTTGAAGAGTTTTGTTTGCATGTGGTGCCCACTATCATTGCCCATGTGTGATTTGCAAGAAAATAATTATTTAGGACTTTTAATAATAAGATTTGGGGTTTGGGTTTCAAAATTTAGGATTCCAAAATTAAGGTTTAGGGTTAGGGTTTTAAGGTTCAATTTTTCTTGTAATTTGATCCCAAATCAAAACATTGCAAATGAAGTTCATGTTATGTCTAGTTGCCATTCTAAGCTTAACATTCAAAAAAAAAACTTCTAATTTTATAATGTGCATGAAACATGATAATGTGACCATGCATGAATTTTTTGGGGGAATTGGTTTTTAAATGGGGTATATTGTGATGATGGCATCTTCATTGCATCATGCATTAATGATGAAATTGGAAATATAATTCAATGGTCTCTTGCAAAAGAAAAGGTTATATCATGGCATGGGATACCAAATTCTAAAGATGCATTGGCTTGATAAATCAGATGTTGATTAAGATCAAATGGTCTTAGAACAATCCAAAGCATGGGACATGGTTTAATGGGTGTAAAAATATTTATTCTATGAACAACAAAATTGTTGTTGACCACCATGGCCTATTTATGTACTTGGACATGTTATCCTAGATTTTACCATGACATCACAATATTCAAATTATTTTTACTTACACAAATCCTAATAGTAGTTTTTATGTGCTTGACAATGAGGTATTTGAATACTTGTTGGGGGATCAAGGGTGCATGGGTGAGGAAATGTACATAATATTGAAGATTGGAAAGAGATATATAACTATTGTAATTAACCAAGATGTAATCCAACAAAATGCATGTTGGGTATAATTTGAAAATGGAGTGGGGCATTGGTGGATTGAAACCAATGCCCCACATAAGTGGAGGAAATTAATGAAATTTTTTGATTCCACAAAACCAAAGTACAACATATTATTCAAAGTTATGACATTATTGATTAATTTCTTACACTAGCATTATATGGAACACCTTTGAAGTCATTAATGACCACTAGCCAAATGCAATTGTCCATAGGTGGGATAGTGATTACTAAATTTACAAGTTCAACAAGTTTTTAACTTTCACTCTAAACTATTTTTTATTTAGCACACTTAAATCTCTAGCATCTTTGAAATTATTAGCCTCACATTGTTTGATTTGTGCTTTGTGAATTGCAATTATATGAAAGTTAAGCATGTTGTTTGTTTTGGTTGGCGATCCTGAATGATGTTATGGTTCTGATGTTGATGAATTTTGCAACCAACATGTTCACTTTAAGGTAAAAGCACACTACCCTTTTTAAAAAAAGGGCAATTGAAAGTCCATTTTTAAAGTCCAAATCAAGTGTATTTTCAATAAAAACATCTAAATGATGTTAAAGATCACATTTTTTACTATGTCTAAATTCATACCACTTTAATTTAAAACTTTTCAAGACACCTATAAAAATATGGAAAAAATCAATTTAGGTACTTAAATGGACTTTACGTTTTTAAAATCTCCATTTTGAATCTTTAAAAAAATGAAAGATCTTTTTTTACATTACTTTTTTCACCTTAAGTGTTATGATACTTGAATGTGTGATGGTAAAAAGTTATAGGGATATTTTCCAACTCCCCTAAAAGTAAGAAGTCCATAACCATAATATTTTGGATTGTGACATTAGTTATACCCTACATTGCAAAGTCTACCTTTGATTGAACATTGATTTTTTCGAATAATTTTTTTAGATTTGGGAGGATTACAATATAATTTTCAATTTATCATTTCATTTTTGTTACATTTCTCAAATGCATTTGAATTATATGCAACTAGATATGACTAACCCAAAAAAATTGAAATTGTGATGCTGAAAAAAACACACTGTAGTGTGCTTTCACCCTTTAATCATAGGTTTTTCTACATTAGCAACAATCACACTTGGGATGGTAGAGCTTGATGGTGTAGATGGTCATGTTTTAACCTCAATATAGTGATAAATGTCGAACGGGTTAGTTGTACTATTGATTAAACTTTGATGTTGCTTGAATATTATGCACTACATACCCATTTGATAATTTCAAATGTGCAAGCACATCCTCATTTTGCAAAACCACCTTCTTTGAATCCTCCTTGTTTTAGTTTCATGTTTTGAGCTCCTTTAAAATGTCATGCAACATATCTTTCAAAATCTCCTTTATTTTGGAATTGAGAATTTGAATATCTTTCTTTGTAATTTGCCTAAATTGCTTTCCACATTATGGTTGAAATTAATTGTGCTACTTATTTTTGGCATGATTATACAAGGAGAAGTGATGGTTGTAGGATGTCACCATTGTGGTGAACTATAGTGACTTGACAATGTGTTAGAAACCTTTCTTTTTGAATGGGGCCTTATCCACATGCATATGCACAATGTTGTCCCCCACATTCATAATCCTGGGGGTGGATGCAAGATTATGTGGTTCAAAAATGATGGATTTTTCATTCCATAAAAATTATTCAAATGGACATGGTTGTCACTTTCTAAGATGTCATTATTGTAATATTTGACTAATAAATGTTCACCCACCTACAAACCCTCCCAAACCTAGGTCAAAACTTACATCAAAAGATGTTGATGTCATTTTGTCATTTGCAAGTCCTAAAAGGAAAACCCACAAAGTCCACATGAACAAAATCCCATGTGAAGCTTTCAAAAAATACATTTTCTGGAAAAATAAAATTTAAGAAAACAAAAATTGCAACTCATATGGACTTATGAAAATAAGGTCCAATTTTAACCATTCAAAAGTCCATAACTATCAAGTGGTTAAGGTTTTCAAAGAAAGGGTTCCTCATATGCATTTATCATTTCATAATACATCACATATTGAATCACCACAAAAAATTTGGAATGAAAATCAATATTAATTTTTTCATTTTGTGACGTTATAATTAGATGATTAATCCATATTTTTGGACTTCAAAATTCCATTATTACTATCAAATAAACCTTTTTATCAATAAATAACTACACAAAGTTGCTATATTATATTCAATTACCCATCAATAGATCAAAGGACAAATTAATCACCATAAGCATTTGAACAAAGGGAACCCAACAAAAAGACACCATTCTGACACCAAAAATGAGCCATTTGACTTTACATTCACCCACAAGTGAAATGTCAATGACTTCAAGGGGGTGTCATGTTGAACTCCAAGCATACCTATAGCAACCATGAAGCACACACACGTTACATTGTAATAACCAAAATCAAAATCTACAATATGTAATAGCAATAATAGTAGTATAAATACTAGAAGACATTAAATAATCATAATAGTAAGCAAACATTAGTAACAACATTAAGCAGGTGTAATAATAAGCATTGAATTTTGGAAGGCATTAAGCATAAACAACAAACACTAGTTGAATAACTCCTAATCCCAAGCACCCCTCTTCATGCATAGTAATAATAATAGCAACATGGTTTCATACGAAGCACTTGGCTAAACAAAAAACTACCATGCATAATGTTAGTAGCAGCAAGTGAATTATTAAAAAACCCAAGCTTAAATTATTTGCATGTAGAGTAGTTGCAAATACTAAACTTTAAGGAAAAACCCAAGGCAAATAACAACATAGCAAGCTAAACTCTAGGGTATGTGCAAGCTAGAGCATGATAGGTTTCCTTAAAAGTACATTTTTGTAACTTATTTTAATTGTGACATGGTTGTGACATTATTAGATGTTGATGTTTGAAATATAAAATATAAAAATTCCACAAAATTTGTGTCATAGTGGACTTCATTATCTTTCTTCAATTTAAACATTTTTCAAAGTCCCCCAAAATTTCAAATACCATTTTGAAATGGTTTGGACACCCTTGTTTTGAATTGTTTATGACATTTATAAATGTGACCCATTAATAAATGGATTCATCACTACAAACTATGATCATGGCGAATCTATTTACAAGGTTTTTAATGTATTATTACGATGAAAATAATGCACATTTAAAGCTTCCCATTTATTACAAAACAACAATTTTCAAATAATTAAAATATTCCACTTAAATAAATTACATATATGAACATTATATTTGAGTCCTCTTCCATAAAATACCAAAAAAATTGACTTTGGACCAGTGATTTTTTTAGTGAAATTGCCAAAATGAAAAAATAAAAATAAAAAGGAAGATTTTTGTCACATTATTCCCCATTTTTCTGAAAAGAATTACCAAATTTTGAGAAAATTGGTTTTTGAAAATTTTCCGTTACATTTGGATTGTGCTTTTAGTTTGGTAGCAAATTTTGAATTATTTAAAAAAATTATTTAGACAAGTTCTAAAAACTTATCACCATTTAATGTTAAATCCTTCTTTGGATGCTAGCTAACAGTGCAACTTATGAAATTTGAAAAACAATTATTGCAATTACCATCTTATGTGATTTTATAGACACTTTAGCTTGCAAACACCTTCTATAGCTAGCAAGCAATGTGCATTCCTGAAAAGAACAAAAATTAAAGGAACTTAATAAAAGATGACGAAGGAACATGTTTGGGGGTGATTGCTTAGTTGCCCCATTAGGCTTAGGGTAAGCCATTGTGACAAAAAAACCTTGGAATCATGTTACTTTACTTGGTAGAATTGGCCTATTAGCATCACTTTAACAAGTCACTATTAAACATAATGTGCTTTTTATGTCACATAAATGACAACATAAGGTTTGCCATGTTGTCATTTGAACTTGATATGACAAAACATCAAAACTAGAATGCTTTTGAAACATTGAAAAATTTGTCCTCCTCTATACCTTATGATGATGAGGGGTTCAAAACAAAAAATAATGAACCAAAAACCATCTTAAACATGTCAAATAAACTACAATTTTTGTTAAATATCCCTATGTGGTGCCACTTTATTGGCATGTTGATCATGGCAAATTGTGCTTGATCACTAATATGGATGTTATGGAATCTAAATTGAATCACTAAATGTTCCAATTTCAAATTTTTGGTTGAGCAAAGGACAATTAAAGTTGAGTAGGGTTCTATCAAGTAACATTGCTTTCACAAAAGGCCCCTTGATATGCATGATTTACAAAAAAATTGCCACTTTTTTTTTTTTTGTCATAATAGGTGATTATTATACACACTTAAAAAACAATCAAAGTATAAGAAACCAACTTTTTTTTTCCCCAATTTCATTTGAAATTCAAGGTATATTTAGAGTTCATGAATCCTTTGTGACATATAAGTGTGATGCAATGTATATGGTGTTTAAAATAAAGTTTTAGTTTAGAATACAAGAAACTAAACTTTTAAATAATTGACATTGTTTGGTGTGATTTGGAATTGTGATCATATTTCAAGATGAAACACAAAATTTAACATAATTTGTACACTTTTAGAAATTCATACTTATTCACAAATGATTAAATGTGGGATTTAGAACAAGTAGGGATTCATTAAGATGTAATAACATAAAATGCAGTTTTTTAATTTTAATTTTTAAAAATCACAAGGATTTAAAAACATGAATTGGGGGTTCAAGATTCGGTTTCCATTTTAGGTGCCAATTGTATCCCCTTGTCTTGTCACATATGTAGAATCTCTTAATCCATCTAAGCAAAACCAAAAAAATAAATTTAAACTATTAATGAATCTAGAAGGGGGTTTGTGGGAAACAAAGTCCCCTTGGATTAGCTCAAGAAATAGGCCTAACATAGAAAGAGAGGTAGAAAGGGATGTGAAGAAAGGCAACAAATGGAAAATAATTCTATTTATATATCAAATGACACAAGTACAAGAAGGCAAAATTGAACTATGAACATACTACTATGCAATATCTATATGACATTAACATTTGGACTTTCTTTTTCATTGCTATCATTATTGTCAACAATATCTCATTTTTTAGGAGATCATGTATAAGGTTACAATGTTGGAATATGGTTGTCTAAAATTGAAGTTGTTCTTGAAACAAATACCTTTTAAATTTGTGCCCTACTATCATGTGGCAATAATAAGGGTTGTCAATTTTGACAAATTGCAATGCAACCCATGTTGTAGTTTTGCCCATAGCTTTGCACTAACCCTTACTTCTCTAGCAAAGATGCCAAAGCATGGAAGGGGTGGTCAATAAGTAAGGCAAAATGTGCGTTATAATTAGAAAATTTGTTTAAGGTAGAAGTAGGTGACGTGATTTGGGTTATGATTTTATGTGGAAAGCTAGCAAGGTTCTAAAATAGATTGGACAAATGGCATATATGTTTTTTTTTTAAAAAAGATGTAGTATGGACCATATTACAAATTTGGGTACCTTCATGAATAATAATCAAATATATACTAGTTGGTGAATTCAATAACGATGTTGTCTAAAAGCTACACTAGTCATTTTAAATGTGGAAAATGGTGACCTCCTTAGGAACATAGAGGGGCAAACACTAAACATGAGCAATGAATTTAATGTGCATTAGTCTCGATGTAGTAACAAGACAATGTCCAATAAGAAAAACAATAAAAAAAAATTTTATTGTACACGAACTATGATTAACATTTTAATTATCTTTCTTACACAATATTTTCAACCAAAAAGAATGATCTACTAGTTAGAATCTCCCCTTTCAACCAAAGGGTTTAAGGTTTGATCCTTTTTTTCAATTTTTTTTGGTCCTTCCATGAATGAAATGGATGGAAAAAAAAGCCACTATCCAATTTATTCAAGCTAAATGCTTTGGGATAAAGGGACTTTCCCCAAGGAGGAAACAAAATGGTAGCCCCAACCATGTTCCCTCGGGGAAAGAAACTAAGTTACCCCAAGGAGCAATTTCTCTTGGGGAAAAGGGGATTAAGTTCCCCAAGGGAGTAATTTCCCCCTAGGGACAAATGGATTAAATTCCCCTGAGGAGCAACTTGGAACAACTTCCCCATGGGAACAACTTCATGAACATTTGATAAGATAATAAAATTCAAGGGAAAACATTATCCAAATGAAAGATTTGTTGAAATGTAAATATTTAAAATGGTATTGCATATTTGATTTGAGATTACAAGCCAAAGATTATGATGAAAAGAAAAATTGGGTGTCAAATTTTCGAATTGCCCTTCTACCATGGGGAGAAAAGGACGCAATTGCCCGACAAAGAAGGGGCATTGGAAAATTTGATCCTCAAATTTTCTTTTTGCCATAACTTTTTGTTCATAGCCTCAAATTGAGAAAGCAAAACCATTTTAAATATCTAAATTTGGAGAGCTTTCTAGTAGTATAAAACACATTTGATTTGGACATAGTTTGCCCCTTGAAATTTTTGGTCAAATATTCGAAATCTTGTTCCAATGGGAGAAATTACTCTCCAAGGGAAATTAGTCCCTTACCCTATAGGCACTAATTCCCTTCATCCCTAGGGGAAAAATCAATTTAGTCATTTAAAACTTTTTAAAACTTTTCTTTTCATCATAACTTTTAAGTCATAGCTTCAAATTAGGAATGCAAAATCATTTTAAATATCTATGTTTTGAGAGCTTTCCAATGGTATAAAAAATGTTGGATTTGAACAACATTTTTGCCTTGAGCTTTTTGGTCAACCATTCAAGAGCTTGCTTTTGGGGGAGAAATTGTTCCCCAAGGGAAATTAGTCCCCAAGGCAACTCCTTTCCTCTTTGGGGGAAAAAGTCAATTTAATCTTTTTTTTAAACTCTTAACCTTTTTTCTTTTTTGGTCTTGTTATAACATTTAGGTCATAACTTCAATTTAAGAATGCAAATCATTTTAAATATCTACGTTTTGAAAACTTTCCAATGGCATAAAGAATGTTTGATTTGGACAACGTTTGCTTCTTGAACTTTCTGGTCAAACATTTAAAAATTTGCTCTTCATAAGAAGGTGCTCTTTCAGGCAAGTTAATCCCTTTTTCCTCAAAGGAAGTTGCTCTTTGAGATAATTTAATCCTTTTCTCTCCAAAAAGTTGTTCCTCTTCTCCCTGGGGGAACACGGTTGGGCTACAGTTTTGTCAAGATATCCCTTTCTCATTAAAACATCTAACTTGAAAAAGTTGCCTAGAATTTTTTTTCTTCCTCATTCATTTCATTCATAGAAGAACAAAAAAAATTGGAGAAAAACGTTGAACCCTAAACCCTTCGGTTGAAAGGGGAGATTGTAAATAATAAATCATTTTTTTGTTGAAAATATTGTGTAAAACAGATAATTAAAATATTAATCATAATTTTTGTATAGTCAAAAAAAATTAAATTTTTTTTTCTTACTGGGTATTGTCTTGCAACTATGTCAAGACCAATGTCACATTGAATTCATTGCTCATGTTTAGTGCATTCCACGTAGAGATTATCATTGAAACAATCATAAGTGTCATTTACAATTGCTTATCACAATTCTTTACTTTTTAAATTGCATTTTAAGTTTTGGTTTTGTTTTCTTCCTACTTTTGCTATAGCTTCTTGTTGCAAGACTATCAATATGAAAGCCCAATTGGTTGGGATCCATATTCACCTTGTACTAAATCCTGGTCCACTTCAAAATGTGTACATGTAGGTAATAATAGTAAATGGTAGTTGTCATTTACTAATAGTATTAGTAGTAACAACTACTACTAGTAAATGACAACAACTATAGTCAAGCTAGTTGTAATAGAATTGGTTTGGTTAGTAGGCCCTAACCATCTGGATATGTTAGGGTCAAACCTGGGGGAAGTATTGTGCTATAATGCCAAAATAGGTTGTCATTTTAGGGTTAATGCCTTTATCATAAAATGTTGGTTTTCTTTTTCGACGGCATGTTATGACCATTTTCTGAATATTTTGGAGGTTCTCTTTGTAAGCTGAAATTCATGATTGGTGGTGGGCAATTACTTCAACATGCAAGCTTGTTAATGAAGCTCGAGGGAAAGAGCTTCTGGATGGTGGGGTGGGGAGAGGAGAATTCAAGAAGGAAAAAAAAAAGAAAAAAGCAAAGGAGAGGTGTGCATGAGAAGTTAGATAGTAGGTAGTTGTTTTGGAAAAGAAAGGCATGAAAGCAGTTCATGGTTGAAGCTTGGGCATGATGATGTAACCATGTTTTTCACATTACCAAAGGGAGGAGGGGTAATAGAAGAATTCTTTTGCAGATAGGGCAAGGAGGTACCTAGGCAGTTCAGTTTTGGTTAGGCTATGGGAGCTGGTGGTGAGTGAGGTTTTTGTTTCAGACAACTGTGCATCAGAGCAGATGAGGTGAACTCTAGGGAGGTAGCCGACTAAGAATTAAGAATAGAGAAAAATGAGTGAAGGAACTTGGGGGGAATGAAGGTCGGTTAGTAAGTGTACTTTCCACTGCACAACACTGGACAATTGACTTCTGCTTCAAGTTTCTTTGAGTAGCTTTCGGATTGGGTGATGGATTGAGTGCCATGTTGCAATTAAATTAGACATCCATGATGGGGGGGATCACTGGCAGGTTCTGTAGCTTTTCTATGTATCCAATTGGTTTTAATGTTGATCAGTAAAGGTGAAGGTTGTTGTTGCTGTGATTCCAGTGTGTGAGTAAGTAGCCTAGGCCTAAGTATCTGGGATTGATGGTGTCTGTCCGCAAGTAGTTGAGCAGAGTAGTTAGACAGGCTATATACCTAGGCAGCAGAGCTCTCTCTGTACAAAAGTGGAGGGAAGTTTACCACCTCTCTCTCTCTCTCTCTCTCTTTAAATGGTCAGAACACAACTGTATTGCCCCAGTATGCCCCAAATAGAAAACATGAAATCCTCTAAAAGCAAGCTTACTAGCAACTAGCCAACCTTAGAATCAAAAGTTGATTCAGTCACACTACTGCAAATTTAGTATCTCTCCTCTTTACAACAAAATGTGTCTCTCTATGTAAAGTGATTTCACTGGATTTTGAGTGAATGCTCTAGTCCCAATGAATCGGACCTAATGAGGATACAACGAAGTCATTCATTCATTGATCAGAGATTAGTGAACTGCACCCACATTTTGTAATAATGCATATTTTGTGCAATCTATCGACATATTATGCAAACATCATTAATTAATGAAATTACACTACACATGGGTAGAGCCCAAGGGTCAGGGAAATACCCAAAATGTGAGACTAGACTTTGCTATCACTGTCAATCTGAGGCCCAGCCAGTGTTTTGGAAATGCATCCACCATGGGGGTTTTGACCTTAAGGTATGGAAATTCTTCACATCCATCAAGGTGAGCTAGCATACACCCAAGGCACCCAATTGTTTTTCTTTGGTGAAGGTGGTGGGTGTTGGAGTTTTTGGTTCCCAATATGTTTTCAATAAGTTATTAACAAGTTCTCAAAATGTTCCCCAAGTTCCCAATGTGTTCCCCAACATGTTCACCTTACTTTGTCCAATATGCTTTGCCCTAACTTCTAATCTTGTAACCTATATAAGCAGCCCAAAGGAGGTGACTACTACAGTATATATCTATTTGGGGACTGTCCGAAGCTTGATAAAATTTTCTGTGCTGGGTGATTCAAAGGTGCCCATCACAAAAGAAAAAAATTGCACTAGGGGCTCT
>Ga0209611_10000421_pt1 | contig 61848 bp, 34 predicted proteins | sample S1TSphgellanicum_3_FD_187693 | JGI IMG/M metagenome (GOLD analysis project Ga0209611, IMG submission 187693) | Host-associated microbial communities from peat moss isolated from Minnesota, USA - S1T2_Fc - Sphagnum magellanicum MG (SPAdes) (version 2) | ecosystem: Host-associated > Plants > Peat...
TTTTTGTTTTTTTTTTTTTTTACTTCCCTTTCTTCTTCTTCTTCTTCTTCTTCTTTTTTCATTTTCTTTTTTTGAAGAAGATGAAGGATGAGGAGGAAAGAGGAAAGAAGAACAAACAAAGAAATTTGAAAGAAGAAAAAAGAAATAATAACAGGAAGAAGAAGAAAAATCAAAAACCTCAAACAAAGAAGAGGAAGAAGAATAAAAAGAGTTTTCCGTCCCAATTTAGGCATTGCAAATGCGCTTGGGTTTTTAATATTAGAGTTTGCAATGGAAATGAGGAAAATGCACTAAGCCCTTGGATTTTTTTACTTAAGTTTGTCATCTTAATGGAACTACTATGAATGCCCTTGTGTTTTTAAATTAATATTTGGAGAACAAGGATATTGAAGTGCTTTAGGCATTTTGTCATTGTCCACAAGACAATGAAAATATTACATTTTGTGACATACATACACTTGGTGTAAGCCTCTATTTAAACAACACCAAATAGTTTTTTTTGGGGGGGAAAAAAAATGCAAGTACAAGTAGGTAAAGCATATAATAGACTAACTATGGTAACTAAAGGTGGTTAGGTGGGGGACAGGAACCCAATGAAAAAAGAAAAACCCTGTCCAACCGGCATCCATCCAAAATGGTGCACTGTGAGTGCAGGAAGCGTGCGTGATATTATTGAATGGGTAAAAGGGGGTGTGATAGGTTTACTAGGATTAGCTTAATTTAAGGCTAATAATATTAATACTAATTAAAATTTAATAAGCGAGCTGGTTAGCAATTAATATAAAGATTAGCCGCTAACCCTAGATTACGGCGAGCCAGCAGGTAATTACATAGCTACTAGTAACTGAGACCGTCGTAAGTCGTAACGTTCCTTGGACTAGTTACTTACTTGTTCGAGGGGTTACGGAACGGATGAAAATGTGTGCTTTCCTGTTTGTTTGTTTTGGAACTTCGTCATCCATTTCTCGCGCTCTTCTCCTTCCTTCCAGTGTTTCTTCATCCTCTGGCTCCGCTTTTATTTCGTCCATCCTCCAACTCCTGTGTTTCTTCATCCATCCATTCTCTCGCTCGTCTCGTTCCTGTGTTTCTCCATCCTCGGGCTTCTCTGTCTGTTCTTTCATCCGTCCTCTGGCTCCTCTGTTATTTCATCCATCCTCCAACTCCTCTGTTTCTTCATCCATCCTCTCGCTCCCTGTCTTTCTTCTTCGCCTCTCGCTCGCTCGCTCGCTCCTCTCGCTCGTCTGTTTTGCGACGGTCTTGTTCAGAGGAGTTGCGGTTGCTGTTGGTTTTTGGTAGTGTCGAATGCCTTGCCAGTGAGTTGTGAGCTTTGAATGTCTCTCCTGTTTGCTCCTTTCTTAACCTGTGGATCTTGTGGAGGCAGCCTGGGGAAGTGGAGTTGTAGTAGTAGAGATAGGGGATGGATTGAGTTCCTAGCTCCCTCCGGAGCCGCTGCTGCTGCTGCAGGAGGAGGAGGAGCTGGCGGACACGGTACAATGGTGGGTTGGAAGTGAAGCAATTGGACCATGGTGCAATCTGATCCGGCAGGGATTAAGAGTAAGAGAAGAGATGGTGTGGGAAGGGGTGGTGGTGGGCGGTTGCTGCAAGAGTTGGAGGAGCTGAATCAAGCTCTGTCTGAAGCAGCAGGAGGAGGATCGGTGGGAGCCTTGACAGCAGAGAGAAGAATGGGAGGAGGTAGAGAGACTACTGCAATACCGCCGCCACCGCCGCTGCCGCAGCGTAGTACGGTAAGTGAAACAATAACACAAGCAGCAGCAGCTAGAGGCAAAACCCCAATCCCTTATTCTCTCACTCACCCTGCTCTTCGATCCCCTAGCAACTCCAGATTTCCAATTGCCGCTTCCAGACCTAATAATGTTGTTGCAACACAAAGCCCATGGCATTCCCAAGGATTTGAAAAATACATACCTGAGGTGAGAAACTTCCCAGATTGGCTTGAAGAGAGTCTGGCCTTTAGCCAGCGCTTGGAAATACCAGCAGAGGAGGAGGATACCAAGAAGAAGAAGAAGAAGAAGAGTAGTGTGTGGAACTGGAAACCCTTTCGAGCTCTTGCACATTTAGGGCAACAGAAGCTCAATTGTCTTTTCACAGTCCTTGTGCATGCCATCGAAGGCTTGCCTCCAGGCATGTATGGCATGCGGCTTGCAGTTCACTTCTGTCGCAAGGATGATGAGGGTGTGTGTACCTCGCCATCCAGAGTATTTGATGGGGTGGCGGAGTTTGAAGAATCTCTTGACCTGCGCAGTTCAGTTTATGGGTCCAAGAATGGTGGTGCACAGGGGGGGATGAAGTACGAGTCAAGGGAGTTCACTCTTTCGGTTATTGCTGTGGATGTTGATGGACTCATCCTTGGGAAGCATAAGCTTGACCTCACTCGATTGCTGCCAAAGAATTTGGATGAGAATTATGAGCGGCAGGAGTCCTGGAGGACCAGCTTTCAGCTGACAGGAAAGGCAAAAGGCAGTACACTTGTGGTCACACTTGGGTATGATTTTCTGAAGAAGGATGTTCACAACATAAATCTGGCTTCAAGCTTGAGGTTTGGAGCTTCACCTGTCCTCAGGGCTGCACGTTCATTCAACAGTTTACCCAATTCGGGCCATGCAAGTCCTCGAGAGCACCGGTCAAATTCACAACATGTTTCACCTGCACTTTCAGAACCACCTGCCAACAGTTCAGACTACCTTGGCATGGTTGGCATGGAACATTTGAGCCTTGATGAATCATTGACAGTCAGCCCTTACTGTCTGGATCCAAGTCCTCCAATTTGTGTTGGCATGCAGCTACAGCTGGGATTCAAGGAATCACCATCGCCTAGTGAGACCACAGAACCTCGAGCATTTTCTCCGGCTCCTTTAGTTCTTGAGCCTTTGACTCCAGGGAATTCTAAGGAAGGGACTTCCAAGATTGCCAAAGACTTCAGACCTGAGACAACCCAAGGAAGAGCTGTCTATGAGACCTCAGATGAGGAGGTGGACTTTACTGTTGTTGATCAAGGAGTTGAGATGGGCACTCTGTCCAATGCAGTTGCTGCAACATTGGACGAAGAAGATGCAGAAGATGCAGAAGATAGTGAGCACACTTCAGTTCTTGCTGAAAACCACACTGAAGGTGAGAGAGAGAGCCTGATAAATCTAGCATGTCTGTTGATTTGTAAAATGATAATTGACCTTGAATATCTGTGTAGTGAAATCAGGCTATGTATATGAGGTATACTCTTTGGCATGTGTCAGTAGGAAAAATCTCAGAGGAGAACCTTTGGTTTGATTAATTGGAACCCATTATTATATGTTTCTTATGGAATTCTCATATTTCAGATGCATTAGTTTTGCTTGATTCCTTGACCTACTGCATGACCTAATGTTTCTGGCAGCTGGTTCAGTGATTGCATTTGAAGACTTGGCAGAGCCAGATGCAGAGTTGGAGGATGGTTTTGAATCGTTTGATATCAATCAGGTCAAGGGCAGTGTTGTTCAAGAAGACCATGAAGCAAAAGCAGAAGATGATGAAGTTGAAGACATGGAATACAGTGACAAAGACAGTGAAGAAACTCGAGCGACTGTTGTGACAATGGAGGTGAAACTTGAAGAAGGTGATGAAGTCAATGAGAAAAATGAAGCAACCCTACACAGCAACATGAAGCTGGAGCTTGAACCGAAAGAAGCACAAGAGAATGATGCAGAACAGGGTGATGGACCCCAGCTGAACATTCCTATGCTGGTGCTTGATGTAAAAGAGGAGGAGAAAACTGAAGAATCTCAACTTGAGTTTCCCATGTTGGAGCTTGAACCTGAAGAAGACAAGGAAGAAGGTGAGGAAACCCAACTCAAAGTTGCCACTCTGGCCAGTGAACTGGAAGACGAAGCGAGCCAACTCAAGATTGCCCCATTGGAGCCTGAACTTGAAAAAGAAAAAGAAGAGGAAGAAGTTCAACTCAATGTCAGCACATCAGAGGAGGTTGGACCTGAAGAAGACAAAGAAGAATTTGAAGAGACCCAACACAAGCTCAGCTCGTTGGAGCTCAAATCTGAAGATTATAAAGGAGATGAAGAAACCGAACGCAAGTGTGGCACATTAGATCTTGAACCTGAAGAGATTAAAGAAGACAAGGAAGGTGGTGGAGAATCTGCAGTCAGGGGTGCCACACTGGAGCTTGAACCTGAAGAGTACAAAGAAGTAACTGAAGAAACCCGAGTCAAGATTGCCATAATGGAACCTAAACCTGAAGACTACATAGACAACCAAGAAGAAGATGAACAAACCCTAGTCAAGGGTGTGCAAGCCATGCTGGAGCTCAAACCTGAAGAATGTGAAGAAATTAGAGACTCGGAATTAATCCAACTCAACATCAACAAGCTACCAACGCTATTTGATGACAGCAAAGCTGAACAACAAGGAGCTGAAGACGCTCCACTCAACGTTGCCTCACTGGAGCTGAAACCTAAAGACAGTGAAGTGACTGAACTCAAGATTACTAAGCTGAACTTGGATTTTGAAGAAGAGAAAGAAGCTGAAGAAGCTGAAATCAAGGTTGTGATAATGGACCTGCAATCTGATCGAGATGAGGAAATATCGATGGATGAACAAAGTGAAATGCTGGAGCTTTTGGACTGCTTGGGTCGAGCAGGAGCTCTAGGAGATGCAGGGGACCAGGGTGTGGATGAGGAGCAGGGGCAAGGAGAGCTTTCATGGGCGGTGAATTCACCATATTGTTTCTTACGTCAACACTCTACCCATGAGGAAAACGATTTGCAGGAGCAGATTTTGAATGAGGAACTCCTTTTGTCTTTTCCTACCAAGGAAAATCTCATTGTAACATCCAGTGAAGAAGATCAAATCAGCAGGTTTGCAGAGTTTGATGATGAAATTGACCGTGTAGCAGGTGAGTTTCTAGATTTGTTGGAGACTCAGGCAGGACCTGTCCCTCTGATATTGACTTCTGACAGTGAGTCGGATTCGCCTCGTGCACGACTGTTGAAGCAGTTTGAGCAGGAAGCAATGCTTGAAGGAGGTCTAAGTCTGGGTTTGGATTTGGCTGAAACACCTGCTCTCTACTTGAATGAAGTGGAGGTGCCTGAACTTTACTTGGATGGTATGCCTGAAGATGTGAATTTTGCAAGTGGACACAGTGAAGATTCTGGCAAGCTGCTTCTGCCACCTGGTTTCAACTCTCTAGGTCAGATTCACAACAAATGCTCATCAGTCCTCTGTTTATCTGGCTCTGTCCAGTTTTTTTTATGTAAGGTTGGGAGGTCAGACATCCACAATGGAGTTGCAAGGTGCAGGAAATATGTGTAAATGAGGGTTGATGATCGTATGATCAAAAGTACATGAAGCAACAATTGCAAATTGGGTCCCTAATTTTCTTGCTAATTACAACAGTAGTTTACTTGGGACAGGCTGGGGTAGCGAACAGGATGTGGAACTGGCATCAATCATGGAGGCTGCAGAATCTGAGCTTCAGAAGTCAACACAATCAATGTTGAGCAAGAGCCGTGGCAAACTACTGGAAGATGCTGAAACTGAGGCACTTATGCAAGAGTGGGGCCTGAACAAGAAAGTTTTTGAAGGATCTCCTCCTAAACAGCCTACTGTTTCTGAAGAGTATGGCAATGACCTGTATGCCCTCACCATGGCTGAATCACCTGCTTTGGGAAAGGATGTTGGTCCCATAGTTCACACTCGTGATGGTGGATCACTGAGGTCTATGAGTCCTGGAAATTTCAAGAAGAATGGCCAGCTTGTGATGCAGGTGTCTAAACCTGTGGTGGTACCAGGGGAGATGGGGTCAAGCTCTATGGACATCTTGCGTCAGATGGCAATTGCCGGCATTGAAAGCATGGCAGACCAGACCAGGATGGTGATGCCTCTTGAAGATATCACTGGGAAGACAGTGGAGGAAATTGCAAGTGAAGGACTGCTTGCTCTGAAAGGAGGTCATCATGTGCATGCCAACTTCAGGAATGGGTAAAACCTAGACCCCCATCCCTGAACCTGTTTGAACTTGCAAAAAAACAATTCTTGGAGATGGCCACATATGTGCTCATTGTATCACATGCAATTGAGGTAGTCTATGCAGTCCCTCAGTTTTTGCCAGATACAAATCAACTGATCCATTACCCATTTGGGTGGGAAGCTATGCAGCATCCGGCCAAGGGGAAGGTGGGGAAAATAATCTACATCTAGAGTATGGGACAGCTGCCATGGCCACAAGATTTGATTCAAGCATGGCAACAAGCTCCAGTTACAATCCTAACAGGCATCATGGCAGTTTGGCAAAAATGTCTGATGACACGTTTGTGTCTTTGGAGGATCTAGCACCAATGGCCATGCAGCAAGTAGAAGCGTTAGCTTTGGAGGGCCTGAAAATACAGTCTGACATGGCAGAGGAAGATGCACCATACAATGTTTATCCACTCTCATGGGAAGAAATTGCAGCTCTTGAAGATGGCAGGGGCAGTGGTGGCAGCTATGTGAAGAAAATTGGGGGTGTGAGGGGTGCAGAAATAGGAATGTTAGAGGGTGCTGCTGCTTCTGTCTGCTTGCTGGAAGGAGGAGCACAGACTAGTGTAGATAGAGAATCTCGGGGAACCTCTGGTGGTTATGGTTTACTTTCGATGGCTATCTCCCTAGATGAATGGATGCAGCTTGATGCTGGTATTTTTGATGAAACTGCATCAATACTTGCTGCTCATCAAGCTGCTCACAAGGATGTTTCTGTAGTTGCTCAACAGAAAGACAAAGGTGGTGCAGGTGCAAATAATATGAGAGGGGGTTTCATGGGTGACATTTTAAACCTGGCCATGTTGGTTCAGCTCCGTGATCCACTGCGGAACTATGAGCCTGTGGGTGCCCCAATGATGGCGCTGGTCCAAGCAGAGAGGGTTATGTTGCCTCCTTCACAGGTGAAGGTTGGACGCTGGGTTTCGATGAAGAGGAACAATGAGGATGTGGAGGAGGATCCTCAGGCAATAGTGCCACAACAACCACAGTTCAAAATCTTAGAGGTGACAATGTCTGGCCTGAAGACGAGTGATGAGGGCTTAGACAAGAAGAAGAAGCTCCTGGGATGGGGTAGTCACAAGCAACAGCAGTCAGGCTCTCGCTGGCTTGTGGCCAATGGGATGAACAAAATAGTAAAGCACCCCGTGCTCCAATCCAGAGCACCAGCCCCTCTGGGAGCAAGCAAGAAGATAGCTGGCCAGGGTGACTCTTTATGGAGTATTTCTGCAAAAACTGGCTCTAAATGGAAAACCTCCACACCCAATTCCAAGACAAGGAACCCGGATGTTGCATTTGGAAAGAGCATCTATGGAAAGAGGAAATAGGAAAGGGAAGGCAGTATCCTAAAACTCTAAACCCACTGCAACTTTCTGTTCTATATATCAGCTTGATTGTCAACAGGCAATGCCAGGTTTGGGATCATCTAGGCCTGGATGAGATCCTTTTTCTTTGTGCTATTTGTATGCACAGGTTTCGGGAATTAGAAGAATAGTGATTAGGATGCTGTACAAATATGAGAGTGAACATAGGATACTAGTGGCTGCTGCCAGGAAATGTCTCTGTTCTGAGAATCCACTTCATATGTTGCTTTTAAGTGGTAATTGGGCAGTTTGGCTTACCATTTCCAAAGAATTTAGGAGATGACCCAACATAGCATTCTGATAAGAAAGAAATTTGTATATTGTGTGGATGATCAATGAGCCAGTGTGGTTTTGTAATCACATTGTGAAATTTTGGGGTATGAAAGGTCCAGAGGGCCTCCTCCCCCTTTCAATCCTCATCACCTACTATACCTCCAGGCAATAAATCTCAATTTTGCTTCAAAAAATGCAAAGCTGTCTTCCATCCTAAAGTAAGGCAGCAGCAGTGAGATTGGTTACATCCGCTCTTCCACCCCTTACAGACCCCACCTCCTGCTCCCACTTCTGACTAGTTACTCACATTGTTGGTAAGTTGAATATTTTTTTTTCTTTATTGGCCTTTGCTAGTGGTTATTTGGCCAAAGAAATTAAAGCAGGACTATTTTTGTGATTTTGGCAATTGTTCAAGATAGGCAATTCTAAGCAACCCAAGTCAGTGGCCGAATCTCTTTGCCTCTAGGATCTCTGGCTGAACACTTGTGAGACCTGATGTAAGAGATTTTGAAGTACTTAAAATTGTTTTGAAAGTAAGAAGGAAATGATGTGGTGCCCTTAATGTTACTGTATTCCATGTTTCAAGAAAGCTTGTGATTGTTTATGATTTGCATTTATTGTGGTAGTCACTGATCTTGAACTTGTAGATACTAAACAATCAGAAGAGACCATAGGACAAATGCAAGTTAATACATGAAGTGGTAAGCATTTTGCACAAGTAGAGTGAGGCATTTAGACTATTCATGATAGCAATGAAGCATTCAAACTTGTACAAGACTAAAAATTATATCACAGAGCAAGCTCCTTGCTTTTCATTACTGAAAGATGCTTAATGAGGTCATTTTTTAGATCATGGTGATGATCAACATCTTTTGTTACATTTGTGCCATCCGTGTATGTTGCAAATGTGAGGCCTCTTCTAAATTGTTCACAGGATTCATGTGCTGCACAATATATGGATTGTGAGCACAAACATCATTCATGATTCTAGAGATAAAAAGAAATCGTCTCATCTTGTACCATTTGCAAAAGAGCTTGTTGTCATAGACTGGCAGTCAAGCAAAGCAGTCCTTACAAACCTTGTTTTCCTTTTTGGTCTCCTAGAGCAACATGCACATTGACATGCCTTGATGTTAATAGTGAACTGTTTCATCCAACAATATGAAAGATTAAGTTAATCTACAACATTGCAAGGACATAATAATGACATGCTTGCCATAGCCTTAGAGCCAAACCACAATATGATGCATAGAGGTCTTTTAACTCTTATGGAGATAAATATCCTGCATATTGAAAGTGCCTTTAGCATCATGTCTTCTTCTAGGCTTGTAAGGTCTTCCAACCAATCATACTTATTTGCCATTAATGCTTTTGGCCTCATGAACATGCAAGGGATTAATTTTGATGGGCATTGTGAACATAATGTAACCCTTTCTATTGCTCATACCTATTGTCTACACAATTGTGATGGGATTGGTTAGCCATGATCACCTTAATATCATAGCTTATTATTTATCCACGTCCTCCATTTCCAAAACTATTATCAAAATTTAGTAACATAACCTCACAAAGTAACTATCAAGGTCCATGAGGATCCAAACTAGTATCACTTTCTTATGGTCCACCATTTCAATAATGAAGTGAGCCTATCAAAGCTTATTCAATACAAGTTGCATTTTGAATGATTCAAAAATGATGTTCAAACCTTATCCTTCATCAAGGAATACTTGCATGTGATTACGCAACCCACTTGCACTTAAACTACTAACATCACCATGTTGATTTCAAATAGGCCATGTACACATTTATGTTGAGCTTGAATATAATGTCTTATACATGCTAAGAAGGAATTTTGAAATTTCACTTGTTGAGATTAGTTAAAATGAAACCCTTGGTAATTCCCCTGAAGTTATTACCATGGGTGTCATCAACAAGTGTTGGTTAAAATTCCAAATAAGATCATTCAAAATTTCATGAAGCCCTATATCCAATATGGCTTCTCTAATTTATAATTTTGTGGGTTCTTTATGGATTTTGACTCAAATTTTATTATATTAGTTTAGATGAAAATTCAACTCTTTTGGTTTTCATCTTCAATATTTCCATGGTATATATGTGTTCATATTCTATAAATCAATAAATCAATTATGTTATACTTTATTTCGTTCTTTTTCTTAGGCACCTTTTTGTGTGTGATACCAACATTATTACATGTTTTCACCATAAATTTAATAAGATTGAAGAACTCAATTTCCATATTATTTATGCTAATCTTTTCAATTTTTTAGTTTACATTGGGTATCTTGCTTATACAAGAAAGCAAAACACATCTAGAAGCCAAAAACCATGTCAAATAATGGTGAAAACTATGAATTTTTTTACATATGTTTTTTCTTGATAGTTTAAGATTATGTAAATCACTCCAAATTGTGTTAAATGACTAATATGAATTTTGAGAAATTCAATTAAAAATTCATTAAATTAAATTTCGGGTTTTGTTCTTAGTAAAGGATGTTTGAACTTGAGTAGGTGTTGCATCATATTGTGATTAATTTTACAAAGGATTAGATAAAAGACTATTGTAATAACATAATTTTGATGGTAAAAAAATTATGATAGTAACCTACTACCCACATTTTAAAATCACTTGTAATTTAAAAGACATGGAATTTTTATTTTTTTTAAATTCAAAGCATTTTTTAAGTTTTAAAATTTTTAAAAATCTTTTACCACATGTAAATGGGGTATAATGTGCATGGAATACAAAACAAAGTTGTAGTTTATGATAAAATATAAAAAAAACTAAAGTAATTAGCATATTTTTGTATGATTCAAAAATAAATTTTTAAGATGAAACGCAAAATCTAGCAAAATATACACACTTTGAAATTTTCATATTTATTCAACAATGATTACCACAAAACATGTGATCTATTGGGGCAATTATATGTATTTTTAATAACAAGTTACAAAAAAAATTCATAAGACTATTTCATATGAAAAAGGATTAAAAAGGACTCACAATCTTTTTGTAAAGTAATCATGTTGGCTCCTTTGTGTGTACCTACACCTTACATTTGTACTTAAAGGCATGATCTATCATAATTTACCCTCCTTGTGACAATAACAAGCAACTCATCATATAATGACCTTGCCTTTTATGGGAAGTCCATACATCAAACTAAAAACATCCCTTCCTAGATCTAAAACTTTTCATCTACATTCATGCATTTTTATGTAACATGCCCGTCCATCATATGCACACATTGTACTCTAGATGATTGGGTAAAGTTCAAGCCAAACTTTTATGCCCAAATCTTACATTGATGTATAGTCTATTCCCAATGGGCAAAGTCAATAAAACAACCACTTCCTTGAAGACCTATGGAATTGTGTTGCAAATTATCATACCCACATGGTCCCTACATAATAACCTTAATAGTGATGATTACAACATTGACAATTAACTTTTCCACGACTACCTACACTTTGGTTGTCATAACCATCTTCTTTAACATTTTGATCACTTCTTTGTCTTTATTACAACAAATTTGAGATTCCCTTCCTTGTTGATTTGCAAGTGAACCATTGTCATTAATATGCTAATATTGTCCATTGGAATACAAGCTTATAGTTGAAACAAACAATGTAGTTGACTCTTAGTAATTTCCATCTTCATCATATAAGTGCAATAGATTGTAATCTACTTACAATGGTGAGCATAACAACCCCCAATTTATGTAAAATGGATTTACATCATTTGCAAAATATTTTCATTCTAAATGTTTTTTTAAAAACTTATTTAAGCAATCCTTGCACATGCATAACTTCCAACTTAAAGTTTCCCCAACCTTTTTTTTTTCCATCTTGTTTTTTATGGACTTTTCACATTCACTATTTGACTTTTAAGTTTTTGAATTTTTCGTTTTCAAAGGATTGAAAACTAAGCTTATTTGTGCTATGATGTTTCTAATTGAGTTCTTTTTTAAATTATAATGAAATGAACCAACTTTACAATAATCACCCTTCAGATCTCCAATGTAGTCATTCACAATTCTTTGTTTAGCCCCCATCAAAATGTATATTGCACACATGCATTAATCAATATTATATATGGTCATAAAGTGTTAACCAAGGAAATAAATTGATCATTCTAATTGTTGGCTTGTAGTAAATAACTTGATAAGCTATAAAGTCAAGATTTGTGTGAATTAATTGTGTGATTTAGAATTTCATAATAGGTGTAAAAGAAGGGATTGTTGCCAATGTTTGGACCTAAATCATTTTCAATTGCATAGGATGACAATGAAATGATAAAAAAACCGTAATGGTGTATGTGGTAGTCACATACTAGCAATTTTTAAAAACCTATTTGATGATGTGTAGTGGGTGCCCATTTTTTCACCCATCCATCCATCATTTATGCATTGACATTTACTTCTACCTACTCATAACCAATGAAAAACAACCTTACTTTCCAATGAGCCCTTTTGATATGACAAAAGTTATGCCTATGTAACCTATACAAATACTAAAGTTACCACTACTAGCAAGATTGGTATACCTATTCATACCATTACCATACTCAATAAGTGAATATAAGATTTTTTCATGACATCAAAAATTCAATAACATAAGATGGACAAGGTCCCATTACCTTTAGAACCAATATTTTTCCTCTTAATTTTAACACTAGTTTGAATTTTAACACATTGTTTAAGCATTTTATATACGTGTTGTCACATGAGTTCTTTTCACAGACCTCTTTTCTTTTTCTAGGTAAACACTAAACAAGAACAACAAATTAAATGTGGCACTAGTCTTGATGTTCCTACAAGGCAAGTGCCCAACTAAAAACATATTTTGTCAAATTTTTAATATTATATTCATGTTATTGATAAACATTTCAAGCATCAATAATATTCCATAATTTTTAAATGAACAAGTGTGATGCAACATTTAAGGATCAATTATTTGAGTCCAGAAATTTGGGTTCAAATTTTTTATAGTCACATTTTTTTTTGTCAAAATTGGCTTTCATTTGTGAAAGAATAAGGATAATTTTCCCCAAACAACTTGGCCAAGGAATGATTAGAGAGAGAGAAAGGCAACTTGGCACAATACAAAATCAAGCTATGCCGAAATTATTTCCTCTCCTTCCCCTTAGGAAAGAAGGAGCAAACCCCAAACCTGTAAATATTTTTAAAAAGCATCCCACATTAGTCCTTTTTGGTTTTTTACCTTCTAATGTGGCTTCTCAACTTAGTTTATCAACAACGTCAATGGCTTTGTGTCGCACTGAAGTTTTTTTTAATGATAATTGGAGGCCATGTTCTATGAGGAAACTTTTGGTTTCTTCAAAATATTGTTCCACCTTAGCCAAGTTGTATGGGGAAGATTACTATAACCTTAAGAAATTATTATTGTTTAGGAATGTACCTTACATGAACAACATTACCGCCTTCCCCAAACAACACAAAATGACATTCCCCATAGAACATTACCTTCCAAATGCATCACAACCAATGTTTCTTGACCATTCCTTGAATATGCAACATGTTGCTCAACACACATTGTCTAGTTGCAGAATAATTGTCTTGCCAAGGCTTGGGTTCAATCTAACTCCTTTATGAAAATTGGATATATTTTTAAAATTTTAAATTTTCACAACAATTTTGGATGGTCCCACAATGAATGAAAAGTTGGGAACTTGCTTTCATAGGTTACACAATGAATGGAAAATTACATGATGGATGACATATTGGCTTAAAAAGTTATAATGGATGAAATGTTTCATGATAAATGAAATATTCGAAAGGAAAAATATAAAATAAATGAAAAGTTGCATGATAGATGGAAAGTTACACAACTTTGGTTGAAAAGCTGAAAATTAAAAGTTGTACAATAGATGAAAGTTAAAGACTAAGGATGAATAGTTGGGGTGGGGCGGCACATACATCCATTGTTCAACTTTCAAAATTCTAAGCCATTACAACTTGGATGTTATCCATGGGAAATGCCACCAAGCTCCTAAGAAAGTATGGCCTTGATTCCTTTATTTTCAAAAGGAATTTGGTCCCAATTATTTTTCTCCCATAAACATCCCTAAACAACATTATCTTTCCGAGACACTAGTTATCTCTCCTTCCATAAGCAATGACCAATGGCATTCCCCCACAAACATTACCTTCCCCAAGCAACACAACTAATGTTCCCCAATCATTCCCCAACAAAGCAATGTGCTAGAGAACGTTAATCACTTTCCCTATGCAACTTGGCAAAGGAATGGTGCCAAGTTGTTCGAATAAGATAACTAATGTTCCCCAACACATTTTCCTAGTTAAGAATGGTCTAGGATTATTATGATGCACCCATAGTTTGTCAACTAGTACTAATGGTAAAAAAACCATTGTTGAGTTTCAATTTTGCAGTGGAATGCAAATTCAAAGTGTATTCCTTAGCTCTCAAGGTGAAAGAGGGCATGGGAACTCCAAAATGGGACTATGATAAGTTCTTAAGTCAAGCTCATGATCATATTAAATTGCACAAATCAAGAAGAGAAGTTGATTAATGTAGCTTGGAACTAAAATGGTGCATGGATGAACCATAGGTTAAATCAAACTCACAAACACACCATGACTTGGATTTGGCAAGATTCACCATTCTCCTCCCTATGTAATACTCTGTAACTCTTGTGAAGGTTACAACAAAAACAAATTATGATTCGTAAATGAAAGTCCCAAAATTGCCAAGTTATGCATCATTCACTTTGGTGGTTCATAATTTTGATTGAAGAGATTTCAAAAATATATATTTTTAAAAAATTTAATCATTTCAATCGTGTATCAAGATCCTCATTTAAAGTTGATTTCACCCCATTGTCATTAATTAAATGGTCAATGGTCATTTTAACAATTTGACTACCGATCATTTAAATGACCATAAATTGTGTTTTAAGGAGGTCAATGAGATGTTCCTTTAACCGTAAGAGAAATGGAAGAAAAAGGTGTAAAGTTGACTTGCTTTTTACACATATCAATTGAGGAACTATAAACCCTATTCTGAATATCATTTTGAAAAAATGGAATATTCACAAAAAAAGGATAGATATTTCTTTGGTTGAAATGGAAAGAATTTGGGGGGAGGGAGGGTTTCCGAAACAAAATTTAAAAATATATATTGTTTCTTCTAGTGAAGCATGAGTAACACCTATGAAATCATACTAGGCACAATTTTATTGTTGGTTATCAAACACTTCGTATCGGTTTTTAGAAAGGGCTTATGAAGGGAGCAAACATATATGATATATAAAGAAAGATTACATGTCTTATAAAGATATGGTTTCATATCCAAAACAATTTTGGCAAACCATGTTGCTATATATGAATATGAAATTGAATAATTATATATTCATCATATTGGGGCCTCTTGGAATGTAAAATTAACTTATACTTGTTGAATCTTTTGAGTAATTTATTATTTATTATAACAAAAAAAATTCCATTTTTTTTTTAATAACCAAAGTTATTGGTGGATTTATATTTTTCGTTCATTCAAAGCAGTAGTCTTTCATTTTTTCACAATTTCATCGTCCCAAGGTTTGGAATAACTCTTCAATTTTTTTCTCTTTATTTCTTTCCAATTATTTAAAAAGAAGCATGGGAAAAACTAATAAAAGAGAGATACAAGATAAGTTTGATTACACAAATAGTTTATTAAAAATATATATTTCATTTCGAATGATTCAATCAAAAAATATTTGAGAAGAATTAAACAAATGAATTAAAAATTAACTTGGATTGAAGCAACCCCAAATGATTTAAATACTTGGAAACAATGTTATTCCCTTTTTGCTTCTTCCTTTGAAATGGGGGGAACTTCGAAAAATCCTTCTTATTTTTTCAATTCAAAAAATTCCAAAGATTCCATAGTTACTGTAACAACTTACAAATCTATAGGTCTCATACTTTGTTCCATAACCCGCACTTTGTTTAGATTTTAGACAAAGCTAATGGGTTAATTGAATTCATTAGTACTCAAAGAATTTTGGGTAGCTAAATATCAAACATTAACTTCTCTACAATATATGGGATGTTTACTATTACTTCCTTGGTGACTTTCCATTCTTATAAAATAGTGGTTCCTAGAACCTTGGGTTAAATTATGGTGGAATATTAGTCAATTCAATATTTTTATTAATTATTTTCAAGAAAAAATGACATTGAAATGTCTTTAGGAAGTAGAGGAACTTGTTTGGTTGAATTCCTCAGAGATACAATCACAAGATCTTGATATAGAGATTCATGAAAAAACAATTCAATTGGTAGAAACATACAATGAACATAATATTTAGACTATTCTACGACTATTAATAGACACTATCTACTTTGCTGCTTTGAGTGCTTCATTTCTCTTAGGTAAAGAAAGACTCATTATTTTAAATTCTTGGATTCAAGAATTATTTTATAGCCTGTATTATACAATGAAAACCTTTTTCATTCTTTTATTAACCAATTTATGCATTAGATTCCACTCACCCCATGGGTGGGAAATATTAATAGATTCGTTTTTAAAACATTTGGGATTTGCTCGTAACAAACATATAATATCTTATTTTGTTTCAACTTTTCTAGTTATTTTAAATACTATTCTTAAATATTAGATTTTTTGTCATTTAAATCGTATATCTCCTTCTATTGCGGCAACTTATCATACAATGAATGAATGAAAAAATCATTTTGGAATAACAAAATGGTTTTTCTAACCATTACTTCTTTTATTTGACTTTGGGTACCAATCACTAAAAAGAGTAAAATACTTTCGGTTTCTTACCTTTGTTGTTATTACAATGGGTAGAGTCATAAATGGGGGGGTAGCTACAATAATTAGGATGTTGAAGGCACCTTACTTGTGGAAATTTTTGAAACAATAATCAAACTATGCAAAACAAAAATATTAGTCACTAGTTAAGAGAATGGGTGATTTAATTTATTTCAGTCTTGATCATAATGGGAATAATAGCTTGGCCATCCATTTTTTAGGCATATCCAATTTTTGCACATCGAGGTTATGAAAATCCATGAGAAGCAATTAGTTGTATCACATGCACTAATTGTCATTTGGCCAAAAAACTTATAGATATCGAAGTTCCACAGTCTGTACTTTCAGACACAGTTTTTGAAGTTGTTGTTAAAATACCTTATGATACACAAATAAAAGAAGTTATTACTAATGGTAAAGAAAAACCTTTAAATGTAAGAGTGATTCTTATTTTACCCGAAGGATTTCAATTAGCCTTTCCTGATCATATTCTTCCTGAAATAAATAAAAAAGGTAATTTTTATTTTCAAATTTATTATCCTGATAAAAAAAAAATCTTATGATAGGTTTAGTTCCTAGTAAAAAGTATAGTGAAATTGTTTCTCCTATCCTTTTGCTAAATCCTTTGGTTAATAAAAAAAATCATTTCTTGAAATATCTAATATATGTGGGTGGTAATAGAAGAAAAGGGAAAAGTTATATCGATGGGAGTAGGAGTAATGATACGGTCTACAGTGCTTCAACTACATGTAAAGTCAGTAAATTTTTAAAAAAAGGCGGATACGAAATAACTATTGATAATGCATCAAATGGTCGTCAAGTGATTGATATTGTACCTCCAAGATTTGGAAGGCATGGCACTGAAACTAGAAACTAAAATTGGAATACTTATTGTGCTAGCAAGAGCAAATGGACTTGACTATGTTTTTACCCAAGGAGAAGATACTATCTTAATTGCTATGGCACATCGTTGTCCAAAACAAAGTTTATTGGGTGATGAGAGGGAGGAAACTATACAAGATTAAGTTATGCAAAATTTATTTCTTCTTCTTCCCCTTAGGAAAGGGGGAGTAAACCCTATACCTATAAATTATTTAAAGAAGCATTCCCTATTAGTCCTTTTTGGTTATTTACTTTTTATTGTGGCTTTTCAACTTAGTTTAAAATTGAGATGTCAATCCATTCAAGTATTGGGTCAATTACCTGCTCAAAAATATACTGATCCTCCATCATTAGGTGATGGCGTCTACATGTGTGGAGTTAATCCATTTTGAAATCAAACAACAACAACATTAATGTGACGTCATAAATGTAAATTGATTGGAACACCGTTTCCTATTGGTCTCGATGGGACACGCACTTAAATCGAAAAAACATGCTTCGTATTTGGGTATCAAAATCCAAGGTTTGGAAGAAAGAAAACAACAAATGTGAGAAACTTTGAGAGATTATCTTGATTTAGTACATGGAAAATCTGTATTTTTTATGGGAGAATTTTTTAAAAGTTTCTCTAGTTAGGTTTTTGATTTGATGTAGAATGATTGTTTATGAGATTGGTATCCTATATTTGGATAAACGATATCAAGTCGCTACATTGTTATTTCTACATGTATACATGTAAATAAATGTGTGTACCTATGCCATGAATTGTGGAAAAACTTGATAGTTACAATCAAGTACAATGCATGCGTGAGTTACAACCTAACCTGGCTATTACTATAATGGTTCATGTTAATCCTCTGAAAGTGAGAGGAATTAACACAGAATTGTCTGTTGAATTTACTTTTGTTAAGATTCATGGATTACCAATGGAAGGGATGTTCTTGAATTGATTACATGTCCTTTATAATGTAATAATAGTTTAGAATATTTGGGTTGGATTAGTTTAATTAAGGGGGAATAAATAAAAATGAAGAATTTTTTTTTGCAATGTCAAAAATATCAAAATTGATTTATTGAAATAGTCTAACCATTTTTATGATCAGTGGCTAAAAAACTCATTGACCAATAAAATACTTTTAAATTTACTGGATTTTTTTCTTAGTATATACCAAAAACTTATCAATTTTATTCTATTCCACTCCTATGCTTTCAAGGAAGGTATTTCATTATGATAATAAATATTCCTTTACTGTTTTTTGTGCTATGAGCTCCAATATTATCATGGATAAATATTTTAAGTTCATTGATTTTATTTGGACTATATTATGGAATTCTTACAATGTTGCCTATTGACCCTTCTCAAATATTATCCATAAGAACTTTTCTTTTAGAGGGAAAATCTTAGTAGTATTACGGTTATAAGTGGTTTGATTATAGGATAATTAATAATATTTCTATCAATATATTATTCACCCCTCTATATGATATTAGTAAAACCTCATACAGTCACTTTGCTGGTTTTACCCTACATTCTATTTTATTGGTACTAAACCAAAGATCTTTTGGATTATCAATCCCCGCGCCCCATAATTTCAATTAGTGATGTTCGGGTTCATAAGATATTTTTGGATAATTTCTTTATCTGATTATTAAATCATATTCTTTTACCAAGTCCCATATTAGCAAGATTAGTAAATATCTTTCTCTTTTGTCATAGCAATCAGTTCTTATTTGTTACAAATTGTTTCTTTAGTTGGTTAAGTGGTCATCTTTTCTTTTTGAATTCAACCAAATTATTCCTAGTTCATGTGGAACATTATTCACTTGTATTTTATCTCTTGGTGAAACGTCTAATTCATTGAACTTTTACTATTATTATTTTTAACTTGTTGCTTATTATACCTAGGTAGAGCTCTTGTACCTTTCCTTAACAAAAAAATAAACAACAATGAATTCCGAATGAATCAATTGAAAGTTGATGGATTGTCATGGTCAAATAGAGTATGGCCTACTTTTTTTTTCGATTATTGCCAATGGAATTGACCATTGCAATATATCGAAAATAATTGATTCAATAATAGGGGTCCCATAAAAAAACAAGTATCTCAATATTTTTTTGACATATGTTTAAGCAATGGAAAACAAAAAGTAGTTTTTACAACTTTACCAAGCTTATTTACTTTTTGAAATGATTTGAAAAGATATTTAAACATTCCAATTTTTTTTTTTAATCTGATGATTCTTACGATGAATGGATTGATACAAAAAAAAAGAAGATATTTTGTATCAAGAATTAGGGAATAGAATCGAGGCTTTAGACTATGAATTTTCAATAAAAGATACTATAGAAAAAAGAACTGGATTTTCTATTAATGAGGGGAATATCTTAACCAAGGTTTATGAAACTTTCTTAATAGATCATTTCGTGGGGAAACGGTGATATTGAAATCACCTTGGCGTTAATGGAGGAGATTCATGAACTAAAAAAGAATAGGAAATTATTATATTTATTGAAGGGATATAATAAACTCAAGTATACTTTCTTATGTTTCTTTTCTCGAAGGCATATAAATGAAGTTATCTGTAAAGTTATGGATGGATAATGGGCATTGGGATGCTTAGTTTGGCCAAAATTTGGATGGAGATTAAAGAAAATAATTGAGGCAAAAACATACATGTCAATAAAATAGGGCATGAAACTCATTTTACCACCAATTTCACCACCAATTTCATGAAACTCATTTGATCACCGAAATTGGTGATCAAATGAGTTTCATGCCCAACTTTTATTTTGTTGCTTATTCCAATGTATTGTGCCTTCATTGTTGTCTAATGAATGTGTGTATATATATAATTTTATTTATTTTTAAAACATTGTCTCAACTTTCAAATCTTGTAAACTTCACCCCAATATTGATTTTTTCTCCAAATTTTTCCCCACTTTATGGATACCCTCGATTGAGGGATGAATAAATCCTGCATGCATTAAGAATCCTTGACATCATGTTTCACAAATCACCCAAAGAAGCTGTAGTTTTCTAGAGACCAGAGCTCATGAAGAGGTCACCAGTGAGCTTCCCAACTCTCAGGCAAAACTCTGAGTAAGCATTGAAAATCATTTAGTTGAGCAGAGACCAAATCCCATGTGGAGCTTACATATGATGGCTATCTCTTGTTTTGTGACAATAATTTCTACACACCACTGGACCTTCACTTCCCCAGCAGATTTCCTGGCTTTGTTTCATATGCTGCCTTGCATAAACCTCAGATTGTCCTCCATATACATGGATTTGTCTCCAATTCTTGGCAGCAACATACAAGTAAAACTGGCATCTCATCCAGCTAAAAAGTTATAGAGGATTATGTCACAGGATCTCAATTTCATCTCTGTATCACAACTCTAAGATGTCTGCTTCAATCCAATCAGAGGTGACATGCAAACATTCTCTCTTGATTGATTATGCTGTGGTTGTGTCTGATGCCATCATACCCCTAACTAGAATGTAGTAGACACTAAACCATTCATGACACAAAACACCAAATTAGAGCCTCCTAGATTCCCTAAACCCTACTTTTGTCGGGGTTCGTTAGATTGTGAAAAAACAGAGATCAGTGTCATGGGATCTATCTATCTATCCCTATCTAGTTGCTCCCCTCAAAAAAAGCATACCCTGATGTCTGCCTAACAACCTCCCTGCCAATTAGATCTCCGGAAAGCTGCCTTCTTGAATAGCATACTAGCTTGACAACGACTTTTTTCTCAATGGCACCCATCAGAAAGGAAGCTGCAGGATGCAGAACTTTGTACTGCTTTTCTATGCATCTACCATTCTCAACAAAATCCTGAAGACTTTGAGCCCCAGGTGAAAATTATCGGGTGGCCGCCCGGCCTCCTTCGTCACAGAGATTGTTGAACATGCAACCCCTCAAAAGAAGATGATTTGTGAAAGTTAAAAGTGTCCCTACCAGAGAATCAGAAAGCTAAGTATCTGCGGGAAAATTGTTTCACTCCTACCAAGCCTCCAACAGCAATACCTCCAAGCGCTCCTGCAATGGCTGCCGTTCGAACTCCCGCAGCTGCCTTATATGCAGCCCCGGTCGCTAGGCCAGCCATGATATTATTGCCAATATCATCATCTGTGCCTCGCAAGTAGTAGGTTCCTGATTCCATCCCTGCATAGAGCAGGCCCAGGATGCCGAACTTGTTGCCTGTGGTTCTGCCCCTGTGGCCTGAAGCATTCAACAACCTGTTGACTCGGATCTTTGGCGTGTCTCCTTCTTCTCTGGATCTCAAACCCTCGCCAAACCCTCTCACTCCTCCAAATGCCGCTCCGGCTAAGTAGCCACAGCCTGTGTAGTACGTCAGATTCTCACTCAAATTTCGTCTTTCTACTGCTGCCTCGTCCGGAAACAGATGCTCTGGCTTCGTCGGAAGGCGATAGACACTTTCTAGAGACTTGAGATCCCCAGCAGCAGCTCCGTAGAGGTCAGCGTATGGATTGTACAACCGTGCCGAGCCCTGCTGATTCTCATCCTTCATCATCTCTTCCTCTTCACTCCGTCCCTCCCTCCCTCTCGCCCCTTCCACCCTTGCACCTCCTCGACCTAACCCTAAAAACAATCCCCCGATCCAGGCGATAACGACCACCTCTGATCTCTCTCTCTCTCTCTCTCTCTCTCTCTCTGCCCAGAAATCCGCCGACCGTAGAGTTTCAATTTGAGCTTGCTTCTTTCAAGCCCTAATTCACATCAACTCCTCCTCTGCACGCACGCACAATGGAGAGCAGAAGCGGCATGGGAGGCCAGAGCTCGCTCGCAACAGCATGCGAGAGGTCGTGCAGACGAAAGGAGACGATACGGGTGACCCGGGGAAGCAAGGGACCGGGCTGGTGGGGTTCCCGGCATTTCAACCGTTTAGGGTTTATCGTTGGTCCGTTGTTTCAAAAGGGGATCTAAACGCAGTTGTATGGTACCTTAAATTTATTGGCTCTGCTCTCACGGGTCAAGATACCAAGCATAAAATGATCGTCAGGCTTTGAAGGCAGTGCTTACAATAGGGTGTGCTCTGCTCAAAATTCTCAAACAAAAAAAAAAAAAGGTGAAAATGGATGGGGAAAAAATGAAAACAATTTCCTGCTAGAAAAATCCATGAGGTAACTTTGCATCCCACCAGCATTGTATCAAACATTTGTATATCATTGGATTTTATTGTTATCAAGGTAGCCATGGTGAAATCACGGAGCATAAGTGTCTAGACTCCAATGTCATGATCATGATGCATTTCTTAAAGTTCAAAGGTGATTAGGCTTTGCGTTTGTTTTGTTTTGTTTTTTTCTTTGGGTAAAATGATTGTGTTGTTGTAGTTTTATTTGTATTTTAAAGATTTGAGTGAAAGATTTTGTTTGGAAACTAATTTTTTAAATTTTTTAAAAAATGTTTGTTGCATTCTTTGTTGGGCGAATGTTTGTGTAATTTTATATATGTTAGAAAGGTAAGGAAAAGAGCCCAAAAAAAAAAAAAAAGTTTTATAAAAAAAGAGAATGAAGAAAACAACACTTGAACATCCCTTCTTCTTCTTTTTCCTATGACTTTTTTTTTCCTAACAACAATTTTGAATAAAAGTAATTTCAACATTAGAAAATCAAACAACTGTAAACATGTGAAAGTGATTAATGTTGGTAGTAGGATGTTTCACATTCATTGTTAGTTTTCTTAAAATAATATGCAAGATCATGCATCATTTCAAAGGTATTAGTCCTAAAGGTTTGATATGTAACCATCTATTTGTCATGTGTGAAAAAATGATAATACATAGATTGTATTACTCACACAATGTAAATATTATAATAATATTTTTTGATACATTAACAATTGCCTTACAATATGCATAAACCTAAAAACATGATAACCTCTTGTTCATGTATTTTGAAAAACAATTCTCACCATTGTTACATTTAGGAGTGCACATGATTTTCAGTTGATATTCTTTTTAATGTACCAAAATTGCTTAATGTATCAAGGAAACTTTAATGTATTTGAAATACACATGACAAATAACAATTGGTTACAATTGAAAAATCATGAAAAACATAATCTAGATGTTGATTTTTGATATCTAATTACCATCCATGTATCACACGTGGAAAACAAATGTTGATACATATTGAGTGTTCACAAATGTGTGAGTAATGTATTGGTATTTTTTGATAAATTAATAATTTTTAAAATAATAATAATAGATTTATAAATGTGACAACCTTTTGTCCATGTATTTTGGAAAAACATTCCCACCCTTGTCATGCTTTGACATGCACAACAACTCTCAATTGAATTTTTTTTAATGTATCAACAAAAACATGTGGTAAATAACAATTGGTTATAGTTGAAAAGTGATGGGAAATGTAAACTAGGTGTCAATTTTTTTAATATAATCATTTATTTGTCACACATGGGAAAATAATCATATTATAGTGTAGTCATATTTTTTGATACATGAATGAATATCCTACAATAACCATAGACATGAAAATGTGACAACTTCTTATCCATGTATTTTGAAAAAACTTTTTCACCTTTGTTATGTTTAAACATGCATGACAACTTTCAATTAAAAAGTCCTTTAATGTATTAAATAATTCACAATGCCAAAACATGTCTTTTATGACTTGTTCTATTTGACTACAATGGGAAAAACAATTAGAAAATGACATAAACGACTTAAATAATGACTAGAAACTATAATTGAATAAAACTAATCATAAAAGACATGCCTTGGCATTGCGATTTTTATTGTGTCAAAAAACACGTGACAAATAATCGGAACCCTATAATTTAAAATGGTGAATTTTTTTAATTAGGTGTCATTTAAAAAATATTTAAACATCTATTTTTCATGTGTCAAATAATGATAATACACGATCTATATTGTTCATGAATCACTTGTGAATAATGTATTGGTATTTTTTAATATATTTGTTACCTTACAATAACCATAAACTTGGAAGTATGGTAAGTTTTTGTCCATGTAATTTTGAAAATGCATTCACCTTTGCTTACAAAATACATATGTACCATGGTATTCATGATGATAACATAACATAATGCATGATGACATGATGCATTGATACATTATAAATTTTATACATTACAAAGTAAAACAAAAATTATCCCTATTTCTTATAATATTTATCACTACATGAAAATATTTTTATTAACAATTTCAATTTTTTTACTTGTTTGCACATATTTTTGAATTCGGGTAGGATGCCCATTAACATCACAAAGGTACAAGTATAAACATTTAGTAAACACCTACCCTCAAAACCTAACAATCATTTTATGTTGAGGGGTAAAACAATAAACATTCTAATACACCCAAAAAAAGATCAAACTTTGGTATCCTTACATTTTAAGGTCATGTGGAATCCATTATAAAAACATTTCCAAAATTAATTGAAAAATCACTTCAACTTCACCATGCTAACCACCATATGTTTCCAATTTAGTATGTTGGATGGGTATGTATTATCCTTAGAATGTCATTTAAAGGGCATAACCATTATGCGATGATTTGTTTGTTTAACATACCAACAATGGACCTCCCACAATATTTTGTTTTGTCAATTTTGTGATGTAACCAACACTAGAAGAGAAAATGTCAATTTGTAATTATAATTTATGATTATAATTTTTTTATAATCAATGCATTTGATTAAAAATCCATTAGTTGAATACATGAAATTACATGCAACATTTAGTTGTAAATGATGATTCATTGTGATGTCAACACATTCCACATGGATAATGTATATAGTCAACATATACAATCTTATTCATTGACCACTCAAATGCAATTTGCAATTAATCCTATTTTTGTAATTAATCACATTTGGAAAAAAATTTAACATGTTTTATAACATTTTTTCAAATTAAAAATTTAATTTATTTAAATAGATAGGTATGTAGATGGGTAGGTAGGTAAATAAGTAGATAAGTAAGTACTAATATTATGCATGTAATTGTCATAACCATTTATATAATGTGTAAATCATATGTAAGTGTAAACCATTTATAATTACATGTTTGAATTTTTTACATGTACACTTATATTATTGCCATGTATATGTATATTTTTACATTAACACAATCATGTGTAAATGTTTTAGGGGATGTGACTGTAAGTGTATATACTAAAATTATCTATAAAATCACCATGTCTTTGGGCCTCCTTTCACCCCCAAACCCCTCTTTTAATGGTATATGTAAAGTAGCAACATTTTATCAAATATGGGTATGAAATAATGAAACTTAACATTTGATGCAAAAGGTTTGAAAATAATTATAATACTTGTAAATGTAGGAGTAGTGAAAATACATGTAACAATAACAAAGGCACTAAAGAAAAAGGAAAGATAAGATGAAACTCAATTTACCACAAAATTTACAGTTTTTTGAGTTTCACACCCTTCCCCCCCTTGGATGTTAATGTATCTGTTTTGTAGGTTTTTTTTTGCAATGGGCCATTTGGTTGGCTTATCACAAAACATTATGACATCCCCCTCCCCAGGTAAAAATCACATTTTAAATTTATTTTTACATGGCCATATAAAATCATATGACTGTATTTGTTTTACATTTACAATATTTTACATGGCCGCATAAAATCATATAAATATATTTATTTTAACATTTACACTTACACAAACATAAATGGATATTAAAAATTTACATTTATAAAAAATGTAAATAAATTTCATCATGGGATTTACATTTACACGAAATGTAAATCCCAAACCATTTACATGCACAACGTTAGTAAGTATGTTAGTAGGTAGGGAGTAGGTAGGTAAGTAGATTTTTAACCTAATTTATGTTTAGTTTTAAAGGTCAATTTTTTTTATTAACTCATCCCAAATTCCATGTTCTTTTTAATGTTGTTTGTGTGTTTTCAATGTTTCAAATGCATTTCTTTATATAATCTAGAAGATTGAAATGGAGAACAAAAAATATGGGATCAATTTTCTAATTGTAACTTAATCACAACTAGTGTGCAACTAGAAAACAAATTCCCATATATATATATATATATATATATATTTCAACATTGCAAACTACATAAATAAATGTGCACAATAAATTTTTAATTCCAAATTAAAATAAGATCTTCCTAAAAATTTACCTACTACCTATATACTTAGATCCATTTATAAATATTATATGTGGATAAATTATATGGACTCATACATTTAAATTAAAAGTTATTAGTAAGATTATGATATATTATAATCAAAATTATATAATATAAATTCCTAAATGAAATGAAAGTTTAATATATGAAAGATACATTTTATTTATCCTTGCATTGACCACAAAAAAATTTCCATTTACAAATCATGTGTTTGAATTTATAATTTCCAAAATGGTCATTGAAATGTTATTCAATAACAAAACTGAATTATTTTTCTTTTGAAATGAATTTACATTTTAAAAATATAGACATATCATTGTGTACATTATTGAAAAAGAATTATGAATAATTTTCTTAATTTTTCATTTGGACAAATTATGAATAAGATATGAATTATCAAATTTGAAGTTTTGTGTAATGTTTAAATGAAGTATGGTCTAAGTAGAATAAACACTAGACCATTTACACAACAAGGGGGGGTACTTGGTGGTAAAGAAGTTGAATTCCATCCTTGGGTCCAAAGATCAATGCTTACCTAGGTGAGCCTAAATAGGTAGATTAGGTGGTATACTTTACCATTTAAATTATGTTTTAAACCTAGTTTAAGTGGTGACACGTGTGAACAAATCATAGGATGGAAAATACTGAAATTAAAAATAATTGAAATAAAAATATATCTTGCTATTTATGTTATATATAATATTAATATAAATGTTATAAATTTAAAAATATTGTTCCTTAAGTTTTTTTTGTTCAATTTGTATTAATGAAAAATAATTAAACAATGATTAAATTATTACTAATGACTTCACATATGTCTTTTATGATTGATGGATGAAATGTGTCACATCATGTCATGAATGACTATTGTTTTAAATAACTCATCTATAATGATTTCAGGACTACTAGTCATAAATGTAATCATATACTTGAAGATTTCTTTTAGTGAATGCATTTATGATTAACATACGCATTCAATGGGAATACACCTTTTGTGATGTTCCCATTAGAGGGGGAGTGCACTTTTACCCACAACATTGTTCAAAATGTTTTGGCTTCCATTGCCAAAAATGTTGGGTTTCATGTTTCATATGAATAAACACATGTCCTCCCATCAACCTTTTTTTTATCTTTACATTCGCAGGTAGGTATTGTGTTAACTTCAAATGGGGTTCACACGTTTGATCATGTTGATACCATTTGAACATATTTAAAATTGCAAATTATCATTTTTTAAGGAAAGGTTGCAACAATTGTGGCCTAGGTAAAGGATAAATTATACTATAATCAACATTCTATAAAGTTTTTTCCCCTCTTGCCACAAAGGTATTTGGGTGTGCACACCAACATGTTGATTTTTTTCATCAATGTGTTAACATGAGATCGTTAGTCAATGGCTTTATAAGCCTACATTTGTTAGTTTAAAACTCATCTTATAGGATGGTAGTCACTTTTTTTGAAGTTCATGTTGTTACCATATTGTGGTGAATTGTTATTATAGGGGAGACATTTTCTGAAGCAAAGTTCTTATAGGTTTTTCACACATCGTGTTAACAGATATGTTTCATGCAACCAACAAGGATTTTCAATCCTAAGGTATTATTTTCACCCTTTTGGTGGGTTTTAATTGCTTTTCTTTTGTGACTTTTTTGTAGCTTTCATTTTTTCTTTTGGGTGTTCTCTCTCAATAAGACATTACTCTTTGTACTTTTTTTTTCCCTTTCAAGTGGGTGTTTATTTTCAATTTATATGTTTCAATTGTTTAATTGCATTGTTAAATCATTGTCAATATTTTTAGTAAAAATTACATTGCTAACCATTTAACTAGGAATTCATTATTTGATCAACTTCACACATTCGGTCACTAATTGGATCCTAATGTAACGACATGCTAACAATTTCACATTGTACTATTAATTATTGACAACTTGCTTCTTATAGAGCCAATAGATGATGTTTTAGCATATGATTGTTTTGACTATACTCCAAAAGTTATAATTTATTACAAAACATTTTTAGCATTTTGTGTTGGATTGTTAGGTAGTCTCAATGACTTTAAAACCTTGCACATGTTTTACATTATAAGGCATGTTCAAAATTATGGTTTGTTTGATTTAGTAAAAGTGTAGATAATGTTTTTTCTTACTTGTTGGATGACAAGGGCTATCCCTTTATTAATTGGATAAAAACACCTTTTAAAAAGGAAGGACAACAATCGATTTAAAATTGCTTGATAATTGGAAACATAAGGAGGTCAATTAACAATTGATAATGATTTTGGTATTTTGGAAAAACTTTTAAAACAATCTATTACAAAAATCATAAAGTTTCATGTTTATTTCTTACTTAATGTGTTCACTTGTTGATGTTTATCACATAATATTTGTTTAGGTCTAAAGATAAAGCAAGCTTCAAGTGACTACTTTGCATCATTGAGTTGGACGCACACCCATAAAAAAACTTCTAGCCCAAAGTAGTGTCAAAAGGGAAAATATATACTATGAACTTGGATTTGAATTTTTTTGGTTTAATGTGAACATGATCTGGATTTAAGGGTTGTTGTATCACATCTATTTCTAATGGAAAGGAAGGAAGCAAAATTAAAAGAAATATTATTGTGTTTTTAGAAATCGAAACATTTCATGCATTTCATTATGAGGCAAATTGTGTGTTTGTTGTTGTTTTCAATGCTTATGTTGTTTGGTAGGTGGTTTTGTTGTTCTTGAGATGTTGCCAAGGATAAGAAGACGAGGATATAATTACCATGGAACTTGTGCAAGGAAGAACGGTTTTTAGGGGTGAACGATGGAACTCAAGAAATAGGATATAAGCAAGGAGGAAGCATTGGCAAAAGATTTGGGTGTTTTAAAAATGAGTTGATTTTTGGTGGGTGAATAGGGTAGTAGATAAATATTATGTGAATATCTATGGCATCTAGGGATTACTTTTACTATTTCTTTTGCTATGCATAAAAGTGACAGTTGGGTGTTGAATTGTACTTTCACATAAATAAAGAAATGGAGGTTCATGGAGTATTGCAAACATGAGGAAATCAAAGCTCAGGTAAAGGGGCATGTGGGTGCAAATGAAAAGTTTGTGGTAGGGATGCTTGTTAGGTTAAATTTGAGAATTCGGATGTTCATATAGTTATCACATAAGAAACCTCCTTTGGGTTATCCATAGATGATTATGCATCACTATAATCACCAAAAATCATGAGATAAACAAGTTTGGGTATATCAATGGGAATTGGGAAAATCTAACGATGAGTTGAAGTACTTGGGTGGTGGTCAAGTTGTGTGTTGTGTTTGAGTTAATATCTTCAAGAGCTAAAGATCCATGGTAGAGGGGATAAAATGTTAAGAAATTGTATTTCATCTAGAATTTGGGCTAGGAGCTTTAATGACCACTTGAACATTGGGAGAACTGACCCTATTTGCAATTTATATATTTTACATTTTGAGAAAGACAATTAGTGATTGTTCAAGATATTCATGTTGAATTTTTCATCCAAATTTATTAAATGTGCATGTCAATAAAGTGTAATATTTTGTGAATGTTGTCCCCATATTTGGAAATCAAAGGTTTGACGATTCATGTTGTGATTTTTCAATCACTTTCTTTTTGGTTATAGAATTAAAAATATTAACTATTAATATAAATAAATAAAAATTTGGGACTTGTGTGTAAGTGAAAGGCTAGGAGAGGTCTTGAAGCAAATTACTTGGGAAAGAAACAATTATTCATTACTTCAATATGCAAAAGGACATTGCATCATTTGGGAAAAGTCAAAATCTCAATCCTTGTTTACAATTGTTATTTTCTTTCAAAGTTCAAAATGAATGGAAATGTGGATGTGTGTGCAACACCAAATGTTTCAAAATTTAATTTTTTCAATGTGCACTATTTTAGTTTGTCATTGCATGCAACTCCATTTCACAATTTGTCAAATACAATTTTGATTTGCAACTTTTTGAACAAATAAAAGACATGTAACTTGATGCTCCAATATCAAAATGCATAAGATCTTGACAAAATAAAATGAAAATGAAATCAAATGAAGAATAATTAGATTTGGATTTGCTAACATTTTCACTTTCCTTTGTGATTGAGGTTGCAAATAGGGGTTGCAAATATATAATCCATGTTTCTTCATGAATAAACACTTTGTTGATACTTTGATTTCTATAGCAATTTTGAAAAATAGAAGCTTAGAAAACAACATTGAAAGCTTTTAGGCATTTTTTAGAACATGAACATTTTGTGTGTTTTTTGAGGCTTCTATTTTGTTTTTGAACATGAATTGATTATAATATGTTGAAAGCCAAAAAAAAAAAGGTAAGGTGAGTGGAGATAGTACAATAAAGATATCTTGAAAGTCACCTAATGTATTATGCTTCTTTCCACCATGACTTTGTCACTTGACCCTCAATTTACATTTTTCTTTAAAGTGTGATAAAAAGGGACCCAAAATCTCAATAAGGCATGAATAGAGGGGTCATGATCTTCTAAACTACCATTATAGTTGGGGGTCTTCTTTGGGGGTTCAACCTACCTACCTTTTTCTATCAATTTACCTACCCTTTTTTTTGGGGGTCTATAGTAGCTACTTACATGTTTTAATTTTTGGAATTTTTCATTTTCTTTATGCATTTTGAAATTTCATGTGGGAAGCATGTTTTAATATCTGAAAAAATCCATTTTATTTATACATGTTAAAATTTCACCTTGGAAACATGTTTTAATTTCTCAAAAAATCCATTTTATTTATACATTTAAACTTTTTACCTTGGAACCTTCAAGCTTTAGGATATAACAAAAATTATTTTCAAAATAATTTAAGCTTGAGGAAAAAAGATTTTTTGGATTTTTTTTTGCTTGAACATCCTTTTTTGACCGATTCTCACATAAAAGTAAATATGGTTGATTCTTTTGATTTTTCAAATTTGTCTAACACCTTTGACTCTTTGAACTTGAATGGGTTTAATGTTGAAAAGTGCATTGATGACATGGATGTTGAAGCTTTCATGTTATTTCAAGTAGTTTTGGTTGCCACGACTATTTCAAAGGAGTTTTTCACCACAATCTAAAATGGTGTTGATAAGTCAGAGGAACCGAATGTTGGAGTTCAAGACATTGTAGCAACACTACACATAACACTTGAATTATTCTGAACCTTGACAAACTTTTTTTAAAGTTAAGTTCAAGGAGTTGATGACACTTGTGGTGTTGATTATCATCAATCATGGAAGATCAATTGAAGAAGTTCATAGGCTTTTCGGTCAACTATTGACACTAAAACAATGCATTTTGAATTTCATACTATACTTCAAGCATGTAAATGCAACCATGCATGACACCTTCATGTGGAATTGGTCCAAAACTTTTGTTTGCGATGATTCATTATTCATTTTGTCATGCATTAATGAGGCTATTGTGGATGAAATATGATGGCCAACTTCAAGGAGACGGTTACCTTGGGGCAAAATCACATTAGGGTGTCACAATTTTGGCAAAATAGAGTCGCTTTTCAAAGTCCTTTTCTAGTGTAGTTGAAAATTGATTTAAAATGTGAATATTTAGATGATATTGAAAATAACATTTTTTTTCTAGTTTCAATTTCAAATCATGATGCTATAAGACATATAAAAACATCTCAAAAGAAATTATTTAAAAACTTATTTATAAATTTTTAAAAACCTTTTTAAATAATTATAGTTTTTGGAATTTTAAAAAGTCCATAACATAATAAATTAAAATCACATTCCATTCATTCAATTAATATTTAGTTTCTTAAATATAATTCATTCAATGTCCTAAAGTTTCAAACACATAAGATTAACAAATTGTAAAATAAAAGTCCATATCCATGAGTTTTGCAGGTGTGACAAAAAATGTGGGCAAAATTCAAAAGTCCATTATTTATTGGCCATCCACAAATTTGATTTGATTTTTTCATTTTTGAAAAGTTGATTATGATAGCTTTAGATAAATGAGCCTTTTTTTAAATTATTTCAATGGATCTTATTTTATTTATTTTCTTGTACCTAAGGAATACAAGAAAAACAACTATTGTGACGTCCATACAAGGTCACAATAGTGTGCAAACACCCCTTGATGAGGGGGATTTGAGACTTCCAAGGTTGTATCGGGTTCATTGACAAAACTTTTATGGAAATTTGCAAGTTGTGGAATGATGTGGAGCATTAAACTTGATTCAATGATAGAAAAAAAGTTTATTCAATGAACAACACAATCATTATTGAGAACCAAGGTCTTTTCATTTATATTGACACTGAATATTTGAGGTCATACCATGGTGCAACCATGTTTTGACATTATGATAGTTATGTTAACTAACATAACCATTTCGCCTGCATAGATGAATATTTTGAATATTCGATTGGAGACCCATTCTACATGGGCAAGGAAATGTTTATCATGCAATAGATTGGTTGACACAAGTTGTTTTTGGATATGCACCTGAACATAGTGGATGCATACAATAAGATGCATGCAGGTTATAGGATTAAAGTGGAGTAGGGGCATTGGGGGGTTCAAGAACAAGTGACAAAGGCCAATGAAAAGGTTTGATTATGCCAAACCCAAATTTAACCACCTATTTTGTAGTGCCACTCCAATTACAAATTTTCTATAAAAGCAAAGAATGGATATGACTTTTGAGGTCATTGGGGAACAAATGGGAAATCAAGCAAATTTTGGATGGGATGGAAACTTTCGGGGTTTGTAAAAGTTTAGGGACCATTTTGGATACATTTAGGATACATAGATTTTTAGAATTTGGTGGGGAAAGACAAAAGGAAAAAAAATTATAACTTGTTTCTAAAATTTTAAAAATCATTTTGGAATGTTGAATTTTATTTTTGGATTTTTTCAATTTTCCCTTTAAATTTAATTTGATTTATGTTAAATGAATTTAAGTTTGAAACTTATATTTCACCTTTCGGGTTTGAAATTTCGCCCTCTTGAAAAATCATTTTTATTACCACAACTTGAAATGTTAGGTCTGAAATTATTATTTTGCCTTTGGAAAAATCATTTTTATTACTGCAACCTGAAATGTCAAGTTTGAAATTATTATTTTACCTTTGGAAAATTAAAATTTATTATTAAAATCTAAAATTTCAAGTCTAAAATTATTATTTTGGAATTTGAAATTACAAGTTTGATTTTTAAAATTTTCTGAAAATTCCAATTTATCATGGAAACTTTCTATGATAATATTGAGATTTTCAATTTATAGACAAGTAAGGTTTTGGACTATTTGAAACAAAGTGCTAAAGACCCATTATTAACTTTACTTCTGTTTTGAATTCATATTCAAAAATTAAACCCAATTCTTTATCTTGTTTTGAATTTGCAATTTTGATCTTGTTATGGTTTTGTTGGGTAATGCCAACTTGGGCTAATAATAAAGAATCGATAGTTGTCTAGCCATGGATGCAATATTAATAGATTGAGTGTTCAACATTTTAGCCTTTGACATAAATTGAACATGCTTTGCAATTGGAGCATTAGAATTTGAAGTTGATATAAAACTTCGACATTGATTCCTACATGAATTGCCTCAATTATTGAAATATTAATTGTGGGTGTGAATTTTGCACCATTTATAAAGGATTTCCTCCTTTTTAAAACATTTTTAAAGGCATGTCCATACATGGTATTCAACTTTTTAAAAACCTCATCACATTGAAAAATGGCTTCGTTAGAATCATCCACATTGGACATGCTTATCATAATTAATCTTTTAGTGTTCCTCTTTGAATGTACAATTTGAATACTTTAATTTATATGTAGCATATACATTTTTCCATATTGCATTAAGAATCAATTGGATTAGCTTTTCCTTGTTCTTACTATACTGCCCAAAGTGAAGGTTGTACATAACCACCAATGTACTTAGTTGCATATACTTCATTAATGGTCTCTATATATTTTTTTTTGGTGGCACCTTTGTCTTCTATTTTGTTGTGGTTAAGACATGCTCATGTGTATGTGAATGGCAATCACTTGCTTGTGGCTCCATGAAAAGGTCAAAATGTGCCATACTTGCCATACCAAAATTTTCCAAAAAAGAAAATGAATTTAAAAGAAAATTTTACAACCTTGCAAACCATATTTAAAGCTTGGATATGTTAAAAAATAATTGAGTCAATTTCAAAATGAAAGAAAATCCAATAACAATCTTACAAAGATGGAAAGAGGATATGATAACTTGGAAATTTGGTTATAGGTTAAGGGAGACTGCATTTCAAAAAGAAGAAATTAGTTTTGGATGTTCAAGATTGTCAACTTGAGAGGACAAAATGTTTTAGATTTGTAGATTATTTGAAAAGTAGAGGACAAAAATTTCATTTTATCAAACACTCATAACATGAAATTAAGAAAAGCTTTTCATTTTACAAAATTCAAAATCCTTGGTCTTGGCATAGATTGGTCATTTACAACATGTTTTTACTAAGGTAGTTGTAACCCACTATAAACATAATTTGAAGATTTTGAATCTAAATCACATAAGATAATGTTTACATTAATAATGCCCAAACACACCTTCAAGCATTATAGCTCATGCTCAAAATGTTTTTGCACACACATCCTTGAACTACCAATTTTAGCAATAAAAATAAGGTAAGGTCTATGATCTCCATCTCCAATGCATTCCAAGAAACATTTTTTGCAACAACCATAGACCATGCCTTATTTACTTGTTACATGTGCCAAAACACAAAAGGGGTCATAAAAACGTGTGAAATCACAAGAAAATCCATGAGAGGTGGTAAAAAGTTGCATTTAAATTGAATGCACATTTTTCGGATAAGATTGGGGCAAGATGTGGGTTTGTATGCATCAAACTTAAATTCTATTTATAAGGGTTGGCGTGAAGGAATTTTGTTGAGAGATTTAACTAATTGACTAGCAACTTTGTATAAATTTGGAAAACTTGCAACAAAAGGTAGAAAAACAACAACAAAGTGTGGAAAAGGACCACACACACAATAAGATAACTTCCCAAATAGAAAGTTTTTGTTGACAATCATAAAACACATTAACATCTTCAAGAACTTTGCCTATAATGCCCATTACTTCAAAAAGGTTATAATCATCATCTTACAAAGATGCATTTCACTACTTTGAAAAAACATTCCCTATTGTTTGTTAATAAGAAAATTAAACTATAATTCCAAAATGTAGTCAGATTGATGTGCACTTGAATTTACTTTTTTGAATTTTCAAAATTGTCAAACCCCTCTAGCCCTTTCCACGGTTCCAAAAGCAAGCTTACAAAGCTTTCTAATTGTGTCCATGTTTCCAAAACAAAGTTTCCATAATTGTCAAACCTTTTTAATTGCAATTTAAGAACTTGCACATTTTTGAAACCTTTTCGTTCATTTCAACCTCCATCATAGATTGAAAAATGTTTTTTTCACAAAATCAAATAGATTCATGTCCTTGCTCATTTTATCTTTTGTCACATGGTGAGAAATGTTTTTGTCACAAAACCACATAAACTTCTCTCTTCATTCACTTCAACCTTTATCACACACAATTGAAAAACATTATTTTCACAAAATCACACAAATTTCTCTCCTACCTCATTTCAACCTTTGTCACACATTGAAATCGTTTTTCTCACAAAACCACACATATTTATTTCTTCGTTCATTTCACCTTTATCGCACACAAAGAAACGTTATTTTCACAAAACCCTAAATGCACAAAAAACAATAAAGTTAAGATGAAACTCAAATTTCACCAAAATTAGTGCATTTTTAAATTTCAACTTGCAGTTTTTTTTTCTTACTACCAAATTATTTTTTTTGAATTTCAGACTTGATATTTTTTCCTACTACCAAATTTAGCTTTTTGAACTTCAACTTAAGGTTTTTTTTCCCTACTATTGAATTCATCTTTTTTAATTTCGACCTGAGGTCTTTTTTTCCTACTACCAAATTCATCTTGTGTCGTGCACACCATCCAATCTTTCGGTCAACCAAAGGATCTACGTCCCTAATTTCAAGGACTTTTCAAATATCTATAATCCATTTGAGTTTCGTGACTTGGATTATTATTAATGACTTGGATTTAACAACTAGCATGTTTGTTTATTGTTTACAATTTTACGTCCATTTGGGACTAGAGAGTCCATTAAATGAAAGGTAGATCATGGAGGATAGATTGTCCTTTGGTACTGGCAACATGTCACAAACTTGGCCAGGGTGACCGTGTTCGTAATTTGCATGAGCCCAACAAGAGTGCTCATGTGGGTGAGGGGCAAGGCCGAACAAAAGCATTCCCTAACTTTTTGTGTATTTGGACAGACAAGGAGCAAGCGTTCTTCATCCTCTACTTTCCCCAAGTTGCAGCCTCGACAAAGCCTTTCTGTGTATGGCACGCTTTTTCACGCACCTAACACTACCTCAAGCTACGTGTTGCCACACCGAAATTAAGCCAGAGCTTTTTGCAGCTGAACATAACTAATGTCACAACTTTCGTTCTCATACGACATACCTTTGAAGCTCAAATATCTTGTTTACACGCTGGTCCCAATCTCACGGTTGGTAAAGAGCTTTTCAATGAAAGCCAATTGCATATTATTTTTCACCCTTTTTACATTCAACATTGTGTGGAAAAAACTTGAAAGGAGTGAGCCTTAGCCTCTTGGTTGATCGGGCCTCCTGTCATAAATCTAGCACCAAGTAGCTTCACTAACTATAATGTGGCCAACTTAGCCAAATCATTAAACTTTTAACTTTAACAACTTATTAATTAGAGACTTGGATATTTATGAAAACCAAATCACAAATCCTCAAGTTGCAAAAGCCAAAATGTGATGGAGTTAGAGGAAAGTGGAAGGAGAATAATAGAAAGGGGAAGAAGAAGAAGAATCCTACATCTCTATCATTTGCATGTGCGTGCTTGAACAGCAACTTTCATTTCCTGCACCAGCTCTTCTGATTCCAGACCCCTTTTGTGATGCTGATTTTGGAAAGAAAGGACCAACACTGTTGTGGGACCAACATCACCATTATCATCGACGAAAGAAAAAGAATCTGATGAGTCTCTCTTGCTCTCCCTCTCTCTCTCGCTCGTTGTCCTCAGTCGATTTTCGCAAAACCCCAATTTTGGTAACGCTGGATCTGAAAACCCTAGTAACATCTGCAGAAGACGACTGTCTCTGTGGATCGATCCAGAGTCCGAGATTGGATTCTTGGGTCTTGAAGTCCTGTGAAAACCCTGGGAAGAAGGGAAAAACTCCTCTCAAGATCGGAGTCTCCTGAAAACAAAGGGACCCGACTTCTTCTTCTTCTTCTTGGAGGAGGAGGAGGAGCATCTTGTTCAGCAGCCGCTTGGGTCGATGATCAAGGGAAACAAAAAAGAATTCTCGAGGAATCTTGTCATGGGGGAAGCGAAAAAACACTGCAAGCTTGAGTGAGTGAGTGACTGAGTGAGTGCATATATGCTTGCATGAGCATTAACAGCAGCTGTAATGGCAGCTTCTTCACTGACCTACAGTGCACATTGCACTGGACGACCTCACGGCTGCCTTCTTCACTTCCATCTTTCTTCGCAGGTGAGAGAGGGAGAGAGTTGGTCTTCTTTCTTTCTTTCTCCTCATGCTTGAAGAAATCTATCTACTGAAATGTGGAGCTGTTTGCTTGTTTGCTGCTTCTTCACAAATTCGAATGGGGGATTTGTTTTTTTGGGTCCACAGAGAATCTATCTCTCTCCAAATGCGACTACAATGCATTTGTGTCTCAATTTTGCCGATGCTTTCATGTGGGCAAATGCCGAATCTATGGCACTGATTGTGGAGCTTGCTTGCTTGCTTGCTGCTTTCTTCACAAAATCAATGCAAAACACACCTCGAGACAATCTCTCAAATTCAACTGTTGACTCCCAATTCTGGGTGCTGATGCTTTTTGTTGCAGTCTGTCGATTTTTTCTGCTGATGCTTTCCTTCACGTGGGGCAAATGCTGAATCTATCTACTCAAGCGTGGAGCTTGCTTGCATGCTGCTGCTACTTCACAAATTCTCAATGCAAAAAAAAAGAAAACCATGGATAGTTTTCCATCTTTCAAACAGCTGCTGGGTGGTGGTAGTGGTTTAGGCTTTAGGGTTTAGGGTTTAGACAACCTGTCAATGTGATGTACAACTTGGTGGTGGGGATATGGAATGGCAGGTGGGAAGTGGAAGTGGGAACTTGACGAGCACATTGTTGTGCAGAAGACGCAGGGGAATGTTGGGCTGGGTTTTGTTAATGCCACAATGCCCCCCTCCTCCACATCTCAATTATTCTCAAACAAGTCAGAAGCTTGGTCAAATACGTCTTCCAGGCAAGAAGAAGAAGAAGAAGAACATCATGGCTATGGTACCCAACAAGGAATCAGGAAGGCACACTGTCGGAAAACAAAGTCAAGAGCTGAAGTTTGACACTGAAGATTTGCTGGAGCTCAAGTTTGGTCGGTTGCTGGGAGAGTCCCGAGAAACCACTTTGGCTAAGGTTCCAAACACTGTTGGAAAACAAACACAAAATTCAATCTTTTGCAGCAAGTTCTCCCTTGGGTCTGTCTTAACTGTCTGTCTGTCTGTTTGAGTGATGATTATGCATTGTGAAAAATCTGCTTAGAAACTGCTAGCTTTCAGTAAAGAAGATTTCAGCCTCGGGTTGCAGGTGATTGGGCGCAAAACCAACCCAGATGCATCATATGTAGAGATTGAGAAACCAAGCTGGAAGAAGAACCTGGAAACAAAGGTGCACGAAGCTGGATTGCCACAGGAGACTGACTTTTCACGTCTGTTGGGCAAGGAAGAGAGATCTGGAACCTCCCAGCAATCATCCACTGTGATTGGGAAAGGGAAGGCAGCAAAGGCAACAACTACATCAGATCTTCCTAGCCTTGCCCCTCCACCTTCCCGTTCAACAACAATGGGGACTTCCACCACCACCACCCAGGTTCTTTTTTTTTCCCTGCTTGAGATACAGCATGTTCATCTGCTTGAGAGATATATTATCTGAAGCTTGAGAAATGCATGTCCAATTTTGTAGACAAGACTTAGCGAGACAATCTGCAAAAAGTTTTGCCTGTAGTTTATGATCTGGCTCTTTTGACTGGATGCATTTTTTTCCTTCTCTGGAACAATGTGCAATTGTTGTTGCCCTTGTCTTATTAGGGAACTGCAGTTAAATCTGGACCAACTCCACACACGAAAAGAGCAGCAGTTCCAACGGTCACATTTGGACCTGGAGGATACACTGCTACTCAAGGAAGAAAAGTGAAGGAGTCTGAAGATGATGATAATAACTACATGGGACTTGTTCGCAAGCCAAAGCTGAGCTCACAAGACTCATACAAGCCATCATGGCCTACAACCAAGATCATTCCACCCATGATGTTACACAAGGTTGATCAATATGATACAGTGGACTCATCAGGAGGAGGCAGCAATGATGATGCACTGCTGAGAAGACCGACAGCAGTGCTGGACCATAATGTGAGTAGTATGTCCAAACCCTCTTTGCAGGGTACTTCTGAAATCAGCTCAAAGATTAAGAATGTGAGTCCAAAATTGGCATCTGTAGCCCCGCTGCGCAAGCCCTCTGTTGGATTGCCAGCAACTGGAGTTGGGAGCATGATGAGTCCACCAGTCATTGAGGAGGAGGGTCGGGTTCAAGGTTCTGAAATGTCTGAGGAGAGGTTCACTCATTTGCTGGAGCTTGCAAGCTCACCCAATGACAGCAGAGATCAGGTCTATTATCTCTTTCCAGTTTGCTTGCAACTCTCTCTCTCTCTCTCTCTCTCTCTCTATGTCTCTCTCTTTGCATTCCATTTGCTTCAAAACTTGTTGCACAAATTGCCAGGAGCTATTGTTGAAAGTGGTGGTAACAGCGGATCATGCTTGAATGCTACAGGAGCAGCAGGTGTCTGTTGCAGCCAAAGTGTCGACAAGGAAGGAAAAAAATTTGCCTATTCTTGGTTCAAAACCGCTGCCACTCTCCCCCAGTCATGTGGAAAGGGAATCTAAAGACGCAGCAGCAGATCAGATTAGCAGAGTAGACAAAAGAGTGGGCACTCACTTATTGATCACAACTGAAGCAGCCTCGATGGAGGTGGAATCTTTGTCTCAAAGCATCGACCTTGATGTCTTGGAATCTGGAGACAAAAGAAGAAGAGAACCCACTGCTGCTACTGCTGCTACTGCTGCTACTGCTGCTACCTCAGTAGTGGAGGCATCATTACCACGGACAACAACATCTAAAAGGCCTTTGCCCTCTTCCTCCCTTGACCAAATTCATGTCTCAAGTCCCATATCATCCTCAGTTGACAATACAGTCGCAGAACAAGACATCACACCTTTGCAGTCTAGTATGTCATCTCCATCTGTCACAGCCAAACATGTCTTGACAAGTCCCTCTGTTTCAGCCAATATGGTCTCAGAGGAGGTGGTGATGGCACCCCTGAAGAAGGCTGCAGCAGATTCATTGGTTCTCAACAGTGTGCCAGAAGTCACTGTTATGTCTGCAAAGGAAGAGAAAGGAAGGGAACCCACTGTTAGTCCCCTTGGCATGCAGGCAATAATGCCAATCACTGCACCACCAACACCTGTTCTTGCCCAAAAACCTTTTGTCAGAAGACCCACTGCCACCACTGCTGTTCCAGGTGATGCAGTCTCAAAGTCCACACCTCCTTCAGAGGCAGATTCTTCATCATCTCCAAGCCTTGGGCAGCCTGAGATACAATTATCTCAGGAAGAGACAAGGAGAGAAACCACATTTGGCCAATCACTAGAGGAGGAAGAGGAGGTGGAATCACAGGTGCTCAAGCAGCCTATGCCTACTACTACCCTTGCACAGAAACCCATCTCAAGGAGGGCCTCTTTTGTAGCCATGGATGCAAAACCGGAGCTTCAAGCATCTTCTGGGAGCCTGAAAAGACCAATTCTACAATTGAGGACAAAAAAATCTTACCCAACTGCACCACCAGCAACGCCAGCAGCAGCAGCAGCAGCAGCAGCAGCACCACCACCACCACCACCATCAACAGGTGTGTTTGAATCAGAGCTTTCCGGGGAAGAAGAAAGACTACCTGATCAGACAATGATCTCTGATGAAGTTAATGAGAAACTGAATTTGTCGACCTCTGTAACTGTGGTGCCAAAAAATGCAATTGGTGATAAGGCAGTGGTGGCCGACAAAGATAGGTTAGCTGGATGGTCAGATGAGGTGAAGGCTGCTGTTCGACGAAGTGAAGTTGCTCTTGTGAAAGAAGAAAGAAGGACGCCATCTTCAGAACTCAATCTCAAACACTTGGGTCAGGAAGACAAGTCCAAGTAATGATTACAGCTCTCTATTGTATCTGAATTTTCCAACCAAATTTCCAACCAAATTTCTGTCCCTGTTATCTTCTTGTATCAGAAAAGTCCTCAAGTTCTGTGTTGGTCTTGAGAGGTCGTCAGCCATCTTCATCCATGCCTTCAGCATCTTCATACCTAATACAAAGGTTTGGGTTTAGTTTCTAATGGTGCTTGAGGATGTGTTGTGAAAAACAACAGGATAGATGATCTCCTGAGGCAGCCCATTGCACCAAGTCCAGCCTTGACAGGAGCTTCTTTAACAGATCCCCTCATTTTGACAAGGCAGCAGTTATTGCAGACCCGCCCGATGCCATCAAGTCCAAAGCCATCTATGAAGATGACTAGCAATGAGGATTCTTCATCCAACAAGAAGTTGCAAGAAGCCGGCTTTGTGCTTTCTAATCAAACAAGAGTCCCATCAAAGGTTAAGAAAGCTCAGATTAGCATGTGCAATTTTCACTCTTGTAAAAGCACTCGGAGAAATTTCCTATTGTATTTGGAAAGGCACCTTATGGCTGCAAACATCCCTCCTAGAAAAGAGGAGGGATCTTACACCTACTCCTTAAGTGTGGGGGGGATTTTATGCCTACTTATAGGTGTAAGATCCCTCCCACTCTTAAGGAGTAAGTGTAAGAACCCTCCCCCTCCTACACCTCATCATCCATGTATATTTAGGTTTAATGATAGTGTTCGTCTTGTGCTTTACAATGGGTGCAGCCCATGGGTGGGGGACGTTCCCAAAAGAAAGTGGGGCTGGTCTCAGCTACTGCCTCATCCTAGGCTCCTTATTTTGGGAATGCCCCTACCCTAGGGCTTTACCCTACACTAAAAAAAAAATGCAGGACTTGTGGTAAGAGGAAAAATGGTCCTGAAATAAATCATGCCTCCAAAAAAAAGTTGATAGTCTATGAAGCGCCACAAGTTCCTGACTAGATCTTGATGCAAGCATCTGTTCATAATTTGTAGGAATGTGATAACAAAGAAATTGAGATCAATTTGATGGTGAATCAATGGCAGGAAGAGGAGGATCGGGATTGGTTGAGAGCAGAAGCATTATTGGAGTCTAGCGCAGTAGAGGAGATGCTATTTTTTGGAGCCAATGCTGGTGGAATGCTGGTATGGAATGAGAATTTTTCTTTGGACCTCAGATATTATAGATAACTATATAGATAATTTCTTGATAATTTTCTATATACGCTTAAATTATGTGAGAGTATAAAATTATTTCGGGGGCAATTCTGGTGAAATGTTGTTATGAAATGGGGACCTATATAGAAAATTATCAAGAAATGACCTATAATTATCTATATTTCTCTCTCTCTCTCTCTCTCTCTCTCTCTCACTATATATATGTATGTATGTATGTATTTAAGATCCAAAGAATTTATCAAGAAATATATAGAAAGCATATGAATCTGCCTACAGGTCCTGACATGTGGAAAATGTTTCAGGTAAGCTTTAGGTCTTTGGTGGGATTCTTACCAGCATGGGAGCTGAGTGCACAGCGAAGGCCTCCTTCATTTAGAACATGGGCGATGGACAAAGGCTTCACATTGAAGGAACCCAAATTTGCAGAGACCTTCATCCCCGATGCATCACTTTCGAGGGTTGAGCTGCCCATGGGCAGCAGGGCTATTGTTGGATCAGAAACTTCCAAGAGAACTCAAGAATCATCAATCAGGGTTGAAGACGACAACCAACGAAACCTTTTGAAACAATACCGTGAGGAGCGGCGCAATGCACTATCAAAGCTCATAGGAGAAGTAAGTGCGTTGTTCAATTCAGACTTGAGGAAAATTCTAGAACCTTGCCTTTTAGCTTAGGATTTCAGGTTTAAGGGTTTAGGGTCTTAGGAAAATCAGACTTTGAAAAAATCCTTGATAACCTGTTGCAACAATACCAAGAGGAGCAGGGTAATCTACTATCAACCCTAGTAGGAGAAGTACACATGCATGTTTCATCAGACCTGAGGAAAAATCTCAAACCTTGATTAAGTTTAGGGTTTTTTAGCATTTAGCGTCTGAGGAAAATGATCCCTTGAAAAAATTCCTTCATTGCAGCCAACCCTATAAACTCTGAATCTCAATTTCCATCACAATGGATAGTAGTAGAGCCACATGTTCATCATCATTAGGTGGTTGTGTCCATTATGTTAGGGGGTTGAGATGGAATGAGCGGTCTCATAGTGCAATTGTTTATTGCAGACAGCTCGTGTTGTTGTAATTGGGTTGGATCGGGAAAGGCGACGATTGCGACTCTCAGAAAAGGCAGCAGAGGGGGAGGGCCAGGAACTCACCCAGAAAAAGGCTAATGTCATGGTTAGTGCCAATTCTCTTAACCAAACACTTGTGAATAATACTTCTTGAACCTCAAAATAGTTTACACCTGCATTCTGCAATGTAAGCTGTCACTGGGCAAGCCCTGGAGGGCGAAATCAGTGCCAGCAGCACCTGGCAGAGAGCCCCATAAATGATCTGTTCCCTGGTGTAAAGGGCCTCGGGAATGTGATGGTAATGTCAGTGGAGTGCAAGGGGAATAGCTGAATCAGCAGCTGGGCAGCTGCCTACTGATTTGACCATCAAGGGAGGCGGGAAAATGGGTTGAATTAGCCTTTGAGGCCCCTTATGTAACATCAAGTGGATGCTTGTAGTTTCTCTTTCTGAAATTCTTTGCCACTTTTTTAAAATGTAAAAAACCAGTTGCTGTTTTGCCTCTGTAATTTAGGGCAATTTTGTGGGGTTAGTTTTGGCTCATTATCAGCACTGCCCTTGGGGGAAAATATGCTCTGTAAAACTCCCCCTGTTTGTGGGGCCGTTATGCTCTGTAACACCCCTTGACAGTTGTCTCCCCCCCAAATCTCCCTCAGTTTAAACAGGGTTTTATGTAGGGTAAAAAGCTCCCCATTTTGGGTATTGTGGTCATATATGCCTATGATGCCCAAGTGGACCCTAAAACCCTAAACTCTCAATGGGGAACCTCACCCTGCAAATAACAGGTGTACATGCATACGGTGGACCCTTGACACCTACATGATTCATTACATTGCAGGAGGGCTTGAATGTTGGGGATGTGGTGTGCTGCACAGTCAAGAAAGTCACTTCATATGGTGCCTTTGTTGAGGTAAATTTCCCACATAAAATTGTCAATGTAACTTCATGGTGATGAGACTTCAATTTTATGTCAATATTGAAACTGACAAAATAGAGTTATCCATAAACTGTTCCAAATTGGGGGTGAAATCAAAAGTCAGGATGAAAACAATACACAAGAAAGAAAAAAGGGGACAGAACTGGTTTGGTCCTCACAGGAGTTTTCACACCCAATTTTGGATTTGGCTTACCTGCCCCTTCAGTACTGCTTCACACTCAAACTGTGGATAAAACACAGAATGCATGGTCAAACTATGGCCCAAAAAGGGGGGCTGACTTGAAGGATAACTCTAATGTGTATGGTTTTGTTTGGTGATGAAAACAGGTGCAAGGTGTGCCAGCACTCATCCATATTTCTGAGCTTTCATGGAACAGGATTGTTGATCCAACTACTGTTGTTGCTGTAGGCCAAGAACTAGAGGCCAAGGTCTGCCGACTCGATCGGTTTATGCAACGCATTAACCTTTCCCTGAAGCAAATGCAGGTGAGATTGTGATACATCCACACGATAGCTTATGAGTTGATGTACACAGTACATTTTTTCATCCAAATTGAAAGGGGTTTATGATCAGGTGGACCCATTGCGGGAAACTTTGGAGTCATTACTCGACTCTACAGACATGGAGCTGGAAACAGTGGATATGGCAGTTGAGATTGATGCTAAGGTATGTGACTTCTTTGTCCACTGCATGGATGGAAACTTCAACCATGGATGAAATCTTCATGGATGTGAATGTGACCTCAGGTAGAGGTCACTCATGAAGTGCAAGTGATGCATAATACCCCTCCTCTTTTCTAGGATGCATACTCATTGATATAAGGTGCCCTCCAAATACACTAGGAAATTTCTCCAAATGCTTTACAGATTAGTAAGGGACTTTGATGGGAATGCAGGTGCAAGAGATCCCAGAGGTTAATGGGGTGATTAAGAGGCTGGAGCAAATTAAAGGCATAGACAGTGTAGTTAAAGGTCGTTGTCTTCAAGGCATGGCCATGGCACCATCATTCCAGGTGTATTTGTCTGGACAACTCAGCAATGGATATAAGCTCATTGCAAGATCAGGCAATCAAGTTCAAGAGGTACCATCTCTCCACCACATGCAGCAGATTCACCAATGACTACTCCTCATCACTACTTGTCCTCTTAAAGATCTTGCTGTCAATGTTTTCTTTTCTTCTCCTTTCTTGAGTGGGTGGGTTTTTCGTTTTCTTTCCTTTTTGTTTTTTTTGGGTGTCACTCCTTTTTCTTTGATTTTGGATTCAAGAAAAAAGGTTTAAATCTTGTTCCTGCTTTATTGAATTAGTGAGTATAGAGATTTCTCGATTCTCATGAGAGTTCTTCTATTTTTGGTTCTTCTCCTTATCTTTTAGGGCTTTATTCAGCTAACCAGCATCATGGTTTGAGGTTTTCCTGTGATGATTAGTCATATATTCTGATTAGTCTTGTGACAGAAACCCGGTTCCTTGATTAATGTTTGATATTAACCTTGACCAATTGCCCAGGAGCTGATGAAGTCAGTGGGGAATGATAATGTTACTGTATTTGGCCAAAACCACATTGTATCACTATGCGAAGGTCCCTTGATGTGCATACTGTACCCACCACTAACAATCAATAGTTTTCTGCCAAAATAATTAATCATTTCAAAAATGGGGTCAGTCCCAATTTAAATGTTTTGGAATTTCAGGCACACTTCATCTTTTGTATCTGTAATGGTAATCTAGTGGCATGGACAGTCATTTTGCTGTCCCAGATTGGGAGAGGTTGATTCTCTGAAACTCCGACAAAGATAGCTCAATAATATATAGTTTTGGACCAACCCATTTGAGAACCATTTAGCACCAAGCACCAGTGACAGGCATGGTATGATGACTGTTGCTGTCACTTTAAACTACTCCTCTGTTGTTTCATTTTTCGTCTTTTTTTTCTCTCCTCTTTAGAGTTTTTCTTTTCCTTTTCATGCTTGCTAATTGGTTGCTGTCATGTTAGATCTGGATTATAAATAACCTCACTGTTGGGTCATCTCAACTTTTCAGGTTGACTGAAATCTCAAGTTGGGGAATTCTTGGTATTTATGAAGATATTCTTCAAGCTTTGCATATATGACTAATCAGCAACAAACAATACTATATTATCAGTGGTCAAGTTTTGGGTGTGCACAACTTTGCAACTGCATTTGTTGTATATGATGATGCCATCCCTTGATTTCATAACCAGGCTACTAAAACATTTGATGGTTGTTGAAAATGATTCCAAAAATATGGTAATTTTTTTAGTGTTGCATTTTTGTAAGGTTTTTTCAATTCTATTGTGAAGGTATGAAAAAATTCCATGGAGTTTGTTTGGTAGTGTATGTATCACACAGTAAACAGGGGCTGTATATGAGTTTTGTTAATATTCCTGTTGATGGTCCCTGTGTGAGACTGGCACTTTTGTTCATACCAGTGTGTTTGTTTTTTTTTGTTTGTTTGTTCTGTCTTCCCTTATTTGGTTCTTTCTGTAGCTTCCTGAGGAAGTGTTAACCTTGCTGTTTCTTCTTCATCATGAGAAAGGAGATTTCTCTATTCTTATGAAAGATATTCGTTAATATTCCTTCCTTTTTTTGTACTGGCTTTGAGCAGGTATTGGTGTTGACGTCACTTGACCGTGAGAGTGCGAAGCAAGTCATTCTCCAATGCACAATGTGTGATGATTGAAAAACCATGAACACTCCATCAATACAAACTAGGTTAGCAAGAAGGTTTTCTTATTCAAAAACCTTTGCAGAAGATCTTCATGTGGTGGTCATCTTTTTTATCTGAAATTCATCTTAACTAATTTACAGCCATTGAAAATTGCAATAATTCTAGTGTTCTGTTGACCCTTCTGTATGGTGATTGGATATTGCTTGTGGACAATGTTGCTCCAGGATATAAATTCCAATTCACACAAAAATGATCATCATGCTTTTGTTTCAATAGAGACATTGATTTATATTGGAAATGAACTGAACAGAATTGAGCCTTATCAACACCCTGATGAAGCAAGGGAATTGAAATCTTGGATTACTCATCACTGTAAACTCCACCCAATTTGTGAGAAGCATGTGTGTTTACGTTCAATGTTGGCTATTTGCTTCCTTGGTTTAATGTTAAACCTTCTATATTTAAGGTCAACGGTTAGGGGCTGTCTGATTGCTCAATTGTTTTGCAAATTCTGTAAATGAGTTTAAAAAAAATATTGCTACATCTTATCTCCCATCATCAGAAGCGAAGGACTTATTTGCTCATCGTTTCCTCCTTTTCCCTTACACCCATTTCTTACTGGAGTAGATTCCATTTCAATCTAACATTCTTCTTTGAAGATTGTGGGTCAGACAACACAATCCCAAAGATTTGATACATGAACCAGAGAGAGGTAAATCAGATCTTTGCATGTGATGTTGGATTCAAACTTGCTTTGCAAGAAATCGCTTCCCTCACAGCAACCTCACAAACTAGTCATGAATAAAATCATTACATTTTTGAGTCCTATGGGTGCAGAGACACACACATATGTTCACTATCTAAGGAAGGAACCAGTACAATTTTTCTAATGAATGTAAAATTTCTGCCTCAACAGGGGATGGCACCTTATGCATAAAATTCCTCATTTTGAGGAACCTTGCGAGCGGGGTAAGGAACTGAGGCAGCAATACCAGCCTGATACTAGTACCAAACTAGTAGGGAGTAGGGACCTGAGGTAATAGCAGCCTTGTACCAATTTTATCATATGAGTATAATCAAGGAAATGGTTATGCAAATTTCATCTTGAGATATCCCAAGCTCCTACAGTTGATGTTAATTTTTTCTATCAATGGGAAATTTTCCAATTCCTCTTATTTTCTTGAGAATTTTCTCATTGTCATGAAAGTCCAATCCATGATAGATGGGAGTCATTGGGGTGTGTGCTAATATGGTGGGAAAATTGGCTTCAAAGCAATCAAAGTGAATGTACATGTGATGCATAAAGACGTGTTGTAGGTATTATTGCGATTCAATGAAATTTTATGTCCAAAAGCAAACATGGGACAAGTTTAGAGAAGGTTTTTAAATACCAAGTTGAAAGTCCATTTTTGTATGGGTGGATTCTAAATATTGTTTGCTTGTTATATAGGAATGGCATTATATTATAATGATGTAATTGGGCCTGAATGTTGAAGAAAATGGTCTAGGGGAACACTAGACAATTGTATTCAAAAAAGTTTCTCCCAAGTTGGACTACAGAAGTCACCTTGAACATCAGGGGGACACATTTTTTGAATTTACAAAATTCGTGGGAGCTTGACTTGAGGATGCTAAGTGTTAAAAGATTGTCATGTCAAGTTTGTTGTTGTGCTTCATGTACACACACATATTGGTTGTTGAGTAAAAATTATAATTTAATTAATTTTATAATGAAGTCAGGTTTATTTTTAAAATGATAGTATAAAATATATATAAATCCACAATATTATATATATATATATATATATATACACAAAATATTTTAGGCTTAATTGTTAGTAGGTTTATTTGTAGATTATAAGCTTTTAACTTGGGAACTCTTCTATGATTTTTCATTTATCTTGCATCATTTGTTATTATCAATGAAACATTTATTTAATTGTTGATTATTCTTTTGAAAAACAAGTTTACTTGACCTTGTCCTAAGGTGATAATTATATTTTGATTCATTGGGCTCTCTTTTTACTCCATGTCTCATTAGTAACTTAAATATGGTTTGTTGTCTAATTTATTGAACAATTGATTATTGAACTCATATATCTTTGTGAAACAACGGTATTGGGTTACAAGAAATCATCAACAATATTAACATGATGTGCAAAATTAAGAACACTATAATAAATTTGTTAGGCCCATCATATATAATGGATGAAGAATAATTAGTTTATATTTTTTTATTATCACGAGAGGTGTTAAACATGTTATATTACAAAATCATAAGAATTATTGTTAAGTTAAGTCTCTTATTTTTATTTGTGTATCGTGAATTAACTGAAAATTGAACTCGCATTGGTTAAAATTAATATTTCAAATTTACAAAATATATTAAAAATTATTGTCGTCAAATCTTAAAATCTCATATGTTTAAGTTGTAATGAAAATTACATTGGTCACAAAATTTGCCAACATTGCTTGTATCAAAACAAATTGTTGAAAAGCAAATTAAGACATCTACTATTGCATGTCCCAACTCATCAAGCAAGTGATACACTTTTGAATAAATCCTAATTTCCTTTCCAGCTCCAATCTTTTTCCCCCCAAAAAAGATGAATATAAGATATTAAAATTAAATGAAATATATATAGTGGTTGAAATATATTCATATTAAAAAAGTACATAATAATAGAGTGGGAAAAAAAAAAAAAAAAATCATCCCATAAAACCATATAAAAAATCTTTGTTTAACACAATTAGTCTAAAATTTTAACAATTAGTGTCCCATTGGGACTTGAACACCATTGTGCCAAATCTTCGAATTGCACCTCTATTGTCTCTTAAAAATACCAACCTTGTAGGGACCTTAGGTAATATCATGTATGTGTGTATGTATATGTTTTATGCAAGTTTCAATTGTAGGTGTTAAACATACAATCTCATACCAGCTAAAAACTAATCTTAAACCCAATGCTAGGACCAGGGCTAGAATCAAAGTTTTAAGAATACCCAATACTGGAATCAGGTTTGTATGTTGAAAAGTTGATAGCAGGCCAACACTGGTTGAAGTGATGATGAGGTCATGGTATAACAACAAACAACACCCTAAACGCCCTTTTGCTTCACCTATTGGAAAAGTTGCCAACTACCATCAGACCAACTAAGAGCAACTACTACTGGTGTGAACAATTGTCAACATGGAAAACAGAAAATTTGGCACCAAATGGACCAGTAGTTGGTAGTAGTACTACACCAATTGGTTAAATTCCACAAACACTATTTGATTGACCAGAGTGAACCCATGGTCACCCATGCATGATGATGAGGGATAGTTTCCGAGTGGACCAAAACTACTTTTCTATTCGGATTCAGTTCCCTAAGTAACCATGGTGGTTAGCTCAGTTTCTATTTTCCTGCCTACTAACAACTCAGTGGCCCTTATCTATATGTACTAAGGTCATTTACATGCATCTACCCAATAAACCACCTATTTACCCTATCTTCCTATAGAAGCTATCTTTTAAGGATAAAACCCCTCATCAACTCAGTTGAAGTTCATCCACATCTACCTAGTAAACCACCTATTTTTACCCTACCTACCTATCAAAGCTATCCTTTACGGATGAAACCCCACATTAACTCAATTGAAGTTCATCCACAGCTCAGTCGGATCAAGCTCATGTACAATCTATGGTGCACTGGTAGCTGTTCGGTTTGGTCTGGCTGTTTATAACTTAACAAAACTTGTTGTATTTCTTTTCAAAGGCTTTTTTATGCTTATGATAGGCTTTTGTTTTTCCTACTTTCTAGATATTGGACTAAATATAATGACATACCCATGGCCATTGTGAGTGGGTTCATCATGATCATTTACTAGTTGTAGATGAACTTCAACTAAGTTGACAAGGGGGTATGGATGATCACATCGATAAGTTGGGTCAACATGTAGATTGATAATTTGAATCATCAATCTACACGTTGAGCCAATTTATCAATGTGTTATCTTAAGTTCCATGTGTTTCATGTTGATTCAAATAAAAATGTGATCATCCTCTATGAGAGATCATCCCTTATGTGTAATAAAATGGTGGTAAACCTTATTGTATAGTAACAATTGTGGATGCATTTCACATAATGGCCTCAACAAATGATATTTAGAATTAGGTCAAAAACTTGTAGTCACTAAGGTGTGTTTGGTTGGCCAAATAAACACACGTTTTCTAAAGGTTATGATTAATTTGATGCCAAACTCTCACATGTTTTTGCTCCTTTAGTATGACCATGATGAAAAAAAGACATGTTTTGTGAATGCTTGCATTTTTTGCACATAAACTCATTTCAATACTTATTTTAGATATTCTTTTCCACCTCCACCATGTTTTTGGACAAGAAATTCACCTCTAATGGTGTAATGATCTCCTCATACAAACATGTTGCATGTTTGTGGTGAAAGAATATTCATCTCTTAATGCAAGCCACTAATATAATAGCTCACCTTAGCTTATGTCACACATCCAATTGTGTCAATATCATAGTTCCTAAATAGCCACCACAATGCACATAGAACAAATTGGGGGCTTGGTTTAATCAAATGCTTGTAATCAAACATCCATCATGTGAATGTGTTGGTTGAATTTGCTCCATTTCAAACACATTATTTCATAATTGCGAATGAATTGACTATGTGGTGTAATCACAATCAAATAAGTAAAACAAGACATTATATGTGAAGAAAATTGCGATAACATTTGTGTAATGTACATGTTTCTTATATTCACACATTAGTGGCACTTTATGTCATATCTTGTGATTTTAAATGATGACATAAGAATATTACATAAATGTGGTTAATTTTGAATAAATTATTATTTTCTTAAATTCTTAGGAATTTTAACATTTTTAGATTACTTAAGCAAAAGGCACTATTTTTCAAGTTTATTAATGAACACAAACAACTAGTGTATCTCAAATAATATTCAACAAAATATTGTAGAATGATTTTAAGATGTAGGCCTTCACTTGAAAATAATAAAAGACACCATATTTTGGGCATTAATCATTTTAACAAGAAAATCTGATGAATATCTTTCAAACATGGTTTTTGATAATGAAAATGAACTTTAATTCTTGTAATTTATGGAGGAGAATAATTTTCTTTATAGAAATGTATATTATGGAATTAGGAACTTTATATTGAAATGATAAACAATATTCCTATAGCCATAAATATAAATATATCATACATTAATGTTCTATATTTGGGTTCTTTTGTTGTTCCCATATCACTTTTTAAAACTTGTAACAAAATGCATCTATATTCTTCTTCAAAGTATCTTGAACAATGTTGGGCACCTTGCACATATGTTGTGTGTGGATCACTCATTTCATTAAATCTAACAACCTTACTTGAAAAAATTACATCACATTGATCAAATTGATCGTGATTTATTTCACAAACATTTTTGTATATTTTTATTTTAATTCATGAACATCATTTTAATTGTTTCCCAACATTCTTTTCATAAACTAGTGTGGCGTGTGGGTGTCGACAAGATAGAGTAGACAAAAAAAAGTAGTTCACCCAAAATACAATAAAAAAATGAAATAGTTTCTAATATGGATAGAAGAAAGTATATTCAAAATATTTGAAGTAGAATATAAAACTATAGGTCATTGCATTTAGTTTATGGGAAGTTGGATAAAAAGTTTGAACAATTCTACTTTCAAGGTGGGGTTTTTCAACACTTTAAATATAAAATGAAATATTATTATCATGTTAATTATTGCAATTTTTTGTTTTAAACTTTTGATATTTTAAAAAAAATTCATGGCTATATGTATTTTTTCTTTGACATAAAACAATGAGCTATCTACTTCACCTTGCTTGCTTGCATGCATGTGTCATTGGCCCAAGTGTGAACTTGTTATTCAACTAATTGAATTCCAATTTTGAGTTTCGATTGAATTTACAATGACAAAAATTATTCATGTGCCTTAGGTCTAAATTTTAGAAAATCACCTCTACAAAATCCTATTCATTGAGCACTTTCCAAAAAATCAAAATCATGCCCCAATTCCCCTAAAATTGTTAGTTTTGATTTTGTTGAGCATTGAATGATGAAATTGTTCAATATTCAATAATTATTACATCATAGGCTAAATATTACAAAAACATTTTGATACACATGTTTTCTTCAAGGGATTTCCAATATTACCAAAAATGAAGTAAAGGGCATTGTGGTTTGGAAAGGAGATTTCAATGTCACAAACATCACAAACAAACAACCTTCCTCATTAGGTTGCAATGGGTGTACAATCCTAGGTTTGTGTGGCCATGCAATCAAAATCAATTGACCTTCAAAATTGCCTTCTTAAATGTTTAGAATCCATTTATAATTCATGTGCAAAATACACTTGGGCTTCACATTGCTTTGCACTACTAGTGATGATCAATTGACATACGGTCAAATATTAATATATTTAAATATAATGAAGTATTTATTTTTTAAAAATTAGTTACCACCATTGGTAATCCATGATCCTATCTAGATTGTCCATGAAATCATTTTCACTTCCATTAATTCTAGAATATGAAATTCAAATTTCACCCAATAAAACATTAACATTTCTAACACTCATGTTGTCCTTTTGGTGCCTTTCGTTATGTCAAAAATAAATTTTTGGGGAACTTTTTAATGTTTCCCAATGTGTTTCCTACCATAGTTCCCAATGACCCTTGGTTCGAAAAAAAAATATTAAATATAAAAGATTTTTGACCTTAGTGCTTGCAACATCCCCTATGTAATTTTTGGTGTCCTTTGACATTATATCTTGTGCCCTCAACCCTTAATGTCTTGGTGCCCCCTATTGGTCAAAAGAAATTTTCATGTCCAAACTAGTGACCTTGGTGTTTCAAACATCACAACCCTTTTTCAATACCCTTGTTATTGTTAAGTTGTCATTTTGTCATTCCTTAACAACATTCCCATTTTATTTTTTTATTGTTCCCCATCTTTTCATCATCTTTGGTGTTCTTTGGGCATGTTTTTGTTATTGACTAAGTTTAAGTCATTCCCAAACCAAAACAACACACCAATCTGAATTCTAAATAGGAATGTTCAAATTTGGGAACGTTTGTCACATCAACACCCCATCTTGGGATGTCTTTTCAAAACCTTGGCCTAGCAACAATCATATTGATTTAAAGGCTCAATAAACTTTGGAAATGTAAGATGGGTTGAGTCTTCATTAATTTTAAAGGAGGCCAAAGTTGAAGGGAGAAATATATTCCATTGATTTGGAAAAAAAAAAAAAGAAAAAAAAAAAAAGAAAAAGAAAAAGGGGGAAAAATAAAATGTCCACCCCCAAGTTATGTGTGAAGGTGATATTAAAAAATTGTTAAATGTCGCTTCCACTAACTATTAATAAATTTGATGTTTAGAATGAGTTTATTAAGTATAAATAATTTCATAACATAACATTGATAAAAATAATGTTGATTGGTCAATTTTGATTAAAAGGCGTCCATTGAAATATTACCAAAAAAAAAAATGTTGAAAAAAAATGTTTTTATTTTTAAAATTTTGACTTAATTAATCAAATGTTATTAATGTAAATTTATTATGCTATTCATAATTTTGATTAAAACCATGATTAATTTGAAAATATAAATATAAATGTATTAAAAATAAATTATTTAATTTTAAAATTGTAATTATAATGGGATTTCATATTGGTTTACTTGTAATTTTGATTCTCAATACAAACCAAAAGCTACCATCATGTTAAATTCAATGTTAACATTCATTGAAATTGTGAATATTATGAAATTACTCAATATCAAATTCATTAAAGAATGTATGGATATAGAATGTGTTTTAATGATTAAAATACATTGAGACATGTTCCTTTTATATGAAACAAAATTTTGAAATTTAGGACATTTAAGGCACTTTGTAATCATGATGTGTAGGTCAAAAAATTTAATTATAATTTAAGATTCATGTTTCAAAACATAAGTAATGTGTTATTAAATAGGCTATTAATATTAAAAATGTAGTTGTTGAATGAAAAGGTGAAACAAAAATGCACTTGAATTTGTATCATGCACCTTAAAATAACAACACACAAAAAAATCTCAAGGTTTTCAAGACCTTGTTGTGATAGATAATAATAGGTTCAAAGACATTTGATTTACAATTACCATGCAATTGATGTAACCAAAATATTAAATAATTGAATAATGTTACATTTGAAATCAAAAACCAAACTTTGAACATGTTTTAACTACATAAAAAATGGGAAAATATTATAATTAAAAAAAATTAAAATGGTTGTGAATAACTTTTATGGTTTTTTTAGTCATGCCCATCTCAATTTGCACCCAATTTGCAAGCATTGGTATATTGCTCACAAACTAGATCACAACTTTTTCTTCTTCTTTTTTATTGCCAATTTTTTTGGTCTCCTTTTTCTTTTTTATAAAGCTTCTATGGCAACAAGTCATTCATCCTCAAGTGCATTTGATTCCAATCATGATGATAATTGGAATTGATTTATGTGAGCTACGTATAAGGTCCATTAGTGGTCATCATTACAACAATTTTAGATTTTGACCACTTGACACTTTTATTTAATGGAATAGAATGGAACAATGTCTTTTGTAATTTGTGTTCTTTCATGTTTGAACTTCATATAGGAATGAATAAGTGTCTTGCACTTTAAAAACATTTGGAAAAATTGTATGTTTCTTGTCTTAATGCAAATAAAGAGGATATACTACATGTTACACATTGCATCATATCATTATTATCCTATGGCATAAATTTATGTATTTCAACATGACATGTCATTGACATATGAACATGTGTTGTCTAATTATGCTTTATGTGGGATGTTGACATCGTTCAAGAGATTGTTAACAAAGGAATATATGTCAATGTAAAAGGCAGGAATGGAACGATGCATTTGTATTTAACATGTGGAAACAAATATCATCTTGATACTATGCATGGTATTCAATCTCCTATTTACTTTTTTTTTCCCCCATAGATTTTAAATTGTATGAATTTGTGAGATTATGTAAATAATATGTGAGAATTATATGCATAAAGGGTAAGAAGGAGAAAATGTGAAAGCATGTTATGAGTTTGGTAATGATCGAATGACAATTATGTGTTTTCAATAAAAAACAAGAATAAAGGTTGATAGTATAAATAAAAGATTAAAATTATGTAAAATTATGTTTATCTCACATAAATTGTGATGTTTGATGGATAATTTTTTGTCATGAGTTTTTTTAATGTTCAGGCATGCTCCTATTTTCTTCTCCTTCATTGTGGTTTGCACTCATTTAAGATGTTACATAACAAGTGATGTTCATCTTATTATGTGTGCATTATGTGAAAAAAATGATTGAAAATATAATGAACCCAAAAATGAAGGATGTAATATTCATCTAATGTGATAGTTCAATGCTATATCACATTTATAATACTAGAAATCATGTTTGGCAAGTACAAAATCATTACAAACAAAAAAAACATTTAGTTTGTTTTTATGCGAAAATAAAAATAAAAATTGATGGTGTTGAGTTTCAAAATAAAAGCAAATGAGGTGTGCATTTATTGCAACCCAAATGACTAAACCATCAAGTTATTACATTTGAACCTTCATTAATTTCTTGTTTTGACCAAATTAATATAATTTCATTAGTGTTATTTTTAAAATTTGAAACTTTAATATAAATTACTCCCTTTCCATCGTACTAATTAAACTTATTAACAACTAATACCTATTATAATTCTCTTATACATATGTTAAATTATTTTTAATTAAAAAAAATCTATGATTACCCTATATCAAAGTATTTGAATTTTGAAAATGAAAATAATTTTATTATAGAATTAATTGAATTATAAGGTTTACCTCACAATCAATATATTTTTATTCATGTAGTTTTCTAAAAGAAGGAGTGACCCATCAAGGGCACATTTTTTAGCCTAAACTTCTGAAATCAAAATTTAATTAATTATTTTTCTATTTTTGTTGAATTTCCAATGATAAATTTTCTTTCAAAAATTCAATATCTCTCACCTTTTAGGTCTAAAAATTACAAAATCACCCACATGCAACCCTACTTTTCAAAAATACCAAGAATGCACCTCAATTTCTCTCTCTCTCTCTCTAGATATAAAAATTTCAATGAAAAAATAGTTTAAATTTGAATAACTGATGCATTGTGCCTATCTAAACATTACAAAACCACCTTGGTGCAACCTCACTCATCAAGGGTTTTACAACAAAACCAAGAACACGATGAGTAGTGCCATGATTTGGGAGACTAACTAACTATTAAATAATTAGATATTGTCATTAAGATTAGCTAACTATTAACTTTTAAGATTTTAACAGGGAGTTAACTTTTTAAGTTGGAATTCTGTTCCATTTCCAAAGAGTTTTGAGCACATGTTTTTGCCCTTGTACCATATGAAAAGGGTCAAAAAAGGTTGTGTTTAAATCTATTGTGTTCCATAGAGACATTAAGAAATGACCCTCCAACTTTGATGGTGAATTTCAAACTAAAACTGGAAATGTTAAGGAGTGCCAATTTTGATACTTATTTTAGAAATAATGAAATAATTAAAAAAAAATCAATGACACTCTAAAAATCAGAGTAGGCTTGGACCAGAACCCACCATATATCCAAAGCCAAGGTGGCGACATTAAAATGATAGTTAGTTGCACAATTAAGAGGTGGAAAGGGATGATTTTGGTTCACTAATAGTGGTTGAAATTTGCTCTTTCTAATAGCATAATTTTAATTTTTATGTATGCCGTGAGCAAACTATTGAGGGCTCATTCTCATTGATGACATGGTTCTACACATCAAACCATCCAAGACTTCGACTAGAAATTTTTAATCTAAACATTTTGGACAGAGGTCATTGAACCAAAAATAATTCAGCCATGGTGCAATCAGGATGATTTTCATTAAAAAGTAACATTAGGCAAATGGGTCTAATTTTTCTGGCTTGATGCAAATTCGACCTCCCTTACACAGATGGAGTAATAATATGTAGTTTGCTTCCCTTGATGAATGTTGTCTAAAATATAGGGCAAGCCAAGGGCATTGTAAAAACATGTAGGCTAGGTTAGGACCCAAATGTAAACAAATAAAAAGTTAACTTGGAATCAGCCATAAACAATCCATTCTGTACACCCAAAATGATAGTTACACAATAATCTCTTGGAAAATCAAGATCATATTAGGTGTAATTGATGGGGGTGTGTTGCCAATTGAAGGGGAAAATTAATTTGAAATAAATCAGTCATAAGATTAAATGGAGTTTGATTTGAAGAAATGACCACCAAAGTTAATCATGATATTATTATCATTTCACCCAATGACTCATATTAAACATACCCACTTCCAATAAATGGCAAAAATGGATCCTAGCCTTTCAGTCACATCAACCTAAGAAATTATCAAATGGAGTCTTCCAGTTTTGAGTGTATTCGAATAGGACTCAATAATGTGTCAAAGTTTTAAAAACTACATGACACTAGGAAAGGGTTGAGGACACCCAATTCTTGTGTATTTGACTATCACATATTTCAACTTATTTCATGGCATAAAGCTTAAATTACAGCCAGAAAAATGGGTTTGTTAGCTAGCTTACCATCAAAGCTCAATAGGTTATTGTGTTCTTAGGAAGGGCTATTTATTAGTCCAGGCCAAAAATAGTGGCAGCCAATATTAGGAATAGAATTTCCATGCAAACAATGAGAAATCACTTCATGGAGTGAAGGGGCCTTCCTTTTTTTTTCTTAGGGCTGGTGGGGAGGAGCAACACTGGGTGGGGTTACTGCCTTGCATGGCCCCTTCTTCTGGCAATGGTCTTGTCCCAGGGCCTTTACCGAACTTAAAGACATTGCTGCAAATCTTAGACAGACCAGATGATCCACCAAAAGCAGAGGATCCATTTGAAAACACAAAGCTTCTTCCACTGTGAAACACAAGGTTCTTCCACTGAGAAACACAATTCTTGCTGACTTGAAATTCCACTAATTTACCCAATTTTTGCTGACAAAAAATTCCCCTAATTTGCCCAATTTTGCTGACATTTGGGCCTCCTCGTAACACTAGAATTATTTTGGCAGGTCTAAATTAGTTGATTTTTAAATCTCAATTTTGGCAGTCATGCTTGGCTATGCTTACTTATTATTAGTGAAGAAGCTGATCTCAATTTCCCCAAATCAAAAGCTGTTTATGAGTAGTAGGTAGTAGAAATGGCCACTACTTGAGCTAATTAATTCTTGCAGTACCCTTCCCACTCCCTTCAAATTAAAACTTCAAAAAGAGGGCTCTAACCACATGGATCTCTTGCAGCAGAGGGTTGAGAAAAATCAGGGATTTCTGGCATGTTGTTGTCTACCAGTACAAATGGGTTGTCAGTAGTGTTCCCATCTTGAGCATGTGGTGAATGGTGAATTGCCTCCTCAAGCATACCAAGTAAACTTTGCAAGGTGATGAAGTAACAATTTTTTTTTTGAAAATAAAAATTATTTTCTCAAACATAGACAATCAGTTTGGAAGGTGAACCTTTTGGAGATCATCATTGTATGTAGGAAATGAAAAATATTTATTATTATTAAAAAGTCAAGCAACAAATTTTAATGAAGAACCAAATTTCAATAGTTTACCATAATTATTGTGGGTTTAATTTAATTTTATGGCCTGATTTTCTTTTTTTGACAAGAAATTGAACATCTGAACTTTTATAAGCTTTTCAGACTACTTTTCAGTCACACGTAAATATTTAAAAGTTTATTTCAATTCATTTTTGGTTGCTTGTGTATTATTGAGTTTTAAGTTGTACATCAAAATATTTTTTTGGTATTCATTTTAACAAAGAGAAATCAAAATTGTATTCATTTTAACAAACCATGCATGACATTATTACCAATAAGTTTCACACAACAAAAAACTACCACGAGCTGAAAACCACTTGGAGCTCAAAACCACTTGAGGTGAATGATGCGCTTTCCAGACACGAGGCTCACATGGAAATCTTATTCGTGTCTTGTGATCATCATTTTTGCACTTAAAAACCGTTTCCCCTTTGTGAATCACAATGACTAACAATTCAATATTTGCATGGTAGAAATGATCATCACTGATCCTACTTTTTGAATGTTTTGTGATATGTTTGCCCTTGAAAGTACGTTACGGGTAATTGTGAAGTGAAACGTGTACCATTCTCCTCCTCTCTTGGTCTTCCTCCTTTGTCATCCATTATATGCTAATGGGTTCTCCCAAAAAATAAAAATAAAAATTCCTAAATTGTGTGAAAACTCAACTCTTAATTAATCTTCCTTTCTAAAGCCCACCAGAAGGGTCCAGTATATAGGAACAAGGCCAACAATAAAGAAATTAAATATTTTCTTTTTTCCTTTTTTGGTAATAGAATTGCATTTTTTCTCTTTGAATTCCATAAGGGCCATAACCTAATTATTCGGCAGATTAATGTTGAAGCTGCCCAAGTACTACTACGATACATCAAATGTGTTTTTGGGTTCGCTTCTAAACATTGTAATAAACACCTAATCCTTACACAAGAAAAGGGGTCCTCAACTCCAAATTTAACATTTCCCCAAGTTAAATATACTCACTAAGAGACCGTCACTCGAGAAGGCAAAGCTACTAGGGAAGGTGCTGCCGGTTCACCCAAAGAGGCCCAAAACAAGAATTAAAGACAAAAAAGCAGAATAAGAAGAAGCAAAAAATGAAAATAAATAAATAAATAAATAAATAAAAACATAAAAAAAAGAGATGGGATGGGGTGTGTAAAAGAAGGGTTAGGGGGGAGGTTGGATTTAATTAATTGGTATTTTTTAATAATAAAAGTGACATTTAGAGAGTCAGTCACCTAAAAATTACGTACTCATCTCATGCTAAAAGCACTGCATGGGCTAATTATTAATGAAAGCATTTTGTTAGTCGGCGATTATCGTTTGTTGTAGTAGTAGTGGATCATCCACTAAACTGGCTGCGCATTCATTAGCATTACACCTTAATTACCCACTCCCTTCCCC